>Ga0209501_10001263_pt1 | contig 28307 bp, 30 predicted proteins | sample ArcticOcean_MG_C_4_FD_187434 | JGI IMG/M metagenome (GOLD analysis project Ga0209501, IMG submission 187434) | Marine microbial communities from western Arctic Ocean - ArcticOcean_MG_CB4_134 (SPAdes) (version 2) | ecosystem: Environmental > Aquatic > Marine > Oceanic | place: Arctic Ocean...
TGTCAGACTGATTTAGTTGAAAAACCAAAAGATCTTATTCCTCAAAACAAAATGGAATCAATTATACAGGATATGATTTTAATGAAATCAATTTCTAGAAACTATCAAACTGTAATTTTGGAAAAAAAATGGTTTGGGGATAAGTACATTTATGAAAAATATAGTATTGACTGTCTTCAACTTATCGAAAATCAAAAATACTATGCCAAATCTCCAAAAATATATTTAAAAATGCATAAAAATATTAAATCTAACATGGAGAGATTGATTGATAGTATTGATATTTTATCTAAAGAACAAGCAAGAAAAACTAAAGAAAAAAAATTAAAGAAAAAGAATTTTTAAAATTAAAATAGATCTAAACTAGATATCGCTGTAATTAAAATTTGGCAAGAACTTAATTATCTTATTTCCATTATATAATTTTTTATTAAAAATTGATTTAATTAATCCAATACTCAAACACATTTTTTTTAATCCAATGAATGAAAGAATAAAATCAAAGAATAAAATCATGTATAATACTCGTTTATCAACAGAGACAGGTGTTTTCCTTAAATTAAGATTTTGATTTAATTTGTTAATTATTGTTAAATAGCTATAATTTTTTGCTACTAGAATAAATCTTTCATTTGAAATATTACTCCTCATTAGTTTAACAGAGGCTTTAACCACATCATTTACATTAACAAAACCACTTTTACCTTTTGTAAAAAAACAAAAGGGTGATTTAATAAGCATATTTTCAAATTTTGACTGTGGAGCATCTTTTCTTATGCATTTTCCCATTATTATTCCTGGATTAATTATTACTACTTGAAGCCCTTCCTCAATCCCTCTCCAAACTTCTAACTCAGCATTATATTTTGAATATGAATAAAATGTTTTTTCTTGTGAGTTATTCCAAATTGTATTTTCATCAACTTCAATTTTATCTATTTCTTCTCCCAAAGTAGAAATTGAACTTAAGTAAACTAATTTTGTTATTTTTTTATCAATACAAAGATTTACAATATTTGCAGTCCCCCTTATGTTAATATTGTAAAGTTTTTCTTTATCACTGTTTAAAAAGGAGATAAAACCAGCACAATGATAAACATGGGTTATACCATCAAAAGCTTCTTCAAGACTAATAATATTGTTGATATCAGATTTTTTCCAAATGATATTCTCTATTCTTGAATTTGTAATATTCAAGAAATCTTCAACTAGTCTTTTTTTTCTTTCAGAGCGATATAGTGCAACAACTTGATTTTTATTTTTAGATAATTTTTGAAGCAAATTCATGCCCACAAAACCAGTTGATCCAGTAATTAATATCATTTTATAAAAATACAATATTTGAGATTCATTTTTTGTTTCATTCTATAAATATATATTTGTACTACAACTATCTAATTATGTCAAAAAATTTTGTTGAGGAGTTGAGATGGCGTGGAATGTTACATGATATTACACCTGACACAGAAGAGTTTTTATTATCAAATAGAACTACAGGTTATATTGGTTTTGATCCAACATCTGATTCTTTACATATAGGAAGTCTTGTTCAGATAATGATCTTAATGCATTTTCAAAATTTTGGACATAGTCCAGTAGTTCTTCTTGGTGGTGCAACCGGAATGATTGGTGATCCTTCTGGAAAATCTAATGAGAGAAAATTGCTTGATACTGAGGCATTAGAAAATAATATTGATTCAATTAGATCCCAATTTCAAAGATTTTTAGATTTTAAAAACGGAAAGAAAAATTCAGCTATTTTAGTTGATAACTATGAATGGATGAAAAATTTCAGTTTAATCGATTTTTCAAGAGAAATTGGTAAAAATATTACTGTTAATTACATGATGGCAAAAGATTCGGTTAAAAAGAGGTTAGCCGGTGAATCTAAAGTAGGTATGTCATTTACTGAGTTTACATATCAATTAATTCAAGGATATGATTTTCTTCATTTGTATGATAATTATGATTGTAAAATTCAAATGGGAGGAAGTGACCAATGGGGGAATATTACAACTGGAACAGAATTGATACGTCGAAAATCTAGAGGAAAAGCATATGCCATGACTTGTCCTCTAATAACCAAAGCTGATGGAACTAAGTTTGGCAAAACCGAAGATGGAAATATTTGGCTAGATAAAAAAAGAACTTCAGTATATAAATTTTATCAATACTGGTTGAATACTTCTGATGAAGATGCTTCATCATACATCAAAATATTTACTTTTTTAGAATTAAGTTCAATTGAAAACATTATAAATATGCATAGTAATGCTCCTCATTTAAGAGTTTTACAATTTGAATTAGCTGATTTTGTTACCGAATTAGTTCATGGTAAAGATGAATTAAATAAAGCGAAAATGGCTTCTAACATATTATTTGGTAAAGACACGTCAAAATCCTTGATGAAAATTGACTCTAGTACTTTTGTAGAAATATTTGAAGGAGTCCCTCAAGCAGAATTTTCAAAAACAATTCTTAATGAAGGGTTATCAATAATTTCTGCTTTATCAAATGAAACGGGTTTTCTTAAATCTAATAGTGAAGCTAGAAGATCCTTAAATGAAAAGTCGATTTCAGTAAATAAATTAAAAGTGTCGGAAGAATACAACTTAACTATATCTGATTTAATAGGAGATCAATTTATTTTGTTACAAAGAGGAAAAAAAAACTATTTTGTCTTAAAATTTAATTAAACACCATTAAATTACATCCTCTTATTTCAGCTTGATCAAACCTTCCTAAAACCTTAAATTTTCCATCAGAATATACTTTTCCTATATCTTCCGTAGCTATAAAAGGGCAACTATCAGAATTTGCTAAATCTATTATATTTAGTCCGCCAGTTTGTTTGAATTCACAAAGTGTTAATGGATCATCTATTTCTCTTGATAAAACTTTCATCCATGGAGGACACTCAAATAAACCATTTTTAATCGAATAAGCTTGGGATAGTAATTCAGTCATTCCATATTCAGAATGAATGGATTTAACTCCAAATCCATTACATAGTTTTTCATGAAGCTCCTCTCTGATTAATTCTCTTCTCTTTCCTTTCATTCCTCCTGTTTCTATGATTGTTGTGTGCTTCAATTTTATTTTATTTTTTTTGATAAAACTTAATAGAGCAAAAGAAACACCAATGAGAATTGTTTTTTGTTTTTTTGAGTCAAGATCCAAAAGCACGTTGTATAGCTTCTCGAACTCATTAAAATAAAATCCACTTGCACTTGAGTTACTTTGTTTTATAAGGTCAGACACCATATAGATTAGAGAAGAGTTATTTCTTTCATAATATCCTGGTAGAAGAGCTAATATTACCCAATCACTAGGTTTTCCATAAAACAATTCAAATGATTTCGAAAAACTTTTCTTATAATCAATAGTGTTTTTTAAAAAATGTTGAGATGGGGTTTTATTTGTTGTCCTGCTTGATTTAAAAATTATTTTTGATTTTTCAGAAAATGTTTTGACCTTATGAGTTTTAAAAAATGAAATTGGAAGGAAAGGTATTTCCCTAATTGAACTAATGGAACTTGGAGGTTTATTAATTAAATCACAATAGCTTCTATATACAGAGTTCGAATTATAATGCTTGGTTAAAAGCTCAAAGCAAGCCCTTTCAAATTTTTCCTCTGATTCTATGTTATAAAAAGAATTATTTAATTTCATTACCATTAGAACAAAATTAAATATTTAAAAATACATTTACTTTTAAAATAGAAACTACAAAAATTTTAATTCTTGGTAATGTCATCTTTATATTAATTTAATATACCTAAATAATATAATGTTTAGATTCGTAATAATATATATTCATGGATAATAGTAAAATTAAAATATTGTTAGTTGATGATGAGCCTGATGTGTTAGAAGTTTTGTCATATAATCTTTTAAATCAAGGGTATCAAATATTTACAGCTAGTGATGGATTTAAAGCAGTTATCCAAGCTGATGAGTATATACCTCAGTTAATTATAATGGATGTAATGATGCCGAATATGAATGGAATTGAAGCATGCGAAATATTAAGAATGAATCCAAAACTTAATAATACAATTATAATGTTCCTAACTGCAAGAGGAGAAGATTACTCGCATGTTGCAGCTTTTGATGCAGGTGCTGACGATTATGTAACAAAGCCTATTAAACCTAAGGTTTTAATGTCTAAAGTAAAATCTTTATTACGTAGATTAAATAATATGGATTTAAATGAAGAACCTATAAAAACAGGAAGTCTTGTAATAGATAGAGAAAAATATAGTGTTACTTACAAAGGCAAAGTTTTTTCACTTCCCAGGAAAGAATTCGAATTATTATATCTTTTGGCATCTAAACCTGAAAAAGTTATTAAACGAGAAAAAATAATGGAAAAAGTATGGGGCTCAGAAGTAGTAGTAGGAAATAGGACAATTGATGTTCATATACGTAAGCTGAGAGAAAAATTTGGAGATGATTATTTTAAAACAATAAAAGGTGTTGGGTATAAATTTATTAGCAAAAAAGATTTATAATTAGTGAAAAAAAATCAAAATTTTATAATCTCATTTCTCATATCATTTGGTGTTTGCATAATACTTACATTCATTGTATTATTATCAAACTTTATTTTTGTTGATTTTACTTTTTTAATAATCTTCGGTGTTATCTTTTTTTTATGCATTTTTTTATTTATCAATATTAGTCTGAGATATTTTTTAAATAAAAGTGTTAAAAAATTATTAGATGAGTTTTATTCTAAAGAGTATAATTTAGATAATAAAAATAATACAACTAATTTGGAATCATTATCTAAAAGTCTTGAGAAATACGCTAGTGAAAAAAAGTTAGAAATAGAATTATTAAAAAACAAAGAGAATCATCGAAAAGATTTTATTGGGAATATATCACATGAATTAAAGACACCTTTGTTTACAATTCAGAGCTATATTTTAACTCTTATTGAGGGAGGGTATAATGATCCGAATATTTTAATAAAGTATTTAAAAAGATCTTCAAAAGCTGTAGACAGATTAATATATTTAGTAAAAGATCTTGATTTAATAACTCAATTTGAATTAGAAGTAAAAAATATTGAATTAAATTCTTTTGATTTATTAAGGATCATAAATAATGTTTTCGAATTATTAGAAATCCAATCTAATAAAAGTAATATTTCATTAGTTTTTGATAGAGAATATTTAGAATCAATTAATGTTCTTGCTGATGAAGAAAGAATTCAACAAGTCATTACAAATTTGATAATGAATTCTATTAAATATGGTATTGATAATGGAACCACAGAAGTTAGTATTCAAGACCTAAATGCCAATAAATTGATTATTCGAATTACTGACAATGGTATGGGTATAAATAAAGAGCATTTACCCAGGTTATTTGAAAGATTTTATCGTGTTGATAAGTCAGGAAATAGAAAAAAAGGAGGTTCTGGACTGGGGTTAGCTATAGTTAAGCATGTAATTGAAGCTCATCAAGAAAAAATATATGTGGAAAGTACAGAAGGTATAGGCTCAGAGTTTTCTTTTACACTCCAAAAAGCATAAATTCATATGTTGTTTAATCTTTAAAAAAATAAGATATTAGCTGAATAATTATTTTTTTGTGGGAAGTAAAAATAAATTAAGACGATTTAAAGAAAATGAAAAATTTCCAAACGTAATTCAACCCAGTCGAAGCACTTTAGTTAGTAATGATCTTAATTTTAAGGGGAGATGGGGAAGTGATTGTTTTAAAAACGATAATCAAATAATTATTGAATTAGGTTGTGGTAAAGGAGAATATATAATTTATCTAGCAAAAAAATATCCAAATAAAAATTTTATTGGAATAGATATTAAAGGGGCTAGATTTTGGAAAGGGGCTAAAATAGCAATTGAAGAAAAAATTTTAAATGTTATGTTTGTTCGATCTCAAATTGAATTAATTTCAAATATTTTTTCAAGTGATGAAATTTCTGAAATATGGATAACATTTCCTGATCCTCAGATTAAATATAAAAGAACTAAACATCGAATCATAAATCCTGAATTTTTATCTATATACAAATCTATTTTAACCAAACATGGTATAGTTCACTTAAAAACTGATAGTGAGTTTTTACATGGATATTTACTTGGACTACTAAAAAATATGCCATGCCATATAAACTATGCGAATCATGATATTTATCATAGTATGAATGTTCCTGAAGAAGTAACTGATGTTCAAACCTTTTATGAAAAAATGTTCTTAAAACAAAACAAACCTATTACATACTTACAATATTTTTGGAATGAAAAAAGATGAAGGTTTTTCTTTTGAAAAGGTATATGAAGTTGTTAGAAAAATTCCTTTTGGAAGAGTGACTAGTTATGGCTCAATAGCAAAATATATAGGCTCTCCTCAATCTTCAAGAATGGTTGGATGGGCAATGAATGCTAGTCATAAAATTCCTGAGGTACCGGCACACAGAGTCGTAAATAAAATAGGTCTATTAACTGGAAAACATCATTTCGAAGGAACTAATTTAATGCAACAATTATTAGAATCTGAGGGAGTTGAAATTAATAAAAATCAAATTGTAAATTTTTCCTCTTTATTTTGGGATCCTTCTATGAGTTTACCGTCATTTAAAAATTAAATATAAAACATACTCTTTGCTTGTATTTGAAGTATATTTGCTTTAATAATAAGTGATGAAAATAACCAAAGAATCTGTTATAAATGTTCTTAAAACTATAACTAGTCCTGGAAGTGGAGAGGATTTAATTACTAGTGGCAGAGTAATAAATATCCAAATTTTTGGTGATCAAATTGATATAGATTTAAAAATAAATAACCCTAGTCTTCAGGCTCGAAAAAAAATAGAGATTGAAATACTTAAAGCTATTCACTCAAAAATTCATATCAAGGCAAAAATTAAAACTAATATTACAGTTGATCCTTCAAAGCCATCTACTTCTAAGCCTATTAAAGGTCAAACAATACTTGGAATTGACTCTATAATTGCCATTGCATCAGGTAAAGGAGGAGTAGGTAAATCAACAGTCACTGCCAATATTGCTGTAACTTTAGCAAAGATGGGATTGAAAGTAGGAGTTCTGGATGCTGATATTTATGGACCTTCTATGCCTCTTATGTTTGATTTAGAAGGAGAACGACCACTTGCTAAAGAAATAGATGGAAAATCTAAGATGAAACCCCTTGAAAGTTATGGTGTAAAAGTTTTATCCATAGGGTTTTTTACTAAACCTGATCAAGCGGTTATATGGAGAGGACCTATGGCTTCAAAAGCACTTAATCAACTTATTTTTGATGCTGCATGGGGAGAGTTAGATTTTTTATTGATTGATCTTCCTCCAGGAACAGGTGACATCCATCTAAGTATTGTTCAATCATTACCTATTACTGGAGCTGTTGTGGTTAGCACACCTCAGCAAATTGCCTTAGCTGATGCTAGAAAAGGAATAGCAATGTACCAACAAGAGACAATTCAAATTCCTGTTCTAGGGATTATTGAAAATATGGCTTATTTTACTCCAGATGAATTACCAGATTCTAAGTATTATATCTTTGGAAAAGATGGAGCTAAAGCCTTATCAGAATCTAAAAAGATACCTTTTTTAGGTTCTTTACCACTAGTGCAAACCATTAGAGAAGCAGCTGATTGTGGAAGACCAGCTGCTCTTCAAAAAGATAGTTTGGTTGCTAATTCTTTTATTTCAGTAACTCAAGAATTGGCGTATCAGGTTATAAAGAGAAATAAAAACTTACCTCCAACAAAAGTAGTTGAAATAACTACTATGACTGGATGTAGTGCAGTTAATTAATTATTATGAAAAGTATAGATATCAAAAAAAAAGTACTAATAGCTTTAGATGAAATTAGACCATTTTTAGCTTCTGATGGGGGAGATATATCTTTAGTGTCAATTGAAGACAATAGAATTGTTAATGTTCAACTTCATGGCGCATGCGTTTCTTGTAGTGTAAATCAAATGACTCTTAGACAAGGAGTTGAAATGACTATAAAAAAACATGTTCCTCAAATTGAAAAGGTAGTTAGTTTAGAGTTTTAATTATCAATTTTTGAAAAAAAAAATTTCTATAAAAGTTTTAGATAGAGACGGAATATATCATGTTTTGAATATTCCTACTGACATGAGTCTTAACCTTATGGAAGCATGCAAAGCTTACAATATACCTGTAGAGGGTACATGTGGCGGAATGGCTTTGTGTGCTTCATGTCAATGTTATATAATCTCTTCTCATATCTTATCAGAAAAAACTGACAATGAGCAGGCTATGTTATCGGAAGCCTTCTATGTAAAAAAAAATAGTCGTTTAGGTTGTCAGATATTTCTTTCTAATGATTTAGATGGACTTGAAATTCAATTAGCTCCGGAAGAATAGTTAAAACGAAATCATTTTCGGTTTCAAAACTTTTCAAAACTTTTCATTTTAATAGTTTAAACTTTTAATATCAGTTAATTTAGATATAATATGAAAAGTGCAATTTTTGATCTTGATGGAGTTATTGTAGACACAGCAAAATTTCACTATTTGGCATGGAAAAAAATTGCTGAAAGATTTGATTATGAATTGACTGAAAGTCAAAATAAAAAGCTTAAAGGAATTAGCAGAACAGATTCTTTAATTCTAATATTAAAATGGGCTGGAAATAATGTTTCCCATGATGAATATAATAAAATATTAGTTGATAAAAATAATTTTTATCTTGCTCTAATAAAAAACTTAAACCAGAACGACTCTCTTCCAGGTGTTAATGAAATTCTTAATTGTTTTAAAAATAATGGAATTAAAATAGCATTAGGGTCAGCAAGTAAAAATTCAAAAACAGTTTTATCTAAACTTTCACTTATTAACTATTTTGATGTGATAATTGACGGTAATGATCTAATTCATTCTAAGCCACACCCTGAAGTTTTTATAAAAGGAGCTGAAGGACTTGGTGTTCCTTGTTTTAATTGTATTGTTTTTGAAGATTCTATTGCGGGAGTTGAGGCTGCTAAATCTGCTAAAATGAATGCGATTGGTATATGTGAAGCAAATAAGGAACTCAAAAAAACTTTATTTAACATAGATGGATTTTTGGCAATCAAATCTGAAGATCTTTTAAAATATTTTTTATAAAATGAGTAGACGTTATTTAGATATTGATCCTTGGAAAATTATTGAAAACAATTTTGATAAAAATAAGGTAAAATCTTCAGAGAGCATTTTTAGTATTGGTAATGGCTATATGGGCCAACGCGCTAATTTTGAAGAAGATTATTCTGGAGAAACTTTCCAAGGAAGTTATATAGGCGGTATATACTATCCTGATAAAACTAAAGTAGGTTGGTGGAAAAATGGCTATCCTGAATATTTTGCTAAAGTTTTAAATGCTCCTAATTGGATAGGTATTCATGTACAAATTAATGGAGAAATTTTAGATTTAAATAGAGGAAAGGTTAAGCATTTTCAAAGAGAGTTAAATATGCAGACTGGAATTTATACTCGAAAATTTCAAATTATTCTTAATAATGGAATTGAAATATCAGCAGAAGTTATAAGGTTTATATCACTAGAAAAGGATTCTTTGGGAGCTATTCAATATAAAATCACAGCTTTGAATAGTGATTGTGAAATATTATTTGAACCATATATAGATGCTGGAATAGTTAATCAGGATTCAAATTGGAAAGATGTATTTTGGAAAAATAAAAGTTTAAAGAATATTGATTCTTTTGCTGGAATTATTTCCGAAACGAAAAAAACTAATTTTAAAGTTTGTACTTACATGTCTAGTAAATTATTTTTTGAAAAAAAAATAATTAATTCTCCATTATCAAAAAAGAAACTTAAAAATAAATTATCTCAATCATTCAAAATCAGTATTAAAAAGGGTAAGTCGGCAAAACTCATAAAACTTGGTGGATATATAAATGGAAAAAGAAATTACCAAAAAAACCTATTCGAAGAAGCTGAAAAATTAATTAAAAAATTTAAACAAATTGACTTTAATGAATTATTAAAAGATCAAACAGAAAGTTGGAAAAAAATATGGGAAATATCAGATATAAAAATAAAAGGTGACCTAAAATCTCAGCAAGCTATTAGATTTAATATTTTTCATCTTAATCAAACATATTCTGGAAAAGACCCAGAGTTAAATATTGGTCCTAAAGGATTCACCGGAGAAAAATACGGGGGCTCAACATACTGGGATACAGAAGCTTACTGTCTTCCTTTTTATATGTTTACTAAGCATCAATCTGTCTCTAAAAATTTACTTATTTATCGTTATCTCCAATTGGATAAAGCAATTGAAAATGCAAAAATAATGGGTTTTGATAATGGTGCAGCTTTATACCCTATGGTTACAATGAATGGAGAAGAATGTCATAACGAGTGGGAAATAACCTTTGAAGAAATTCACAGAAATGGAGCTATTGCTTACGCTATTTATAATTATGAGCGTTTTACAAAAGATTTTACTTATGTAAAGGAAATGGGGATAGAAGTGTTGATTGCTATCTCTCGGTTTTGGTCTCAAAGATTTACCTTTTCGAACGATAAAAAAAAATATGTAATATTAGGTGTTACAGGTCCAAATGAATATGAGAATAATGTTAATAATAATTGGTATACTAATTATATAGCTAGATGGTGTTTAGTTTACACTAAAAAACAGATAAAAAAATTAGAGAAATTATATCCTAAATATTTTTTAAAAATTTCCAAAAAAAGTAATTGGAATAATGTTGAATTAAACTTTTGGGATGATATAATTCAAAAAACTTATTTGCCATACGATGATGATAAAAAAATATTTCTACAGCAAGATGGATTTTTAGATAAAGAATTAATTCCTGCAAAAAGATTGGATAAATCAGTAAGACCAATTAATCAAAGCTGGTCATGGGACAGGATATTAAGGTCTGTATATATAAAACAAGCAGATGTTTTACAAGGTTTTTATTTCTTTTCAGATGATTTCACTTTGGAGGAGCTTGAGAAACATTATAAATTTTATGAACCATTCACAGTTCATGAATCTTCCCTTTCACCACCAGTACACAGTGTCTTAGCTTGTCGTATTGGATTAATAGATGATGCTTATAAATTTTACTTGCAAACTTCTAGATTGGATTTAGATGATTATAATTTAGAAGTAGAGGAGGGATTACATATAACTAGCATGGCGGGAAGTTGGATGAGTATTGTTGAAGGGTTTGGAGGAATGCAAATAATCAATGACAAATTATCCTTTGAAAATAAATTGCCAATAAAATGGACGTCTCTCTCGTTTAAAATTAATTTTGAAGGATCAATATTAGAAGTGAATGTTGATAAAAATAAAACTAATTTTATTTGGAATGGAAAATCTAAAATTAATATTATATCAAATGGTAAAAAAATTAGTTTACCTTAATTTTAAAGCTTAAAAGAACTAAAACTAATCTGAATGAAGAATATAATTTTAATCACTATCAGTTTGCTGTTTTTTAAATGTAATTCGCCAAAACCAGAGCCTAAATATCCAATTGTTTTTGAGCCTATTTCAAATGAAAGTTTAGCGAAAGGAGTTATTTATGAAGTTAATATACGTCAATATTCTAATGAAGGAACTTTTAATGCTTTTGCTAAAGATTTAACCAAAATAAAGGAGTTAGGTGTAAATATAATTTGGCTTATGCCGACTTATCCAATCTCTAAGACAAAAAGTAAGGGCCCACTTGGAAGTTATTATGCTATCTCAGACTACAAAGGAGTAAACCCTGAATTTGGAACATTGGAAGACCTTAAAAGCTTGGTTTACAAAGCACATCATTTGGAGATGTATGTTATTTTTGATTGGGTACCAGGCCATACCGGTTGGGATCATGTTTGGATTAAAGAACATCCTGAATATTATCTAAAAAATAAAGCTGGGCAGATCATTGATCCAATTGATCCAAGAACAGGTCAATCTTTTGGCTGGACCGATGTAGCTGATTTAGATTATGATCAACCGAATATGAGATCTGCAATGAAGGACGCTATGTTATATTGGGTCAAGGAAGTTAATATTGATGGTTATCGAGTTGATCAAGCTTATGCAGTCCCTTTAGATTTTTTAGAGGATACTTTTAGAAGTATTCGTGCTATTAAACCTGTTTATATAATAGGTGAACTTGAACAGCATTCTGGAAAAAATATCTATTTGCAACTTTTTGATGGATCATATGATTTTCCAGGGTACGAACTTAATATTGAAATTGCACAAGGGGACAAAACGGTAAAAGACTACATGTATCATGTAGATAATTTTGTAATGGATCACGATACTTCACATTTTTTACTAAATTTTGTAAGCACCCACGATAAAAATGCATGGAACGGTTCAGCAAGAGAGCGATTTGGAGAAGCGCAACATGCGATTATGGCTTCAAATTATTTACTTCCTGGAATGCCATTTATATATGGTGGGGTAGAATATGATTTGGATAAACGTCTTCTATTTTTTGAAAAAGATAGTTTTCCAAAAGTTGCCGGAGCAACCTATCAACTTCTAAAAAAACTTGGTAATCTTAAACGCACACATCCTTCCTTGAACTCTGGAAAAGATGCTGGTTCATTTAACACAATTCAGACTTCGTTAAGCGAAAAGATTTTAGCATTTGAACGAGTAAAAAAAGGAGATACAGTTGTGTTTATAGCAAACATGTCTAAAGACTATATAGGCTTTACATCACCTTATAACGGTCAATTTAAACGCTTTCAGGATGGAAAAATTAAACAACTTTCTTATTCATATGAATACAGAATGCGACCATGGGAGTTTTGGATTTTAACTAAATAAAATGACTTTTAAATCATGAAAATAAAATCAATTATTCTAATTTTAGCTAATATGATCTTAGCTTGTGAGAATTTACCTAAACCACTTGTGATTGGCCACCGAGGAGCTAAAGGTCATGCACCGGAGAACACTTTAACTTCAATTCAAAAAGCAATTGAATTGGGAGTAGACGGAATAGAAATAGATATCTTTCGATGTGGTTCAGGTGAATTGGTTGTCTTTCATGATAATTCTGTAGAAAAACTTACTGATGGCAGAGGCTTCATAGAGCAATTGTCTTTGGATAGTATAAAAAATCTGAATGTTTTAGGTCAAGAAAAAATACCAACATTGAATGAGGTTTTAGACTTAATTAATGGTGAAATAATATTGAATATTGAATTAAAAGGATCTAATACATCATTTTTAACACACCAATTATTAAACTTTTATTTTAAATCAACCAATTGGAAACCAGAAAAAATTTTCATATCAAGTTTTGACTGGAAAGAATTAAGAGCTTTTCATCAATTAAATAAAGAAGTTAGAATAGCAGTTTTAACAGAAGACGATCCTATTGATGCTATACCAATTGCTAAAGAACTTAATGCATTTGCAATTAACCCTAATCACAATCTTTTAACAAAATTGAATGCAGCAAAAATTAAGTCCGAAAATATTTCTATTTATCCATGGACTGTTAATGAAATCAAAGATATAAATAGAATGAAAAAAATAGGTGTAGATGCAATAATAACTGATTACCCAGAAAGAGTTAACTAAATAAAGAATAAACTTTTTAGTTAAGAAATAGTTGTATTGCAAAATGATATAAAGCTGTCTTATCACCATTTGTGTTGTTTCCCAATTATATATTCCTCTCTTACTGCTGAGAAAACCGTTATAAGGTATAGAATTGTCCATACTGGACCAAAAACAAAATTTGGAGGATTAATAAATGGCAATAATTATTGAAATTTTTTTCCTCTGTGATTTCATAAGACTAATTAACTTTAATTAATGATAATAATATTTTGTATCATCTTTTTTATGACCATTACCAAAATGGTATCTTTACCTATGATATGATTGAAAAAGACTTTGTTTTTAAATCAGTTGAACTTGTAAATGGAGTTTCAACCTGGGAATCTCCTAGTAATATTGCATTGATAAAATATTGGGGTAAGTATGATGAACAGCTCCCAAAAAACCCATCTGTCAGTTTTACTTTATCAAAATGCAAAACAATTACTAAAATAAAATATAGACCAAAAAGAGAAAATGAAACTGATAATTTTTCTTTTTTGTTTGAGGGCTCTTCAAAGCCATCTTTTCATGTAAAAATTGATAAATTTATTAACAGAATTGAGAAGTATATACCTGCTATTAAACATCATTTTTTTGAAATTAAAAGTCATAATACTTTTCCACATAGTAGTGGAATTGCATCATCAGCTTCTGCAATGTCATCTTTGGCACTTTGTTTTATGGAAATTGAACGACAAATTAATCCTAAAATCTCTGAAATTGATTTTTTAAAAAAATCTTCTTTTTTAGCTCGTTTAGGTTCTGGGAGCGCGTCAAGAAGTATTGAAGGACCACTTGTCTCTTGGGGAGATTCTGAGAGTTATGACAATTCAAGTTTATTATATGGAACTTCTTTAAAGAATTTCGCTCCTGTTTTTGAGAGCTATCAAGATACCATACTTATAATTGACAAGAATAAAAAGAAAGTTAGTAGTAGTTTAGGACATCAACTTATGAAATTTAATCCTTATGCTGAAAATAGATTTATTCAAGCTAATAAAAACATGAGTACAATTAAAAATATTTTACTAAAAGGAAATCTTGACAATTTCATTAAAATTGTAGAATTAGAGGCTTTATCTCTTCATGCAATGATGATGACATCATCTCCATCTTTTATTCTTATGCAACCAAATACATTATCAGTCATAAATAAAGTTAAAGAATTTCGAAAGCAAACTTCAATTCCTATCTGTTTTACTCTTGATGCTGGAGCGAATATACACCTATTGTATCCTCAACAATATTTTAAAAAAATTCAGCATTTTGTAATTAAAAAATTATTAAAATATTGTCTTTCAAAACAATTTATTAATGATCATGTAGGGATTGGGTCGAAAAAAATATAATTTTACAAATATGAAAGGGCCTTTGTTTTATGCGAAAATACTCCTCTTTGGAGAGTATGGAATTATTAAAAATTCCAAAGGACTTTCAATACCTTATAATCATTTTAATGGTTCTTTAAAAATATCAAATTTTGAATTAGATGTTTTACAGGAAAAATCACATGAAAAAGTTAAAGAATTTTCAAACTTTTTAAAATCAATAGACTCAAAAGTTGTTTGCTTTGATTGGGATAAAATTAATAAGGATATAGAAAAAAAGATATACTTTGATAGCACCATTCCACAAGGTTATGGAGTTGGTAGTAGTGGCGCTTTGGTTGCTGCAGTATATGATCGATACGCCGAAGATAAAATTACAGTTTTAGAAAACTTAACTAATGAAAAACTCCAAAACTTAAAATTAATTTTTGCTCAAATGGAATCATTTTTCCATGGAAAGTCATCAGGTGCAGACCCATTGAATAGTTATTTAAGCTTACCTATTCTGATTAATTCGAATGATAATATTGAATCAACAGGTATTCCATCTCAAAACATGGATGGTAAGAGTGCCGTATTTTTATTAGATAGTGGATTTGCCAGAAAGACTGCTCCAATGGTAAATTTATTTATGGTAAATATGAAAAATAAATCTTTTAGTAAAATGATAAAAGATCAATTTATTTCAACCACTGATATGTGTGTTGAAGATTTTTTAGGCGGCAACTATAAAGATTTATTTGGCCATTTAAAACAACTTTCTAAATTAGTGTTTAAAAATTTCAAACCAATGATTCCTGATCAATATAAAGATTTATGGTTAAGAGGTATTAAGACTAATGCATATTATTTAAAACTTTGTGGTTCAGGAGGAGGAGGGTATATTCTTGGTTTTACTCAAGACTGGTTAAAAGCTCAAAAAGAATTGTCTGGTCATAATTTACAAGTAGTATATCATTTTTAAATAGTGGTTTTGTTAAAGTATTCAATTCAAATTTTTTTTTATCAAATAATTGGATTTATAAGTTTAATTAGATTATTGAATATTTTGGTTCTTTGCCTCGCTCAATATTTAATTTCAATATATATATTGGCACCCGAAAGAGATTGGATTTCCTTAACTTTAGATATAAAGCTTTTTACGATTGTTTTATTAACTGCTATTTCTACTTCTTCAGGATATATCATAAATAGTTTTTATGATTCTGAAAAAGATAAAATTAATCGACCTAAGACATTTATATTAGGAAATTTAATTTCAGAAAAAAATCAAATAAGGATATATTTTCTTTTGAATTTAACTACAATTTTTATTTCCGGATTTATATCTTTTAAAGCTGTATTATTTTACTCGTTTTATATTTTTTGCATTTGGTTATATAGCTACCGGATTAAGAGATTATATTGGATTAGTAATTTTTTTTCTACTGCATTGGTAGTATATCCTTTTTTTGGAGTTACTCTTTATTTTGGAACTTTTAATTATGAAGTTATTTTACATGCGTTTTTTCTGTTTATATTATTATTTATAAGAGATTTAGTAAAAGACCTTCAAAATTTTAGAGGTGACTGGGTACAGCATTATAGAACTCTACCAGTTATTTTTGGTGTTTTAAAAACTAAATTACTTGCTTCTTTTTTTACTTTCATGAGTTTTATTTTAATAATAGAATTAATAAAATTTCCTCTTGGAAATATGCAATACTATTTAATTTCAAGTATTGTTTTTGTATCAGCTTGGTTAATATTTTTATGGTTAGCATCTAAACAAAAGGAGTATCTTTGGCTACACAATTTGCTAAAATTTTGGATATTAACCGGGCTTTTTAGTATAACTCTTATTAATTAGAGTCAAGTCATGAAAAAAAATATCAATTCTGAATTACATTCAAAAGACTCATTTAATCATAAACCCATTAGGTTAAATAAATTTATTTCTAATTCTGGCTTATGTTCTAGAAGGGATGCAGACCAGTATATAAAATTGGGTATGGTAAATGTAAATGGTAAAATAATAACAGAAATGGGTCACAAAGTGCTCCCTACTGATAAAGTTAAATATGATGGCCAAAGTATTAAAGCTAAAAAGCCATCATATATTTTACTTAATAAACCAAAAGGCTTTTTAGCAATATCATCTGGAAAAACTGCGAAAAAATCAGTACAAGAATTAATTAATATTCCTGGCGTGCAAAAACTTGCTTCAATTGGAGATATGGGCAGGACAGTAACTGGTTTATTGCTTCTTAGTGATGATTTTGATCTAAGAAAAAAAATCAATTCATCTAAGAAAGGAGTTAGGATGATTTATAAAATAGTTCTTGATAAAAATATAATCAAATCTGATATTGAAATTGCTAAAAAATCTCACCGTGTATTTGATAAAGAAATTAAGTTTAAGGATGTTTCTTATGTTATGGGTGGCACCAAAAAAGAGTTGGGAATAGAATGTTTTAATATCTCCCCGAGTGTTATCATAAAGTTTTTTAAAAAAATGAACTATACTGTTGAAAAACTGGACAGAGTAACTTATGGTTCTTTATCAAAAAAAGAATTACCTAGAGGTAAATGGAGACCACTCAATGTTAAGGAATTGAGCTTTTTGCAAATGCTCTAAATATTATATTTTCTCCTCCTAAAATTTCAAAAATAAAAATACTGAAGACTATTAAATATTCTAAAAGTATAAATAGGGGCTCTTCTTGAAAGCCATTTGAAGTATATGAAGTGTACGATATAAAAATAGTTGCACTCCAAATTATTGGATAAAAATAAGGAGTTAGAATACATAAAGCCACTAATGAAATTATATACCAGGGATGAATTGTAGTAGCAATAAAAAAATAGAAGCTGAGAAGTAACAATTGATTTATAAGTATTTTTTTCAAACTATTATTTTTTTGAAAAAAAGTAAAAAATAATATACTTGAGATCAATATAAACGGTGATACTTTTCCAAATTGACCAATTATGTTATATCCTTTAAAATAGAATCCAATTTCTCGTATTATGTAATAAAAACTGGCATTAAATTCAAAACGATTAAACCAAAGCTTTATAGTTTGAAGGTAATTTATATAAAATTTATCATCAATATATGGTATCCACAATAATGAAAAAAAAGCAGTGATTAAGAGAAAATAATATATACTTTTTTTAAGCCCTAATTTTTTAAAAAATAATGGAACAAGTATTAAAGTGATAAGTTTTGAGCCTATTGAAAAAGCCATCATTAGAGATGATTTTATTGTACTATTTTGAGATAAAAATAAAATTCCTAAAAGAAAGAAAAATATCATAATTCCCTCGCCATGCAAATTTCCTGTTAATTCTATAATTACAAGAGGGTTTAAAAAATACCAGCCAATTCTATTTAGAGGGAATTTTAAAAAGTTTAATATTTTATAAAATACAAAGAAGGTGCCTAATTCAAAAAAAATTATAATTATTCTTAAAATTAGAATAGAATCATCCAAATTATTTTTACCAAAATATGATGCAATTAAATAGCTCCATTGGCTAATTGGAGGATAATTTGAAAAATGCTTATTTGATAACTCGCCCATGCCAGAAAACAAATCATTGGCCAGGTAGAATAAATCTTTCTTAATGATTAAATCATTAGGGGAGTATAAATATGGATTCTCGTTTATAAGTTGTATGTTTCCGTCCCAAAAAAATCTGTAAAAATCTTGAGATAATTCAGGAAACGATACAATAAAAACTAATCGAAAAATTAAACCTAAAATTAAAATTATTATTGGTGTAATTTTTTGACACATTATTATTAAAAAAAGTATAAAAAGTATGCCATATGATATGAGTAAAATAGTAGTCTCTGTTCTAACAATATTGTATCCAATTATTATATAAAAAAATATAGAAAAAGCTGATAGTAAAAATAAAATAACATATAAATATCTATTTTCTATGCTCATATAATTTTATTGAAAGATTTAATTGTCACAAAACCAAAACCTAAAAAAAGTAGAAAATGAAATGGAAATAAACCAAATTCTCCATTGTCACCAACATTAAAAGCACTATACATTCCAAATAAAAAATAAAGTGATAGCAAAGCCTCAATTATGGTATAAAAACTTATGGACTTTTCAACATATTTATTTTGATTATGAGATTGATTTTTGACACTCTCTAAATTGAATTTTGGAGTTCTCACAAAGGAACTTTTTATACCTAAATGTCCTTGAATAACAGCAATAGAATTATGAACTGAAAAAGCCATTGTAATAGAGTAAAAAGTAAGAAATCGTATAGTGTAGTTGAAAATACTTAAAAGTCCAGACCCGTACTTTTGTTTATGTAAGAACCAATAGCAAATGTAGAATATTAAAGTACTCACAATAAAAAGGGAACTTAAATTAAAGTACCAAGTTAATTCATGCCATTTATCTTTTATATGGAGCATAGGAACGCTTAAAAATCCAACTAAAAAAATATTTAAAAACATTGTGCTATTTAATAGATGAAGTAAAGCGTGAACTTTAGTTTTAAATGTGATTTTATTTGACTTTAAAACTTTATAAATATTTTTTTGAAAATTTTCAGCTCCACCCTTGTTCCATCTAAATTGCTGAGAACGAATTGCACTTATTACTACAGGTAATTCAGCTGGAGTAACAATTTTTTCTAAATAAATAAATTCCCAGCTTTTAAGTTGAGCACGGTAGCTTAAATCAAGATCTTCAGTTATAGTGTCTCCTTCCCAATTCCCAGCATCTATTATTGTAGATTTTCTCCAGACACCTGCTGTACCATTAAAATTTATAAAATGATTTTTGACATTTCTTCCAACTTGTTCTAGTGTAAAATGGCCATCTAATCCAAAAGCTTGAACTTTTGTTAAAATAGAAAAATTTCGATTAATATGCTCCCATCTGGTTTGAACCATTCCAATTTTTTCATTTTTAAAATAAGGAATGGTATTAATTAGAAAATTTGGATTAGGTACAAAATCAGAATCAAATATTGCAATAAACTCTCCTTTGGATTTCTCAAGTCCTTCTTTAAGAGCTCCAGCCTTAAAACCTATTCGATTGTCTCTTTTTAAATGAACAATATTGAGTCCTTTACTTTTAATTTTAGCGATTAACCTTTTGGTTAGATCACAAGAATCATCATCAGAGTCATCAAGAACTTGAATTTCTAATTTTCCTAAGGGATATTCAATTTTTTCTACTGCACCTAGAATCCTCTCAATAACATAAAATTCATTGTAAATAGGTAACTGAATTGTTACATGTGGGGCCTCAGTTTTATTACTAAAATTCCATTTAATTAATTTTTTTGATTTATTTCTTTGCCCCAAATAATTTAAAAGTAAATTTAATTGAGCCACTGAGTAAAAGAAAAAGACAATTAAGGAAGTTGCGTATAAAAAAATTAATATAGACACAAGAATTAACTGCGTTTGATTTACAATCTCAATCATTTTTTAAAAGAATACTTTAATATCCAAGTTATTATCTTTACCCCAGCTAAAATAGTTCCTTTTAAAGTTCCTGACACTTTAGAACTACCTATTCTTCTTCTATATTTAACTGGAACTTCGCAATAAGTTATTTTACTTATTAAAACTTTTAGTTGCATTTCAATAGTCCATCCATATGTTTTATCTTTCATTTTCAAAGTTTCCAATGCTTTCCATTTTATTGCTCGAAATGGCCCTAAATCTGAGAAACTACTTTTGAATAAAATATTCATTAAAAAACAAGCTAGTTTATTTCCAAAAATTTGTTGAGGTGTCATAGAACCTTTCTCTCTTAGTTCTTTAATTCTAGTACCAACCACAAAATCTGCTTTGTCTTTAATTATAGGCTCAATTATCTTATATATTTCTTCTGGATAATCTGAATAATCACCATCTAAAAAAACGAGTATATCTGGAGGATTTTTTTTAAGGTAATCTATTCCTTTAAGGCAAGCATATCCATACCCTTTTTTTTTCTCTGTAATTACCGTAGCCCCATTTTTAAGAGCAACTATTGAAGTATTGTCTGAAGATCCATTGTCAACGACTATTACTTCTCGGTAGATTTTGGGTAAATATTTTATTACATAAGCTATAGATTTCTCTTCATTTAAGGCAGGTATTATTATAGATAGTTTCATGATGCTTAAAACAAATCATTTACTTAATATTTAATTCAATTTGTTGTTGAGGCACAATATATCTATCAAAATAAATACTTGAAAACTCATCTAAAGTCATAAACAAAGAAACAGATATGATTAATACTATGATTCCAAATAAAACTTTATTGATTTTTTTTTGTTTTTCAGAATTTAAGCTACAATCTTCTTTTTTATTATAACTTAATATTCCTGCAATTACTATAAATAAACCTATAACTCTTAAAATAATTGCACCAATCCCTATTGACCCATCCTCAGTATAAAAAAAATCAGCAAATGAAATAGCATAAATACCGCTCATAAGTCCAAATTGAAATAAAACTAACGGGCCTAAGCAACATATTATTCCAGTTAAAGCTGCTGATAAAGAAACTTTAATAAGGTGATAAGCTTTCCACATTTCAAATTAATTTGTTGGATATAAACAAATTTAATATAATTTAATTCTATTGAATTATATTTAGCTTCCAATTATATGGTAAATATTTAATTTTAGGTTTATCTACTTTTACTAAAGAATACTTTTTAATAAAATTCAATAGACTATTTGTGTTACCAAAATCATTTTTGAACCATAAAAATATTTTTGAAATCTCAATTTCATTTTCAATAATTTTATTTTTATTTAAATCTTTCAAAAAATCTATAGTTGCATTTTCAAGTTGTTTTTCAATTTTGTTTGGCATGTAGGCAAAATTTAAAAGTTTTGGACAAGAAATTGACGCACAGTTTATAGCAAAATGAAATCTTGGATCTTCCATTTTTCTTAAAATATTGTGTTCTATTTCATCTAATGAATAACTATTTGTATCGTATTCTATTATTTTTTTATTCCAAGGATCTTTTATGTCTCTAATACTGCCTATAGGATAATTATCTAATACAAGCTTTATAGTCAATGCATTGTATGCGTTAATCCAATATGTCATAATTTGATTTTTGGACCAATATTTTTGAGGATGATTTTTTTTAAGTACACTGATATATGCATTTAACCCATCCTTATTTTTACTCCATTTAATATAGTCTACTAGGCCATTCTCTTTAACATATTTATTTAGTTCAATATTCCATCTTTCATGAATACTCCTTTGAAATAAAAAGTTTAATGAGATAAGAGTAAATATTATTATAAGTGGAGTTTTCATATTTTAATTTACTGCTTAAATGCCAGTTATTTAATTGATTTTGTAAGTTTATGAATTCTAAATTAGAGCTTTTAAATCATTATGTTTGTTTAAATCTTCCTCAGTATCTATATCATTTAACTCTGGAAGGTAAAAAATAGTATCATTATAATCAATTTGAAAAATACTATCTTCAAGTGCTTTAGAAGTTCCCCATGAGGTAATGTCAAAAAGAGAACTGTTCATTTTTTTTAATCCTAATAAATAATACCCTCCATCTGTAGATGGACCAAAGACAATATTATTATTTTTTAAGGCATTAAAGGTTTCTTGAAAAATTTTTTTTTCTAGAGTCCAAAGATCAGTTCCTATAATACAAATATTTTGATATCCCATTTTAAAACCCCATTCAAATGCTTTCTTCATTCGGACTCCTAAATCTTTTCCGTTTTGAACTTTTTCTTGTTTGGTAAATGACCAAGCCTTATCATTAGGAATAAAATCACCATGAAAAACAACAATGTCAAATTCTACCTGTTTTAATACTGAAATTGTCTTATCTACAAGAAGGTTATATATTCTAAGAGCTTTGGATTTACCAATAGATTTTGCAAGTCTAGTTTTAACTTTTCCAATTAAAGAATTATTACAAAAAACAATTATAAGGTTTTTATCCATTTATAAAAATTATTTCCAGCCTACAGGAATTAATTCTCCTTTAATTAAACCGTATTTTGAGATATTTTTATCAGTTAGTTTTGATGTTATATCAATTTTTTCATATCTAAATCCAACATCAGATAATCGATTAAAAAAGTCCATTCCATAAATTCGAACATGATCATATTGACCAAAATACTTATTACGATCTTGGGGTTTAGTTATTGTGTAATCTTCATAGCTTTTTTCTCTTTCCTTGTCCAAAGGAATTTGAAGAATAGCTCTTCCGCCGGGTTTTAATACTCTGTAAATCTCTTTCATAGCTTTTATATCATCAACAATATGTTCGAGCACATGATTACATAGAATAAGATCATAAGTGCAATCCTTAAAAGGAAGATTGCAAATATTTGCTTTGACATCTGCTAGAGGTGAATCTAGGTCTGTAGTTGTATAAGCCCATTTATTAAACTCATTAAATTTTTTGTAAAAAACTTGCTCTGGCGCTATATGTAAAACATTTAAGAACTCATTTTCTATATCTGAGTCTTCTGTAAGATATAACCACAATAATCTGTGTCTTTCTAGTGATAAGGTCCCAGGACAAAGAGCATTAGGTCTAATCTTATTGTAGCCATAGGAAAGAAATCGTCTATATTGTTTTCCATTAATTGGATCTGTGAATTTTGAACCTTTAAAGATTAATGCAAGAATTGGTCGAATTAAGATACTTAGCTTAATTAAAAATGCTCTTGGAAAAATTTTAAGAATTATTCGCATTATTAAATAATTTCATATTTGATAAAAGGTGTTTCTTGATTAGAATTGATTCCAAGCTCTTTATCTATATATTTAAAGGTAGAAAGCAAGTTAGGTTTTCCATCTATTAACGCTATGTTGTGTTCAAAATGTGCACTAGGTAAATTGTCTTTGGTTATAATACTCCAACCATCCTTTAATTGTTTGATTTTGTGAGTTCCCATATTGATCATTGGTTCTATAGCAAGCACCATTCCATTTTCAAGTTTTTTCCCTTCTCCTCTTTTACCGTAGTTTGGCACTTCAGGAGACTCATGCATTGTTTTTCCTAGCCCATGCCCTACAAGTTCTCTAACAACCCCATACCCTGCTGATTCACAATGATTTTGAATTGCATAGCCAATATTTCCAATTCTATTCCCAATTTTAAACTCAGCTATACCCTTATATAAGGATTCTTTAGTAGTGTCAAGTAAAAGTTTAGTTTTAGAATCAATTTCTCCAACCGGAAAAGTGTATGCATGGTCACCGAAATAACCATTTTTAAGTGCCCCACAATCAATAGAAATAATATCACCTTCTTTGAGCGGAGTATCGTTAGGGATTCCATGAACCACTTGAGAGTTTGGCGACACACATAATGTATTTGGAAAATCATAAAGACCTAAAAAACCAGGCTCTGCGTCATTATCTCGTATAAATGTTTCAGCTAATTTATCTAGCTTAAGGGTTGTTACTCCAGGTTTAATTTCTGAAGCAAGCATGCCTAAAGCTCTAGACACGATGGTAGCACTTTCTCTTATTAATTCAATTTCTTCTTTTGATTTTAAAACGATTCTATTCATTTAATTGAATTTCATGATAAGGATTTTTATATATCTCACCTTGGATAATAGCTTCCAAATCTTTTGCTAAAGAAATATTAGGAAATTCTACAAATCGATTTATTTCTTTACCATTTTTATAAAATATTAATGTAGGAACATTGGTTATATTTAATCCCTTTTCATAATTTTCGAGTGTGTTTTTTTCTCCAGAAACAGCGTATATCTCGATTTTAGAATTGTCAAAATTAGAAAAATCAATAAGTTTTAACATTCCTGGAACTTCTCTTTCAGAATCCTCACACCATGTGCCCAAAAATAATTTAAGACTCATTTCATTTAAAGATGCCTTATTTTTTTCAATCCAACCATTAGGAATTTTATATCTATTATATTCCTCAGAAAACCATTTACTGTGTTCGTATGTAAGCAGATTCTGACGATTTATTTTTCCCATAATAAATGGCTCACCTTCTATTGTTTCTCCATGAACAACTGGAAGAGGTGATAAATTTGAATTACAACCAAGTAAAACAAATGTTATAATTGATATTATTATTTTCATTTTAAAAATTATAATAGTGAATTCATTTTCATAGCTTTAGGTTTTTGAATATCTAGAATATCTAAAATTGTTGGCGCAACATTTCCTAAAACACCGTTATTTATTTTTCTTTTTTGATCATCTACTAAAATGATTGGTACTGGGTTGGTAGTATGAGCAGTATTTGGCGTTCCATCTTGATTAATCATAGTTTCGCAATTCCCATGGTCTGCAATTATCAAACTAGTATAACCCTTTTCTATGGCAGTAGTTATTATTTCACTTGTACATAAATCAACAATTTCACAGGCCTTGATTGCTGCATTAAGATCCCCAGTATGACCAACCATATCAGGATTAGCAAAATTTAAACAGATAAAATCAGGAAGATCATCATTTATTTTATTTATGATTGAATTTTTTATATCAAAAGCTGACATTTCAGGCTTTAAATCATAGGTGGCTACTTTTGGTGATGGACACAAAATTCTGTCTTCATATTTGAATGCTTTTTCTCTCCCTCCATTAAAGAAAAATGTAACATGAGGGTATTTTTCAGTTTCAGCAATTCGAACTTGAGTTTTTCCAGCTTTTGAAATAACTTCTCCTAAAGTGTCTTTCAAATTTTCTTTATCAAAAACTACTTTTATATTTTTAAATGATGAATCATAATTTGTAAGTGTTACAAAATATAGCGCAATTGGATTTATTTTGAATTTTGGAAAAGCAATTTGAGTTAAGGATTGAGTTAACTGTCTACCTCTATCTGTTCTGAAGTTAAAGAAAATTACAACATCATCCTTTTCTATTTTTGCAATAGGCATATTGTCTTCTATATTTACTAATGGAGGAATAAACTCATCAGTGGTCCCTTTAACATAATTAGATCTTAATTCTGCAATTAAATTATTGGTTTTTTCCCCCTTATTTTTTAATAACAGATTATGTGCTTTTTCAACCCTATCCCATCTTTGATCTCTATCCATAGCGTAATATCTTCCGATAAGTGTAGCTATTTTTGCCCCAGTTTTCTTTAGTGTTGGTTCTATTTCTTCAATAAAACCAATTGCTGATTTCGGATCAACATCTCTACCATCAGTAAAAGCATGAATATAAAGTTTATTTAAAGTTTCATTTTTAGCAATGTTTAATAATTCAATTAAATGGTTAATATGTGAATGAACACCCCCATTAGAAAAGAGACCTAAAAAATGAACTTTTTTATCATTTTTTTTAGCATAATTATAAGCTTCAATTAATACCTTTTCTTCATTTAATTTATTGTTATCTAATGCGTTATTAATTTTAGTTAAGTCTTGATAAACAACTCTTCCGGCTCCTAAATTCATATGCCCAACCTCACTATTCCCCATTTGGCCTTTCGGAAGCCCAACATGCTCCCCGTGTGTAAGCAATTCTGAGTGTGAGTAATTTTCACACAAACTATCTATAAAGGGAGTTTTAGCACCTGCAATAGCTGATATAGATGGGTTTATTGTTTTCCCCCAGCCATCAAGAATCATTAATAGAGCTTTCGGCATTTTGATTGTTTTATATGCAAAGATAACAATTCAATAAGCTACTTTAAGACTATGCGAACGAAAAAAAATATTGTTACTTTGTGAAAAAAAAGTGATTTCAGGTACAGTATATCGATCTACTGGAAGTTGGTACAAAGTTGTTGCTGGTGACAAAATTATAAATTGTCGTATTCAAGGTAAATTACGTTTAGATAATATTAAATCTACTAATCCTGTTGTTGTTGGAGATAAAGTGATTGTTAAAGAGGATTCTTTAATAGGAAAAAATGAAGGAGTAATTATTCAAATTAAACCACGAGAAAATTATATTGTAAGGAAATCTGTAAATCTCTCTAAACAGACGCATATTATTGCTGCAAATATTGATCATGCTTTTTTATTAATTACATTCAATAATCCAATAACCTCATCCTCTTTTATTGATAGATTTTTAGTTACAGCAGAGGCATATAAAATTAAATCTACGTTAGTTTTTAATAAAATTGATACTTATGATTATGAAATAAAATCAAAAACAGAAGAGCTGTCAAAAATTTATAAAAATATTGGATATAATTGTATTAAGATTTCAGCATTAAAACTGCAAAACATCAACAAATTACATGAGTTAATTAATAGTAAAGTTTGTATGTTTTCTGGTCACTCTGGTGTAGGAAAAACCACATTAATAAATGCTTTATCTCCAGGTCTTAAACTTCGTACATCTTCAATTTCTGAACAGCATCAACAAGGACAGCATACGACAACATTTGCAGAAATGTTTGATTTAGGAAATGGAGCTAAGTTAATAGACACACCTGGTATAAAAGGTTTTGGATTAGTAGATATGGAAAAAAATGAAATAAGTAAGTATTTTCCAGAATTCAACAAAGTTTCTGATAATTGTAAATTTAAGAATTGTCTCCATATCAATGAACCAACCTGTGGAGTTAAGAACGCATTAGATCTTAAGGAAATTTCTTCTTCTCGTTATAAAAGTTATATACAGCTTTTAGAAGATGATAAAATTTATAGAAACTCATGAGATTATTAATTCAAAAAGTAATAGAAGCAAAAGTTTTAGTGTCAGATGAAATAGTAGGTGAAATTGGTAAAGGGTTATTAGTTTTTCAGGGTGTTGAAGATTTTGATGATGATGATGATATAAATTGGTTAGTATATAAAGCTCTTAATTTGAGGGTATTTAATGATTCAAATGATGTCATGAACTTATCTGTTAAAGATGTGGATGGTGAAGTTTTAGTTGTAAGTCAATTTACTTTAATGGCATCAATAAAAAAAGGAAATAGGCCATCATATATCAAGGCTTCTGGTCAAGAACATGCTAAATTAATGTATGAAAAATTTATTACAGAGCTAAACTTATCATTAGGAAAACCCATTGAATCTGGTGTTTTTAGAGCAAAAATGGAAGTTGAATTAATTAATGATGGACCAGTTACTATTTGGATGGACTCTAAGAACAGGCAATAATTACCAAATACTAACTTCTGGAATTAAATTAATACCAAAGACTTCATATACTTCTTTACTTATTTTATTTGACAATTTTAAAATTTCAGACCCTGAAGAATTGCCATAATTGACAAGTATTAATGCTTGTTTTTTATGAACACCTGCATCTCCAACACGATAACCTTTATAATTTAACTTTTCAATTAACCAAGCAGCTGGAATTTTATATCCATCTTTAGATGGATAATTAGGCATTTCAGAATATTTTTTTATTAAGTTTTTAAATAAAACCTCATCAATAA
>Ga0209501_10001264_pt1 | contig 28235 bp, 30 predicted proteins | sample ArcticOcean_MG_C_4_FD_187434 | JGI IMG/M metagenome (GOLD analysis project Ga0209501, IMG submission 187434) | Marine microbial communities from western Arctic Ocean - ArcticOcean_MG_CB4_134 (SPAdes) (version 2) | ecosystem: Environmental > Aquatic > Marine > Oceanic | place: Arctic Ocean...
ACGTACAAGACCGTCAGGGCACGAAAACGCAGACTCCGGACGACTCATGAGCATAGAATCGCTCAAAGAACAAGCCCGACGCCACGAGCAGAAGGAAGAGTGGCAGAAAGCGCTCACGCTTTGCGCCATCCGAGCACAGATTGCCTCGAGCCCTTCAGATGTGGCCCTTCGCCAGCGAATGGTCGAGCTCGCATATGGTGTGGCCGATGACGCTGTTCTCGCCGAAGCCTTCATTGGTTTGGCGCAGGCGCTGGACGGGGCGGGCGAGAGTGCCCGCGCCCAGGCGGCGTATCAGCAGGCTCTTCAGGCGGATCCGAACAACGAGGCAGCGTTAGCGGCGCTAGGGTCGGCACCGACGGCCCAGCCGGTGCGCGAGGTTGCGGAGAAGGAGGACTACGTCGACTTAGGCTCGATGATCTTGGGTGACGAGCCCGAGAAGACGACCCGCTTCACGGTTGCGTACGAAGAACCGTCGGGTGATGAAGAAGCCGACTTCGCGAACATGCTGTCGCAGTTCAAGGAGAAAGCCTCCGAGAACCTCGATGCTGGTGATGTTCGCGCGCATCATGACTTGGGCACCGCGTACAAAGAGATGGGCTTGCTCGACGAAGCCATCAGTGAGTTCCAGTCTGCGCTGCGAGCGTCTCTAGATCACCTTCCGACGTATGAAATGCTCGGCCAGACCTTCCTGGAAGTCGGTCAACCGGAAGCTGCGGTGAACTCGCTCACGCGTGCACTAGAGGTTGGGCACGGCATCGGGGACGAGCTGATTGGCATCTACTACAACCTCGGCCGCGCCCACGAGCAGGTGGACAACAAAGAGTCGGCCGTCGAGTTCTTCCACAAGGTCTTTGCCTTGGACATCAACTTCGCCGACGTGACCGAACGACTGCGGAAGCTGCGTTAATGGCCTTGATGCAGCCCTCCACCCCAATCGACCCCGGACCGTCCGTCGCCGGACGTGGCTTTGACCTGGAGTCGATCCAGGCCCCGGTTCGCGAGGATCTGAGCCGAGTTGGGGATGAGTTGCGCCGGATTGTGGTTTCCGATTTTTCCATGATCAAGGACGTCAACGAGCATCTCCTCTTCTTGCAAGGCAAACTCTTCCGCCCCACGCTGCTCCTCCTGGCGAGCCGAGTCGGCGGAAAGCCTGAAGAAGACGCACTCACGCTGGCAGCGGTCGTGGAATTGGTCCACCTCGCTACGCTCGTGCATGACGATGCGGTAGACCACTCGGTGTTACGACGAGGGCTCCCGACGGTGAACGCGCTTTGGACGCACCAGGTGGCGATCATCATGGGGGACTATCTGTACTCCCGCGGCGTCACAGAGCTGGCCCAGCGCGGCCACTTGGACGCGTTGACGGTTCTGGCGCGTGCGGCGAATGAGATGTCCGTCGGTGAGATGCGTCAGTTGACCTCGTACGACGGGCTCGACTTTACTGAAGACGATTACTACCGCCTCATTGCGGCGAAGACGGCATCGCTGATGTCTGCCTCGTGTGAGATGGGCGCTCTCGCCGGTACCGGTGAATACCGCACTCAGCTAGCCCAGTACGGCCACAATCTGGGGATGGCCTTCCAGATTGCGGACGATCTGCTGGACTACACGGGGACGGAAGCTGCCACCGGAAAACCGACTGGGCACGACCTTCGTGAACGGAAGGTTACGCTTCCTTTGGTGGGAGCGCTGGCGCACGCCACCGAAGCTGAAGAACAAGAAATTCGTACGTTCTTCACCCGTGTCGACCCGACGGACGAGGAGATCGACCACATCATCTCCATTGTCTCAGCGCGCGGTGGGCTGGAGTACGCGCGGGAGCGGGCAGACGCTTACGCGGGCATGGCGCTCGAGGCGCTCGAGGGTCTTCCTGAAAGTGAGTCCTTCGACGCCCTCCGCGACGCCGTGTCCTACGCCGTGGATCGCCGCCGATGAAGGAGTCGCATGCTCGTTGATACGAGAAGGCGGAGCACGATCCGTCTCATGTGGACCTTGGCGCTCGGGCTATTCCTGGGCGGACTATTCACGAAGCTCTCTGAGATCTTCTTGCCCGAGAGTGTTGCCCGCGACTTTCTGACCATGTCTGTAGACGCGGAGATCGGGAGGCTTTCCATAGACCTTGTCGCTATGGCCTTCACACTCGGACCGATAACCTTTACGCTGAACGTACTGAGTCTGGTCGGGGTCGCGATCATAGCGATGATCATGCGCTCCTGGATCTAACGAGAGCTCGACCTGAGCCGACAAGAATTTGGGGTGTTCCCCCGCTGGAGGATTTGAGAAATGGGTTTTGGTGGACTCGGCATGGCGGAGATGATCTTCATCTTCATGATTGTTCTGCTGCTCTTCGGTGCGAAACGCCTTCCGGAGATCGGCTCGTCCTTGGGTAAGGGCATCCGGGAATTCAAGAGTTCGGTGAGTGAAATCGAGCACGAACTCAAGGCGCCGGATCGTCAAATTCACCAGTCGTCGCCGCCTCCGCAGAGTGCGGATGCGACTGCTGGTGCGCCAGAAGATGGTGATGACGATGACGGTGAGCCGCGGAGCCTCAATACGGACTGAGCTGCAACGGAAACCGTTGGGCAATAAAAGAGGGCCGGGACGCATAGCGTCCCGGCCCTCTTCGTTTCTGCCGGAAGCGGTCTAGAAACCCATCGGCATTTGAAGCGGTGCATCTTCGTCCACCGGAGCGAGTACTTCATCCCGACGGTCGATAATGCGGGCCGATGCTCTGAGCGCTTCGATCCACTCCGCGAGTCGCGTCTGTTCGACTACCGCGACCTGCGTCTGACGCTGCTGGAGCGTCTGTGAGAGCCACGCCGCCGAGTCCGCGACTGCGTAGTTCACTTGCTGGATGATGAACGCGTTGGCCCGTGTGGTGACGACACCACTGATTTCACCCGGGCGTAGCCCGAACGCTGCACCGATGGCGCCGTTCTGGCGGCCCATGCCAGGAACAAAGTCGTTTCGGCTGAAGAACTCCGTCTCGGTGATCTCGAGGCCCATCTCTGAGACCACGGCGTCGAACGTCTCGCCAGCGGCGATACGGTCAACGATTTGTTGGCCGTCAGAGACTGCCCGCTCCATCTTCATCGCGAAGCGGAGCGTGGCTTCGATGGCTACCGTCGCGTCTCCGAGCGGAAGGAAGCCCTCCTCCTCCGCACTGATCAACTCCAGCGCATAGAACGCCTGCTGCGTCTCGAATACCGGACTCACGTCGCCGGGTTCGGCGTCTTGGAATGCCCAGTCCGCACCCTCGGAGACCTGCCCCGCACCCTGTACGAAGGGGAAATTTTCAGCAAGCTCGATCGTGGCGCTGGTAAGCCCCGCATTGGTTGCGGCCTGAGCAAGTGACATCGTCTCGGCCATGTCTTCGAGCGAGTCGGCCAGCATGAGGAGCGCGATCTCGCTGTCGTCGGTCCGCTCGAACGGAATCAGGATGTGACGCGCCTGGGCGCTGTCCTGGCCCCAACGATCCGTGACCTCGAGAAGGTGATACCCGAAGGATGTGCGAATCGGCTCACTCAAGGTGTTGAGCCCGATCGAGAAGGCGACGCTGTCGAACTCGTTGACCATGCGGTCCTTGGGGAAGACTCCCAAGTCACCACCGATCTGTGCACTGCCCTGATCCGACGATTCGCGAGCCGCTACCTCGGCGAAGTCGCCGCCGTCCAGGATCTCCTGGCGGAGGGTGGTGGCTTTGTCTCCCATGGAGACCGTGTCTGCGGCCGTGGGTGTCTTGTCGAGCACGGTGACGACGACGCGGGCACGCGCGGGAGTGGCGAACTCGTCCTGGTTCGCATCGTAGTAGGCCGCCACATCGTTTGCGGCCACCGGGAAGTCAACGTCGTCGTATCGCGACGAAGGATCCAGGGGCGCAAACCGAATCTCGATCTGGTCGTTCTGGTCGCGGAACTGCCGCCACAGATCGCCATCGGACATGAAGATCCCGCTCGCGATCTGCCGGAGGAGCTTGCCCCTCGGAATCACGTCTCGGTAGTACGCCTCGAGCAGAACCAACTGATCCGGCGGAAGCGTCGCCAGGAACGTCTGATACCCGACCGCGTCGAACTGTCCGGTCTCGCTCGTGAATTGCGGTCGGAGGTCGGCCGGCGGACTGAGCTGAGCAGCCTGACTGATCTCTGCGCCGGTCACGGTGATGCCGCGCTTACGCAATTCTTGACGGATCAGGAGCGCGTTGACGACCTCGTCAAACGCGGCGTCCTCGATCTCTTTGTTTTGCTGCGACGTGATCGGGAGTTCCTGACCACGTTGCACCTGGTCGTAGAGGTTGCGGTACGTCGCCATATAAGCGTCGTACGTCACAGCCTCGCGGTTGACCGAGCCAATTTCGCCCACGCCACCGGAACTTTGACCGGTGATGTCCATACCCCACTGAAAAACCATGAGACCGACGAAAGCGAGTGCTGCAAGCAGCATGATCGGCTTCGTCGCCTCTCTCATTTGACGCATCATAAGAACGGCGTCTCCCTACGACCCTGGTACGGGCGGAAAAAACGTTGCTGGACAGACGGGGAAGGATAACTGCTACCTGATCCGCTCTCAACGGACGGGAGTGGTTCGATTCTGCGATTCTGCGATACTCGGATACGTCGGTCAGGGCAGGTGGTTCCCGTTTCGTTGACACTATTTCGCGGACTTCCGTATCTTGAGCCCTGACGATGTGTTAACTGATACCCCTTATCCTGCCTGTTCGGAGCCCTCGTGATCGAATCCCTCGAAAGGGAAATTCGCACCCTACGGTCTCTTTTCTGGTCCGACCGCGACCCGGAAGGCCGGGGCTTCGTGCCTCTCGCAGACGCCTATAGGCGCGCGGGTGACCTGGAGCAGGCGCTTGAATTACTGAACGATGGCCTCGGTCGGCATCCTGATTTCAGTCCAGGACATGTGGTCGCCGCTCGTTTGTATGGTGAGCAAGGGCTCTTTGCTGAGTCGGAGATCGCGGCCCGAAGCGCACTGGAGTTAGACCCGGAGAACGTTGACGCGATGGGTACGCTCATTGTCGCGCTAGAGGAACGAGGTGAGGTGGACGAGGCGAGAGGCCTACACAATCACTTGTCCGTTCTGGATCCAGAGCCGGGAGACGAGCCCGAGTCCGTAGTTGAAGAAGAGGTCGCTGACTTCGCTGCACTCGCGCCGGACGAGCCAGAGGACGCCGCCGCTGAAGCTGACGCCTCTCTCTCCGATGATGACGTAACCGACTTCGGATCTCTGGCCCCGGACGAGCCACCGCTCGAGGAGCCCGCTGCCGAGGAAGAAGTCCTTGGGGTCGATGCATTGGCACCGGAGGACATCGAGCCGGAGATGGTCGACCTCGATCCGTTCGAGCCTATGGATGAGTTGGCGGCCCACGCTCCCGATGACACGGATGTTGACGACGAAGAGGCAGCGACTGCAGAGGAAGAAGCCCTGGCGGATGCTCCGGCGGAGCACGCCCTGGCCGATCCCATTAATACCCGAACGATGGCGGAGTTGTACGTCACCCAGGGACTGTGGAGTCGGGCGGTTGAGGTATACCGGAACCTCGTCGCCGCCAGTCCGGACAAGGATGCCCTCCAGATGCGATTGGACGAAGTGGTCAGACTCCAGAAAGAAGCGGCGGCCGCCGGCTCCGAAGAACTACAACAAGCGCCCATCGACCCGGTGCCCTCAACCTCGGAACGTGAGCCCGCCGACGAGGTTGAAATCCTGGCTCGGGATCTTGCTGAGGCCGGAGACCATGAACACGACGTGGACACACCGTTCGCCTGGGCGGAGCAAGAGGCAGGCGAGGACGTCGACGCGAACAAGGGGCCCACGATGGGTGATTTCTTTGGCAGGATACTGACTTCGAACGACGAGGACGACACGTGAGGATCGGAATCATCCACGGACCCAACCTCCGGCTGCTGGGAAGGCGGGAGCCTGAGGTATACGGGTCCGAGACCCTAGACGATGTGAATACGAAGCTGACGTCGCTCGGGGCTGAACTCGGCGTCGAGATCGAGACCTTCCAGTCGAATCACGAAGGGGAGTTGCTCGACCACGTGGAGGAGGCTTCGGCCCGGGTAGACGGATTCGTCATCAACCCTGGTGCGTACACCCACACTTCGATCGCCCTGCGTGATGCGCTCGTGGGTGTGGAGACGCCGTTCGTCGAGGTTCATCTCTCCAATACGGCGGGCCGCGAACGCTTCCGGCGGCACTCTTACCTTTCCCCAGTTGCCTCGGGTGTGGTTTATGGCTTCGGGGTGGAGGGCTACCTTCTAGGGCTTCAGGGCCTGGTGGCCCGTTTGCGCGCATAACGCAGCCAATACCTAGACCCCCAAAACACGCGAGACCGCATGGCGAGCACCGCGGATTTCCGCAACGGATTGGTCATGGAGATTGATGGTAGTCTCTGGGCCATTACCTATTTCCAGCATGTGAAGCCCGGCAAGGGCGGCGCATTTGTGCGTACCAAGCTCAAGAACGTTCTGACGGGCGCAGTCGTCGAGAAGACGTACCGCGCTGGTGAGAAGGTGAATGACGTTCGGCTTGAACGGCGCCCGGTGAACTACAGCTACATGGATGGCGACCTGTACTACTTCATGGACGCCAACACGTACGACATGATCCCCATTGCCGGTGATCTCCTTGGGGACGATCAGCTCAAGTACCTAAAGGAAAACATGGCGTGCGAGGGGCTCGTCCACGACGAGAAGATCATCAGCGTAGAGCTGCCGAACTTCGTGGAGCTCTTGGTCACCAGGACCGATCCCGGCTTCAAGGGTGACACCGCACAGGGTGCCACCAAGCCTGCCACGCTCGAGACCGGCGCCGAGATCCAGGTGCCTCTTTTTGTGGAAGAGGGCGACGTGCTAAAAATCGATCGGCGTGACGACAAATACATGTCCAGGGTTTAACGGATGATTGATCTCGATTTTTTAGATCGCCTGATCAAGGCGTTGGACGACAGCAGCGTCGACTCGCTTGAGATCGAACGTGGCGGAACGCGCGTTCACTTGTCGAAGACGCCTCTGCATGCTGCCGTACCAATGGCAGCTCCAGCCATGATGCACGCCCCGGTCGCTGCGGCGTTGCCGGCACCTGAAGCGGCGCAGCCGGCGGGTGGTGACGCGGCACCCGCAGGGCCATCGAACCCGAATCTGCTCGAAGTGACGTCCCCGATGGTCGGGACGTTCTACCGAGCCCCGGCCCCGGACGCTCCTGACTATGTGGAGGTGGGTACACGTGTGAAGAACGGCGACACGCTGTGCATCATCGAAGCCATGAAGCTCATGAATGAGTTCGAGTGCGAAATACAGGGCACGGTGGTCGAGCTCTGCGTAGAAAACGCGCAGCCGGTCGAATACGGGCAAGTCCTTTTCCGCGTGGATCCGGCCTAGTCAGGCCGAAGAGACTCCTTTGTTCAAAAAAGTCCTGATCGCCAATCGTGGCGAGATCGCGCTTCGTATCATCCGCGCCTGCAACGAACTCGGCGTAAAAACGGTTGCTGTGTATTCCGAGGCAGACCGAGAGTCGCTCCACGTTCGTTTTGCGGACGAGGACGTGTGCATTGGGAAGGCACCGGCTGCAGATAGTTACCTCCAGATCCCAAGGATCATGGCCGCCGCAGAAGTGACCGGCGCAGAGGCCATTCACCCGGGCTATGGCTTCCTAGCGGAAAATGCCGAGTTCAGTGAGATCTGCACTCGCTTGGACGTGACCTTCATTGGGCCGACTCCGCACCAGATTCGATCGATGGGGGACAAGGCGACCGCGCGCGCCACGATGATGGATAGTGGCGTGCCGACCGTGCCCGGTTCCGAAGGCATCATCGAGGACATGGACGAAGCCATGCGGGTGGCCAAGGAGATCGGCTTCCCCATCATGGTGAAGGCGTCCGCGGGTGGCGGTGGTAAAGGAATGCGCATTGCCGCCTCCGAGGAGGTCTTCGGGAAGCAGTTCGTGGCGGCCCAGACCGAGGCTCAGAACGCGTTCGGGAATCCGGGTGTGTATCTCGAACGATGCATCCTCAAGCCGCGACACGTCGAGATCCAGATCTTCGGCGACCAGCATGGGCGTGTCGTCCATTTGGGTGAACGGGAGTGCTCCATCCAGCGCCGCCACCAAAAACTCCTCGAGGAGGCTCCGTCTCCCGCTGTGACTCCCGAACTGAGGGCCGAGATGGGTGCAGCTGCGGTGAAAGCCGCAGAAGCCATCGACTACGTCGGCGCGGGTACGGTGGAGTTTCTGCTCGATCAGGACGGGTCGTTCTACTTCATGGAGATGAACACCCGCATCCAGGTCGAGCATCCGGTCACTGAGGTCACGACTGGCTTCGACTTGGTAAAGGAGCAAATCCGGGTCGCTGCCGGCGAACCGCTGACGTTTCCGGAGATGCCAGAGGATTTCCAGCATCGGGGTCACGCGATCGAGTTCCGGATCAACGCTGAAGACCCGGATCGAAATTTCGCTCCAGGGCCGGGCGTGATTCAGACGTTCCATCCGCCCGGGGGGCCGGGCGTCCGCCTCGATACACATGTGTACACTGGGTACATGGTGCCGCCCAACTACGATTCTCTGATCGCGAAACTGATTGTGCATGGCGAAACGCGGGCGGAGGCGATCGTGCGAGCGCGCCACGTCTTGGATCAGTTCATCATAGAAGGAGTGCCTACTACGCTCCCGTTCCTGCGTCGGATCGTCGATGACCCTGCCTTTATTGCGGGTGATGTCGATACAGGCTTCGTAGAACGCATGATGGCGGAAGGCGGCAACGACTGATGCGGATCGACACGTATTTCACGCTGCCGGAGATCGATCCTGCTGTCCTGTCCGAATCGACTGTGGTGGTCATCGACGTCGTCCGCGCCACTACGTGCATCGTCGAGGCGCTGGCGAACGGCGCCGGTGGCATCTATCCAACGGAGTCCACTGAAGAGGCCGTTCGTCTGGCCCAATCGCTCGGTCGGGAAGACACGCTCCTAGTCGGTGAACGGAAAGGGGTGAAGGTCGAAGGCTTCGATCTGGGCAACTCTCCCGCCGAATTCACCGCCGAGGCCGTGGGCGGCAAGAAGCTCGTGATGAGCACCACGAACGGGACTCGGGCCCTCAGCGCAGCGTCTGAGGCGAGCCGCCTGTTGGTTGGCGCGTTCACAAACCTCGGGGCCGTCGCTGGTGCATCCGCGGATGACGACGCCATCGTGATCGTCTGTGCAGGCCGCGATGGGGACTTTGCGATCGAGGATGCGTTGTGTGCGGGACACCTCATCTGCCGCATCGCGGACGATGCGGCTTCGCCGTTGGAGCTGAACGATGCTGCGCGCGCGGCGGTGGTTCTTGCGAAGTCCCGAAAGCCCTCCCGGGCTTTCTTCAAGGCGACCGAGGCGGGCCAGGCGATTTCCGACATCGGGCTCGCAAGCGATCTTGATGTTTGCGGTGACGTGGATCGTCATGACATCGTTCCGGTAATGAACGACAACACCATCACTTTGTTGGGAGACTGGAGACCACTTGCTGAGCTCTGAGCAGCAACGGGAGATTTTCGCTATGGGCCTGCTGGCCCTCGCACTCTTCGTCCTCCTGTCTCTGCTTCCAGTGACGGTCCCTGGAGAGCGAGGCATCGAGTGGTTCCCGTCGGGCAACCTGGTGGGCCCTGTGGGTGGTACGGTCCGTGGCCTGCTCACGGCCTTTCTAGGCGGTTCTGCGTTCATCGTCCCAGGGCTCCTGACGTTTTCCGGGCTCCGCTTTGGCGGTTGGCTGTCCGACTATTGGACCCCCCGCCTGACGATCTTCACCGGCGGACTGGTACTCTTGGCACCGGTTCTCGTCTGGGTGCTCACCACCGAGCCCACGGCCGCGGGTTGGCTCGGTACTAACATCGGAGATCCGCTGGTCAGTTTGGTCGGGGTGTTGGGTGCCCTGCTCCTCACGGGGGTCGCCGTCGTCGCACTCTCAGTCGGCACGCTGGGTTGGAATCCGCTGCGTTCCGTGGGCCGGGGAGTCCTGGCGGGTGGAGATGCCGCGGGCCGCACGGCCAAAGCGCTGGCGGAGAAGGGCAAAGAACTGGCTGAAGCTCGGGCGGCGGTCAAAGCAGAACGAGATGCCGAACTCGAGGCGATGGGCGCCATGGAAGGCATGGAGCCCGACTGGATGACCGACGAGGCTGAGCCTGAGCCCGCGCCGGAAGAACCAAAATCCGAGCCCGAAGCCCAGGAGGAAGCCGAGGCTGAGCGCGCAGTCGAGCCAGACGTGGATGACTCTACCTCGGCGGACGGTGAAGAATCTGAAGAGCCTGCCCACGACATAGGCTCGGACGAGGGACACCTCGAGGACCCGAACGAGGGTGATGAGGTCGAGCACGAAGTCCCGCCTATGGACCTGCTCTCCGAGGCCGCGGTCCGCGACCGGGCAAGCATGGAACGGCAACTCGACGAACTCGGCCATGTGCTTGTGGAAAAGCTCGGGACCTTCAACGTCAGCTGTGAGTTGAGTGGGCGAACGATCGGCCCGGTTGTGACCCGGTTCGAGGTCGTCCCGGCACCAGGCGTAAAAGTGAACCGAATTGCTAACCTCGACGCCGACCTCGCCTTGGCGATGAAGGCCAAGAGCATCCGCATCGTCGCTCCGATTCCAGGGAAAGGCGCGGTTGGCGTCGAGATCCCGAATCCGACTCCCGAGATCGTGAATCTGCGCGAGATCTTGGAGTCCAAGGAGTTCAAGACCGCCAAGGGTGATCTGCCGTTGGCGCTTGGAAAGTCCCTGGACGGTAAACCCTACGTCGCGAACCTCGCCAAGATGCCCCACGTGCTCATCGCGGGTGCGACGGGCGCGGGTAAGTCAGTGTGTCTGAACACGATCGTCACGAGTCTGGTCTACCGACACACACCAGAGACGCTCCGACTCCTCATGATCGATCCGAAGATGGTCGAGCTATCGGTCTACTCGAAGCTCCCCCATCTGCGCCACAACGTAGTCACCGACCCCCGAGACGCCGCCGGTGTACTCAAGTGGGCGGTGATCGAGATGGAACGCCGCTACGCGTTACTCAAGGCGAACTACGTGCGTTCTCTCCAGGAGTTCAACAAGAAAGTCCGTGACGACGTGGTACTGAAGCGCGCAGAGGCGAAGGGGCCGGAGGGGGATGAAGATCGATGGATCTACGATGACGGGATCATGCCCTACATCGTCGTGGTCGTCGACGAGCTCGCCGATCTGATGATGACCGTGCAGAGCGAGGTGGAGAGGCCGCTCACACAGCTCGCTCAGAAGGCGCGTGCGATCGGGATCCACCTCATCGTGGCTACGCAGCGTCCCTCGGTGAACGTCATCACCGGTCTCATCAAGGCGAATTTCCCGACGCGCATCGCGTTCCGGGTCGCCTCGAAGACGGACTCGCGCACGATTCTGGATATGAACGGAGCGGACGCCCTTCTTGGAAACGGCGACATGCTGTTCTTGCCACCGGGGCAGAGTGAGCCCGAGCGGGTACAGGGTGCGTATCTCCCGACCGAGGACACGGAACGGCTCATGGGTTGGTATGTCGAACTGCTGGAGAAACGCGGAGAAATCCCGGACCCGGTCGTTGCCGGACTGGAGACGGATATTCTCGAGGAGTTGCGTGGGCAGGAGCTGGAGGACGCGGCGATCACCGCGGAGGACATCGCGGGAGACTGGGACGACCTCTTCAAGGCGGCCGCCGAAGTCTGCATCTCAAACGGAACGGGCTCGACTTCGCTTCTTCAGCGCAAGCTGAGTATCGGGTACGGCCGTGCGGCCAGGATCGTCGATCAGCTGCAGGATGCTGGAGTCATCGGAGAGTCGGTTGGGTCCAAGGGTCGGGAAGTGATAATGAACATGGACGAACTCGACGCGATGTTCCCGTGATGCGGGTCCGCGGCCTTCTTCTAGCCGCCGTTCTGATGATTGCGGTAGTGCCTGCGGCGTTGACGGCCCAGCAACCGGACGGTCTCGAAGTTTTGGAACGCGTCGCCGCACGGTATGCAGGGGTCACCTCGCTGTGCGCTGACTTCGTTCAACATCTCGAGGTGGAGATGATCTCCCTTGAGCGCACGGGGTCGGGACAAATGTGCCAGACTCAGCCCGATCGGTTCGCCATGCGGTTTTCCGAACCTGCGGGAGACGCGGTCGTCATCGATGGTGAGTCGATTTGGCTGTACTACCCGAGCAACGACGAAAAAGTCGTCATTCGGATTCGTGTGACCGGGACCCCCGGAGGATATGATCTTCACCGCGAGTTCTTGGATCGCCCGGCGGAAAAATACACGGTCGAATACGAGGCCGAAGAAGTGATCGATGGCCACGAAACCCAGCGACTTCGCCTCACGCCGAAACAGCGCTCCTCGTATGTCTCGGTTGTTCTTTGGATCGATGCAGGAACTCCGGTTCTCCGCCGAATCCGGATTCATGAGGACGGAACGGTGAAGACCATCACGTTGTCGGACGTCCAGCTCGGCCCCGCCGATCTCGACCCGGCGTTCTTCACCTTTACCGTGCCACCCGGTGCGGATGTGATCTCCAGATGAGCCAAGCTCGCACGCGCGATCTTCCGGTTTTTCCGCTGACGCCGGACCCTGTGCGTGGCGACGCCTCTCGTGATGCGGCCCCCGTCCATCACCAGATCGAGGCGACGGGTGCCGAAGACGGGCCGCGCATCGCGCTCATTACTTTGGGGTGTGACAAGAACACCGTCGACTCCGAGCGCATGATGGCCGCGCTCGTAGGCCACGGAGCCCACGTATCGTCCGAAGTCGACGGAGCCGACGTGGTGATCGTGAATACGTGCGGCTTCATCCAAGAAGCCAAAGAGCAATCCATCGAGACCATTCTCGAAGCGTGTGACTTGAAGGCCGAGGGCGGTCTCAAGGCGGTGGTCGCGGTTGGCTGCCTGGTCCAGCGTTACAAAGACGACTTAGTAGAGGAAATCCCCGAGGTCGATCTCTTCATGGGTCTGACAGAACTCCAGGGACTCGTCCCCGAGTTGCGCCGGCGTGGCCTACTGCCTGACGAAGAGGTTATCCCGACCATGGAGCGGCCCCTCCGGGTGCTGTCCACGGCGACTTCACACACCTCGTACCTGAAGATCAGCGAGGGGTGCGATCACACATGTGCGTTCTGTGCGATTCCGCTCATGCGCGGGTTGCATCGCTCTCAGCCGGTTGATCTCCTCGTCCGCGAAGCGGCCGGGCTCGGTGAAATGGGCGTGAAGGAAATCAACATCATCTCCCAGGACACCACCTGGTTCGGGCGCGATCTGAAGCGGAAGGACCAAAGTGCGCCGCTGCTGCGCGAACTTCTGCAGGGCCTCATAGAGGGGACCGATGTCCCGTGGTACAGGCTGTTCTACATGTACCCGTCCGGAATCACGCGGGCGATGGTGGACTTCATGGCATCTGAGGCACGGATCCTGCCATACCTCGACATGCCGATTCAGCACGGCAGTGATCGGGTGCTCGGGCTCATGCGAAGACCGGAGCGCCAAGCGACGATTCGTGAACGTGTGGGTTGGCTCCGGGAAGCGATCCCGGACCTCACATTGCGCACGACTGTGATCGTGGGCTTTCCAGGCGAAACGGACGCAGACTTCCGGGAGATGCTCGAGTTGCTCGACGAGATTCAATTCGAGCGCGTCGGTGCCTTCACCTACTCGGTGGAGGAAGGGACCCGCGCGGCCGACATGGACGGCCAGATCGATCAACACGTGATGAACGAGCGCCTCGAGGAACTCATGGAGCTCCAACGAGGCATCAGCTTCGACAAGAATGCAGCGCTCATTGGACAGACCATGACCGCATTGGTGGACCGGCTCATTCATGACGATCCGGAATTCGGGGCGGTCGCCCGCACCGTCGGGCAGGCGCTCGATGTGGATGGCGTGACCAACATTCGGAAGGCTGACGCGCTCGAGGTGGGTTCGCTCATTGAAGTCGAGATTGTAGACGCTCTGGATTACGACCTGGTGGCCGAACTGAAATAGGTCGGTCTGTGGTCGCGGTGAGGTTGAAGACGTAGTTGAACCACATGGGGGAGAGAGGGATGGGACTCAAGACACTGGTGCGCTCAGCGCACTCGCGGCGTGCTTGGCGGGGCCGGGCGCCCTTCAGGCGCAGGATCTCGCGGACTTCGACTACGAGAATCTGTCGTTCCGTGGCTTCGGATTCGAGTACGGGCATATCTACCCGAGCCGAGTCGATGAGGTGGAGAGCTACAGCGTCCGTTTTGATCTCGGCTACCTCGGGCCGGGGCTCAGAATCGTCCCGAGTTTCAGCTACTGGAACGCTCCCTTTAAGGCGGCTGAAGTCACCGAACTCGAGACCCGTGTCGCGAGCCTTGTCGCGAGGGAAGCGGGAGTTCCCGCTCCGAGTGTCGATCTCGGGAGCATCGAATGGACCGACATCGCGTTCGCCCTCGACGCCCAAGTGGTTTGGAAGATTCCGCTTGACATTTTGACGTTTGCGGGCCTCGGGATCGGGGTGCACTCGCTCAATGGCGACGGTGCCGCGATCAACGGAACGTTCATAGAAGACCTTCTTGATTCAGTAGCAGCCGGCTTCAATTTGCACGCGGGACTCGAATACCCGGTGACGGACTGGTTTCGGCTGACTAGCCAGGGACGCTATGAGGTCTTGGGTGATCTCCAGTATTTTCAGGTGAGAGTTGGGGCACAGTTGATGATTGGCGATAACGCACCAGGTGAGGAACGCGGGGGATGACCGAAGGGGCCGCTCCTATCCGCCTGGCCGTAATTGGCACGGGCGCGATCAGTCAGATTTTCCACGTACCTGTCTTTGCAGAACGCGAAGATGTCGACCTCGTCGCTCTGGTGGATACAGATGTCCCCAAGGTCGAGACGATTGTTCGCTGATTTGGAATTGAGGAAGTGATCGATCCGGAAGAGGCTGTGGACCGCGAGGACCGATACTACCCACGGGTCATGGGACGGGACGGCTCGGGGTCGCTTCCTCCGTTGGAGATCGACAAGCAGTTGGGTGGCCGGCGTGACGCGGAAATGCCGGTGGGCCAGGTCGCTCTGATGCGGCTCATCCAGGCCGCGTATACCTTGGCCGAATCAGGGAAAGAGGTCTCGCTATAACGTCGGTCCGGGATGCTGGGGGACGTATTCAGGGGTTGAAAGCGCTACTGATGCCACGCCCTGGTGAGCGACTCTTGCCCGCTGTGTCCGGAGTGGTGTTGGCACTTTCCTTCCCGCCGCTTCACCCACTCATTCTCCCGTTCGTGGGACTTGTACCGTTTGTGCTCTGGCTGGATGGGCTGCCTGCCTCCTCAGCCGGCCGTCAGGCCGCTGTCCGTGGATCTGCGGTTTTTGGCGCGACCTATTTCGGGATCCTTCTCTACTGGGTCTTCGTCGCCCTCGTCTGGTTCTCCAAGTTGGCCATCCTCGCGTGGGCGGGAGTCATGTCGATTCTGATCGGTGTGGCCATTCTTTTTGGCTGGATGCTCCACCGCATGATGCACACGGTGAGAGTCCCGATGTGGCTCGCCGTGCCGGTAGCCTGGACAGCGGCAGAGTGGTTCCGAGCGCACCTGCCCGGCTCGCTCGCCTTCCCTTGGCTTGGTCTTGGAACATCGCTCACTGCATTCCCGGAGCTGATTGGGGCCGCGGAGCTGGTGGGGGCCAGAGGGCTTACGTTTTGGATCGCCCTGGTCAACGGACTCGTGGCAGGCCTCGTGCTGGCGTTGCGCGACCGGAGGCCCGGGATGCACCGAGCGGCGGTCATCAGCGGGGTAGTCCTGCTACCCATGGCCTGGGGAGTGTGGCGCGCCAGCACGCTGGAGATGCGGGATGTCGCGACCGTCGCTGTGGTCCAGCCGAACATCCCAGAGCACATCAAGCTCGACCGGGAGGCGGTCTACGACAGTACGTATGCATCCTTGAACCGGCTGGTGGCGCGTATCGGACCGGGTTCGGTCAGCGCGGTCGTGCTGCCTGAGGCCGTGCTGCCCACGTATCCGATGACCGGGGGTGCATTCGAAGACATGCTTCGGATTCAGGCCCTCAGCCGAGAGGTGGGTTCTCCGATTCTTTTTGGTGGCCTCGGAGTTCGTATCGGTGAGGACGGAGAATCGGTGCCATACAACTCGGCCTTCCTGATGGAGCCCCAGGGCCTGACGGACTTCCAGTATCACAAGCGCTACTTGGTCCCGATGGTCGAACGGATTCCTTTCCTGCCACCGAGTTGGAGAAGCGGTGCCCGCCACTTTGGTGCCTACGGGATAGGCGAGGGCTGGCCGTTGGCTGAAGTGGACGATGTCCTGTACGGCGTCCTGATCTGCTACGAATCGAGTTATCCCGAAGGCTCCCGACGCTTCCGGCTCGCCGGAGCCGACGTGCTCCTGAACATCACGAACGACGCTTGGTACGGCCGAGAACCGCTGTATTCGCGGACGACGGCGCTTTGGCAGCATCCGGCGCATATGATCATGCGTGCGATCGAGAACCGCGTGGGCGTCGCGAGGGCGGCGAATACCGGTATCTCGATGTTCGTCGACCCGTTGGGGCGGGTATACAACACCTCTGAGCTGTTTGAGGCCGATGTGAGGATCGATGTGGTACGGACCACAGACGAGATCACGTACTTCACGCGATTCGGAGACCTCGTTGGGAATGGGGCGGCGTTTGCGGCGCTCCTCCTCGTCGGTGCGTCACTTGGGATGACCCGGTCGAGATCGACTCTGGACCCGTCTGCGTAAGGCTTTTAGATTTTCTGGGCTGTACAGGAAGGATCCCGAATCGGGGCCGCCTTCCCAGCCAACCGGGCCGAGGCGAGAAAGCGCCTCAGGCCCGTTCCCATCTGTACCTGGAGCAGGACAATGAAGCAGGGCATTCATCCCAACTATGATGCGACGACGGTCGTGTGCGCCTGTGGTCATAAGTTCGAGACCAAAGGCAGCGTGGAAGACATCCACCTCGATATCTGTTCGGTGTGCCACCCGTTCTATACCGGCAAGCAGCGTCTTGTCGATACGGCTGGTCGCGTGGACCGGTTCAAAAAGAGGTACGGAGAGGTCGCCAAGAAGTGAGGCGTTGGGCCGGGTGTACGGCTCGGCCCATCGCCCACGGCGATTTTCTGCCCGACTCTTTGAGTTGAGGCTCACATTATGAAGTCTCCGACCCTCGACCCCCGTCTTGAAGATCGGCTCCGTCACGCGGAACGCCGCTTCGGGGAGGTCGACTCCGAGCTCGCGAGCCCCGAGGCACTCGCCAGTCCAGATCGTCTCAGGGAATTAGGCCGGGAACGGGCGCATCTCGACCAGTTGGTCACGGCCAGTCGAGAACTCTCGACAGCCATTGAAGAGCACCAGGGTGCCGGAGAACTCCTCGACGAGACGGACGATCCTGAGATGAAGGCGATGGCTGAAGAGGAAATCGCCGACCTCGAAGGGCGCATCGAGATGCTCATGCTTCGGGTGCGCGAGCTCCTGATCCCACCCGACCCTCTCGCAGATCGCGCGGCGGTGGTCGAGATCCGGGCTGGCGCCGGGGGGGACGAAGCAGGCCTGTTCGTCGCTGATCTCATGCGAATGTACCGGCGGCTCGCGGAGCGAGTCGGCTGGAAGCTCGAACTCTTGAGTCTATCCGAAGGAATCCCGGGCTCCATCAAAGAGGTGATCTTCACCCTGAATGGGCGCGGAGTGTACGGCAGGCTGCGCTACGAGTCCGGAGTGCATCGAGTCCAGCGTGTACCGTCCACGGAGAGCCAGGGACGCATTCATACCTCGGCTGCCTCGGTCGCCGTTTTGCCTGAGGCGGAGGAGGTCGATTTGAAGATCGATCCGAGCGACCTCAGGATTGACGTCTTCAGGTCTTCCGGGCCAGGCGGCCAGTCGGTGAATACGACGGATTCGGCGGTGCGGATCACGCACCTCCCGACCGGTACTGTAGCCACCTGTCAGGACGAGAAGTCGCAGCTAAAGAACAAGGTCAAGGCGATGAAGGTCCTCCGGAGTCGGATCCTGGATAGCATCATCGCGGAGCGCGAAGCAGAACGCTCCCGCGAGCGGAATTCTCAGATCGGCACCGGAGATCGCTCGGCTAAGATTCGGACGTACAATTTTCCGCAGAGCCGCGTGACGGATCACCGCATCGGGCTGACGCTTCATAGTCTCAGCGCCGTCCTCGACGGTGAGTTGGATGAGATCATTGCCGCACTTCGGCTCGCAGAGGAGCAGGAACGTCTCGAGGCAGCCGAGGCGTGAGCGAAGAGAATTGGACCGTTCTCCGCATGATGGAATGGAGCGGAGGGTACCTAGAAGGGAAGGGAGTCGAGCGAGGTCGACTGGATGCCGAGCACCTGTTGGCGGACGTGCTCGGCCTCGAGCGACTCCAGTTGTATCTGCAGTTCGATCGTCCGCTTCAGCCGGCAGAGCTAGATCGGTATCGTCCGCTTCTGAAACGACGCGCGCAAAGAGAGCCACTTCAGTACATTTTGGGCCGGGCCGCTTTCCGCGAGTTGGACCTTGAGGTAGATGAAGGTGTGCTGATTCCGCGCCAGGAAACCGAGATTCTCCTGGACGAAGTGTTCGAGTGGGCTCGGGGCGAGGAGTCGACTGAGATGGCTGCACTGGATCTCGGCACCGGATCAGGAGCGATCGCGTTGTCGTTGCTGTACGAGGGACCGTTTACGCGTGTGGTGGCCACAGATGCATCGGACACGGCGCTGGCCATGGCCAAGAAGAATGCCGAAGCCAATGGACTGGCAGAGGCTGTCGAGTTTCGCGCCGGCCCGTATTTCGATCCGGTCGGAGAAGGGGAGGTGTTCGACCTTGTAGTATCGAACCCGCCCTACGTGGCAGAGGCCGAAGCGGCGACGCTTCAGCCGGAAGTACGGGACTGGGAGCCGGGTGAAGCGCTGTTTTCAGGACCTGACGGATTGGACGCCCTGCGTACCATCACTGCGCAAGCGGGAGGGTATTTGAGGCCGGGCGGGATGTTGGCCCTCGAGGTTGGATCGGGTCAGGCAGGGCTTGTATTGGGCCTGCTGGAGGACACTGAAGAATACACGGACGTAAGGGTGCGGCGTGACCTGACGGGTCGTGAGCGAGTAGTTCTTGCTCACAGGGCCCTGACGAACTAATAAATCGACATAGATTCTGGGAGCGAAAGATGGCGAGTATCTACGAGAAGGCGCTGGAACTCGGGAACGCACTGGCGCGGACCGACGAGTATCAGGCACTCAAGCGGGCGATGGACGCCGCGGACGAAGACCGTGAATTGGTTGAACCCCGTAACCGTATCCAGGCGCTCGAAGAAGGTATTGAAGCTGCGATGCGTGCGGGCCAAGAGCCCGAGGATGATGTGAAGCAGGCGTACGCCGTAGCTGCTGAAGAACTGCAGTCGAAGGATGGATTCCAGCGTTTGATCGCTGCGCAGTCCAATTTTGAGAAGATCATGATGAAGGTGAATGAGACTGTGGCGAAGGGCATCGAAGAAGGTGCCACCAGCCGCATCATCATGCCTTAGCGACCAAATACGAAAACCAACCTCAACACGAGACCCATCCGTGAAGCAGCCTTCTGAGATTCGACCGGCCACTGGCAAACTCGGTATTCTTCTCCCCGGCTTCGGTGCCGTAGCCACGACGCTCGTCGCGGGTGTGGAGGGTATCCGTAAGGGTATCGCGTCTCCCATCGGCAGTCTGACCCAGATGAACAGGATTCGTCTGGGCAAGCGTACCGACGAAAGAAACCCGCTCATCAAGGAATTCGTGCCGCTCGCTGGGCTCGAGGATCTCGTTTTCGGGTGCTGGGATCCGATCGCCGACAACGGGTACGAGAGCGCGCTGAACGCTGGGGTGCTCCATAAGGAGAAACACCTCGATCCGATCAAGGACTTCTTGTCCTCGATCAAGCCGATGAAGGCCGCGTTCAGCCCGGACTATGTGAAGAAGCTCGACGGTCCGAACAAGAAGACCGGAACTAAGTTCGAGCAGGCCGAAGAGATCCGTGGCGACATTCGTCGCTTCATGGAAGAAAACGACTGTGAGCGTGCGGTGATGGTCTGGTGTGCGTCCACGGAGATCTTCCTCCGCCCGGGACCGACGCATGAGACCTTAGAGTCGTTCGAGGCTGCCATGAAGGCCGACGACCCGACCATCGCCCCGAGCATGCTCTATGCGTATGCGGCGATCATGGAAGGGATCCCGTACGCGAACGGCGCCCCGAATTTGTCGGCGGATGTCCCAGCGCTCGAGGACCTGGCCAAAGAGAAGGGTGTGCCGATCGTTGGTAAGGACTTCAAGACGGGTCAGACCCTCATGAAGACCATCCTCGCTCCCGGCTTCAAGACTCGCATGCTCGGTGTGTCCGGCTGGTTCAGCACGAACATTCTCGGAAACCGCGATGGTGAGGTCTTAGACGATCCCGAGTCGTTCAAGACGAAGGAGGAATCCAAGCTCGGAGCACTCGAGCACATCCTCCAGCCGGAGCTCTATCCCGAGCTGTACGACGAGATGTACCACAAGGTGCGGATCAACTACTACCCGCCGCGTGGGGACAACAAGGAAGGCTGGGACAACATCGACATTTTCGGATGGATGGGGTACGGCATGCAGATCAAGGTCGACTTCCTGTGCCGCGACTCGATTCTCGCGGCCCCGATCGTCCTCGACCTGGCGCTCTTCATGGACCTAGCGAGCCGTGCCGGGTTCGGCGGCATCCAAGAGTGGCTGTCGTTCTACTTCAAGGCGCCGCAGACCGCACCGGGTCTGTACCCTGAGCACGACATCTTCATCCAGCACTGGAAGCTCAAAAACACGCTTCGCTGGATGATGAAGGAAGAGATGGTGACCCACCTCGGCGTCGAGTACTACGACTAAGAGATGAGCCGATGAGGGCAGGACGTTTCATCGTATTGGAGGGCGGCGACGGTGTTGGTAAAAGCACCCAAGCCGTCCTCCTTTCGTCCTTCATGGACGCGCGAGGCATCCCGCACGTGCTTACGCGGGAGCCCGGAGGGACGCCCGTGGGTGAGGCGATTCGGGAGATTTTGCTCGGTCGCGCCGACTTCGACATGCCGGCAGAAACCGAGCTGCTCCTGATGCTCGCGGCGCGTGCGACGTTTGTGCGCGATGTGGTTCGACCTGCCTTAGCGGAAGGGAAGGTCGTCTTGGCCGACCGTTTTTCGCTGTCGACTCTGGCCTATCAGGGGTACGGACGTGGTTTGGACTTGGGCGACGTCCGGGAGGCTATTCGTATCGCCACCGGCGGCCTCGACGCAGATCTGTACGTCGTACTCGACCTGCCTGCCGGAGAGGGCACCGCCCGGCAGCAACGCGATGGCATGCAACCGGATCGAATCGAGCAGGCGGGAGATTCCTTTCTGAGCCGCGTCAGGGAAGGGTATCTTGAGCTGTCGGAGTCCGAGGGGGCGGTACGCACCGTTAGTGCCCGAGGGAAACCGGAAGAGGTGCACATTCGTATTCGGGAGGTCTTGGCCATGACCTTCCCCGAAACCTTCGGCGAGGACGTGGTATAAGTGAGTGAGGTTGGACCCATTGTGAGGAGATGGCTGTGAGGCGAGGGATCTTTGCACCGGTAGCCGTTGTCGCGTTTGCTATCATGGCCGGCGGGTGGTTGCTGCAAGAAGGGGTCGACCGAGCCGAGAACGTCTACGTGCGCGTGCGCGTGCTCCAAGAGGTGGTAGACCGGGTCGAGTCCAGCTTCGTGGAGGAGGTGGATGCCAGCGGCCTCTACGATTCCGCCATCGACGGCCTCATCCGGGACCTGGGAGATGCCCACTCGTCGTTCTTGCCGGCAGACGACTATGAGAATCTCCGCATTCGCACTGAGGGAGAGTACGGTGGCGTCGGCCTCGAAGTCATCGATCGAAATGACCGTGTAACCGTCGTCAGCCCGATCCCCAGCACGCCCGGTGAACGGGCCGGGATTCGTGCCGGTGACCAGTTCCACGAAATCGACGGGATTCTTGCGGACACGATGGTCACCGACCAAGCCGTCGAGCTCCTGCGGGGGCGTCCGGGACAGTCCGTCACGCTCAAGATGACTCGGCCTGGAGTCGATGAGCCGATCGAGTTCACGGTTGAACGAGCGACAATTACGCTGAGGGCGGTTCCGTACGCTTTCATGCTCGAGGACGGCATCGGTTACGTGCCGCTTCAGACCGTGCGTGAGACTTCGTCCCGCGAGGTCCGAGCCGCAGTAGACTCACTTCGGGCTGAAGGCCTAGAGAAGCTCGTGCTCGATCTCCGTGGCAACCCTGGGGGTCTGCTCGACGAAGGGATCGCGGTGTCGGACCTCTTCCTGGACCGCGGACTGTCGATCGTGGAGACGCGAGGCCGGGAGGAGCGTCAAAATGACACCTATGCCGCTTCGGGCCCCGATCTCTACGAGGGTGTCCCCATCGTTGTTCTCGTGGACGGCACCAGCGCGTCCGCTTCCGAGATTATCGCTGGAGCGATCCAGGATCATGATCGGGGAGCTGTGATCGGTGAGACGAGTTACGGCAAAGGTTCTGTGCAAACCCTCTATCGGCTGACGGGTGGCGACGTCCTGCGCCTAACGACCGCTCGCTGGTACACGCCAGTGGGACGCTCCATCACGCGTGAACCCTCCGAGGGGCCAGATTCGCTCGAACGCCTGGTATCGATCTCAGGACAGATGATCACTCCGACGAATCTCTATGAGCGTCCAGAATTCGAGTCCACAGGTGGCCGAGCGGTCTACGGCGGGGGTGGCATCACACCGGACCTTTTTGTAGCTCCGGAAACGCTTTCGCCCGCGGAGACCACCGCGGCCTTCAGGATGTTCAGGCGCTGGGGTGCCGTCACGGTTGCGCTGTTCAACTACTCAGTCACCTATGTCGCCGACCATCCCGAGCTCGAGCGTGGATTTTCCCTGACAGATGCTGACTTGGACGCGTTCTATTCGACGCTTCCGGAATGGGGTGCGGAAATCGACCGAGATGACTTTACAGGGGCGGCGAGGTTCATGCGCTACCATCTCGAACGCGAGATCGCGCTGCAGGCATGGGGCACTGAGGGGCAGTTCGAGCACTCTTGGAGAGGCGATCGTCAGATCACGACAGCCGTCGAGATGCTTCGTGGGGTGTCGACGACCGAGGAACTCCTCACCGCAGTATCTGCTGCTGAGATCCGGCAGAATCAGGATCAATGACCTCCACGCCCCGAGGGTCGCGCGGTATGCGTCCCATTGTGGCATGGATCAGCCCAAGGTTGAGTCCCAAGCTTCAGGGATGCCACCTGGACGAATGAGGCCCGAATGGGCGTAGTCGAAGTCGTACGCGGCGGCGCGGTCGAGTCGCGACACGCCGTGCATGTGGTCGTTTCGGATTCCCGGGGCGCCGTCGTGGCGAGCGTGGGAGATCCGACGGGGCTGACGTACTACCGTTCAGCGGCCAAACCCATCCAGGCGCTCCCGCTGGTGGAAGAGGGAATCGCGGACCGGATCGGCCTGTCAACGGAAGAGTTGGCCCTGTGCTGCGCCTCGCACGAAGGCGAGCCAGCGCACGTGGCCGGAGCACGTTCGATTTTGGAGAAAGCGGGTGTGAGTGAGGACCTGCTCTGCTGTGGGCCACACCTGCCGTATTCGCCTGTTGCTTCCCGCGCTGTGATCGAGTCCGGTGAGGTCGCTGAGAGAATTCACAACAACTGCTCGGGGAAACACGCCGGCATGCTCGCGCTCGCGGTCGGGATGGGGTGGGACCCCGTGGACTACCACGAAGCGGCGCACCCCGTGCAAGCACGAATGCTGACAGAGGTGGAACGGTGGACCGGCCTGGACGCCTCTCAGATCCCATCGGGTATCGACGGGTGCGGCATCGTTTGTTTCGCAGTCCCGCTGAACAAGATGGCGGAGTCGATGGCGCGCTTCTCCGACGCTGCCCGGCAGGGTGAGCCCGCGGCGCGTATCGTGTCGGCAATGACCGAGCACGCGTTCATGGTTGGGGGGACAGGCCGGACCTGCACAGACGTGATGGCCCAAGCGGATGGCCGAGCTTTTGTGAAGCTCGGAGCAGAGGGCGTGTACGTGGGGGGGATTCCCGCCCAAGGACTCGGCTTTGCGATCAAAGTGCAGGACGGCGGCCGGCGTGCGGTCGAGGTTGCTCTGATCCAAACGCTCGCGGATCTGGATGTGCTCTCCGGTGACGATGTGGCAGCACTGGCCAAGCATGGGAATCCGGATGTCTCGAACACGCGCGACGAGGTGGTCGGTGAGGTGCGTTCTGCGTTTTCGCTCCGGGTGGCCGGGATATGATTTCGTCTTTGACGTCGGACCAGGCAGCCACGGTACGCCTCAGCGCAGCCGTTGCTTCCCGGAACGAAGGCTCTATTAGAGAGGCGATGGGCGTGGCAAAGTCCGTCGCCCCTGCAGTGATTGAAGAGGTTCTCCTGCAGAGTTACCTCTTCCTGGGTTATCCCTTGGCGTTGAACGCGATTGCGCTTTGGCGCTCAGTAAGTGGCGCGCCTGCCCCAAAGCAGGCTGCAACGGATCAGGACGTCTGGGCGGAACGCGGACATGACGTGTGCTCGACCGTATACGGCGGTCAGTACGAGGGGCTGAAGAACAACGTTCGTGCGCTGCATCCCGACCTGGAGCGTTGGATGATCGAGGAGGGGTACGGAAAGGTGTTGGGCCGGCCGGGCTTCTCCTTGGTAGACAGAGAGTTGAACATTGTCGCACTGTTGGTGGTGTTGGGCGTTCCACGACAACTCTACTCGCATTTGCGAGGTGCTCTGAACGCAGGCGCGGCGCCCGCGCTGGTGTCCGAGGCATTAGACTTGTCGGCCAACTTCGCCTCCGACGAGAATCGTCGGATCGCCCTAGAGACGTGGGAAGCTGTGCGCGCCCGCACCAGAGGAAACTGACGTGTTCGTCGACCGTTCCGTAATTGAGATCAAGGCCGGGACCGGAGGTTCGGGTTCGGAGGCCATGCGCCGTGAACGCGGAGTGCCACGTGGCGGCCCAGCGGGTGGTGACGGCGGGAAGGGCGGCGACGTCATCCTGCTAGTGGACGACCAACTGACGACTCTTCTCGACTACTCGTACCGACGACACTACAAAGCGGATCGTGGCATGCACGGCGAGGGGAAGAGCAAGACCGGAAGGTCCGGCGAAGACTTGGTGCTGCGAGTACCTCCTGGGACACTCGTTTACGACGCCGATACCGACGAGTACATCGGTGAACTGCTCGAACCGTGCGCACAGGTCGTGGTGGCCAAAGGGGGGCGAGGCGGTCGAGGGAACACCCACTTCAAGACAGCGACCCAACAGACCCCGCGCAGATGGGAGGCAGGAGGGGAGGGTGAGGAGCGCCGACTTCGCCTGGAACTCAAGCTCATCGCAGACGTCGGACTCGTCGGAGAGCCGAACGCCGGTAAGTCGACCTTTCTGGCGGCTGTGACGGCGGCTCGGCCCAAGGTCGCCGATTATCCGTTCACGACCTTGGCGCCAAATCTCGGGGTCGTGCAGCTCAGTGGCTTCCGGTCGTTTGTGATTGCGGACATTCCCGGGATCATCGAGGGTGCTCACGAAGGAAAGGGTCTCGGGCATCAGTTCCTTCGCCACATCGAACGGACGCGGACGCTCGCTTTGATGATCCCGCTGGACTCAGAGGACGTACAGGCCGAGTTCGATGCGCTACGCTCGGAACTCGAGGCTTATTCCGCCGAGCTCGCACGCACACCGTTCTGTCTGATCTTGACCAAGACCGACCTGCTCGGTCCGGACGATAAGTTGCCTGAGATCGACGCCGGAGACGCTTGGGCGGTCTTGAGTGTCTCTTCCGTAGCGCGACGAGGACTCGACGAGCTTCTCGACGCTCTTTGGACCCAGAGTCGGCGCGCCGAGGCGGCCGACCGTGTCGACGACGACGAGGAGTGGTGGACCCCCTGAGCCGGGCCGGCGACCTGCAAGAGGTGCGCGCCCTTCTTCGTTTGGACGCGATGCCCGACCTGGGCCTACGCACGATCCTTCGCCTTGTAGAAGAGTTCGGGTCCGGCCGCCGTGCCCTGTCTGCACCGGCGAGTGTCTTCGACCAGGTCTGTGGACGAAGGCTCTCCGGAGGACGACGGGATCCAGCCCTCGCGGATCGTGTCGATGCCGGACTGCAAGAGGCGGCACGTTTTGGGATGGCCGTCCGTTCGTGGCGGCACCCTAGGTACCCTGAAGCCTTCCATCACCTTGCCGACCCTCCGCCCGTTCTGTTTCTCCGTGGGGACGAGTCGCTGCTTTCGGCACCTGCTGTCACGATCGTCGGAGCGCGGAGGGCCACCGAGCGCGGACGCGATGTGGCGTATCGGTTAGGTGCTGCCCTGGCTCGGGCGGACGTCACCGTAGTCTCTGGAATGGCCCTTGGGGTGGATGGGGCGGCGCATCGCGGTGCTTTGGCCGCGGGTGGAAAGACCGTCGCCGTGATGGGGCGGGGTGCCGACCGAGCCTACCCGCGCTCCCACACATCACTATTCAAGGACATCCTGAAGACGGGACTCATAGTCTCGGAGTTTCTCCCCGGGACGCCCGCGCTGCCGCATCACTTTCCTCGACGGAACCGACTGCTGGCCGGACTCGGACACACAGTGGTGGTCGTGGAGGCCGCCAAGCGTAGCGGTTCGCTCATTACCGTGGAGCACGCGCTCGACTTGGGACTGGATGTTTACGCCGTCCCGGGGCCGATCGAAGAGCCGAATTGTGAGGGGAGTAATGCTCTCTTGGGGGACGGCGCGCTCCCGCTTCTCTCGATTCAGGACTTCGTGGGTCCCTTCGCGAGTCAGGGCACCCCGTCGGAACCGGAGCCCCTGGACCTCGATGAGACGCAGAGCCTGATCTACGATGGACTACAAGGCCAGCCCTTGCATGTGGACGTGGTGGCGGCTCAGGCCGGAATTCCCATCCCCGAAGCACTCGCGGTTCTCGCTGCCTTGGAGATCCTGGGTTTCGTAGAACAGAGTCCCGGCCTTCGCTTTCGTCGCGCTGCCTAGTCGATGGCTACCGAGACCTCGTTTCTGTATGTACACGCGCCGTTCTGCGCGCGCCGCTGCAACTACTGTGACTTCGCCGTTCACGTGAGCCGGACTGGGGACGTCCAAGCGTGGCAGTCTGCGATCGCGGGTGAACTGGCATCGGTGGAGACCGAGGGGTTGTTTCGACTCTCGGACGAACTGGACACGCTCTACGTCGGAGGAGGTACTCCGTCCCTGCTCGGGGCGGAGGCGATGAAGCGACTGGCCGAAGTGGTCGGGCCACATCGGTTGGAGGCGGACGGGCTCGAGTGGACGTCCGAGGCCAACCCCGAGAGCCTCACGCTCGAACTCGCAAAGGCATGGCGGGCCGCTGGTGTGAACCGGTTGAGTCTCGGGACGCAGACCTTCCACGAGCCGACGCTCAAGTGGATGGGGCGGCTTCACGGATCCGAGGGTGCGGTTCAGTCTGTGAAGACGGCCAAAGCTGCCGGATTGTCGAACCTGAGCATCGATCTGATTTTTGGACTTCCCCAGCGGCTTGACCGTGACTGGGGTTCTGACTTGGATCAAGCACTGGCGATGGATGTCCCCCATGTGAGTCTCTACGGACTGACCGTCGAGTCCGGAACGCCGCTCGGGAGGGCCGTCGCCGAGGGCCGGGAGACACCCATCGACGAAGAGCGATACCGAGATGAGTACCTGCTTGCGGCCGAGGTGCTCACCGCGGCGGGCTACGAACACTACGAAGTCTCGAACTTCGCGCGGCCGGGGCGCCGGTCCCTGCACAACACCGCCTATTGGGACGGGTCGGCATACCTCGGCCTGGGTAACGGAGCGCATTCTTATGCTCACCCGGTGCGGAAATGGAACGAGCGCGACTGGCCGATCTATGTCGTGAAGGCCGTGGCTGGGACCTCACCTGAGGCCGATCGTGAGCGAATTGGAGAGGCTGAACAGCGGCTCGAAACGTATTGGCTTGGGTTGAGGACGGATGCCGGACTCTCGGTCGACGGGCTCGCTCCGGCGCAGGAGGCGCTTGTCGCCACTTGGGCGGCCCGAGGGTGGACAAAGCGCGTAGAGCCAACGGTGGCGCTCAATGCAGAGGGTTGGCTGCTCCTGGATCGGCTTGCAGTGGAACTCGATGAGGCGGCCACGGGTTGACGATGGAATCGACCATTTTCGATCTTCCCGAATGGATGATCTAGAACGAAGCGACCTGGTTGGCGCAGAATTGTCGGATCGCGAGCGCAAAGTGCTAGAGGCCGTCGTGCG
>Ga0209501_10001266_pt1 | contig 28213 bp, 35 predicted proteins | sample ArcticOcean_MG_C_4_FD_187434 | JGI IMG/M metagenome (GOLD analysis project Ga0209501, IMG submission 187434) | Marine microbial communities from western Arctic Ocean - ArcticOcean_MG_CB4_134 (SPAdes) (version 2) | ecosystem: Environmental > Aquatic > Marine > Oceanic | place: Arctic Ocean...
ATCAGGATGCAGACAGTGGATTAAAGTAGAAAGAGACACCGCAACTCACGAAATATTTAAAACAGTTAAAGCTAACGAAGACATTTAATATGACTCAAAATTATAGATTAGATAATATTGGATTAATAAATAGAGATAAAAAAATCTCATTTAAATTTAATGGTGTAACTTACTTTGGTTATGAGGGTGACACCTTAGCTTCAGCATTACTTGCTAATGGAGTTCATTTAATAGGAAGAAGCTTTAAATATCATAGACCTAGAGGGTTTTTTGGTGCAGGAGTGGATGAACCATACGCAATTGTTCAATTATACAGAAATAATGAAACTGAACCGAATGTAAAAGCTACAGAACAAGAACTCTTTGAAGGCTTGGAAGCAACAAGTGTTAACTGTTGGCCAAGTGTTAATTTTGATATTGGTGCTATCAACAATTTATTAAAAATATTTCTTCCAGCAGGATTTTATTACAAGACTTTTATGTGGCCAAAAAGTTTTTGGTACAAAGTTTATGAACCATTTATAAGAAAAGCAGCAGGACTTGGGGTTGCATCAATTGAACATGATAAGGAAAGATACGAACATAAATATGAGTATTGTGATTTACTAATTGCAGGCTCAGGACCTTCTGGTTTAGCAAGCGCATATGCTGCAGCTAAAAATGGAGCAAGAGTAATTTTAGCAGAAGATAAACCTCGCTTTGGTGGAACTTTGTTAACTAGCGAAGTTAATATTGGAAACCAAACAGGAAAAGAATGGGCGGAAAATATTATTTCTGAACTTAAAGAAATGCCTAATGTTATTGTTAAAAATAGATCTCAAGTATTTGGTTACTATGATCACAATATGTTAGTGATGTCAGAAAAATTAAGTGATCACCTACCTAAAACTAAAAAATATAATCCAAAACAAAGACTTTGGTATATTAGAGCAAAAGAAGTTTTAATCTCATCAGGATCAATTGAAAGACCTTTAGTATTTGGAAATAATGATACACCAGGTGTGATGTTGTCTTCTGCAGCAAAAGAATACTTAAAAGTTTATGGAGTTTTAGTTGGTAAAAAACCTTTAATATTTACAAATAATGATAGTGGATATGAAACGGCTATAGAATTTAAAAAAAATGGTGTTGATCCGATTATTTTAGATACAAGAAAAGAACCTAAGTCAGAAATCATAGATGAAGCAAAAAAATTAGATATTCAAATTAAATTTTCTTACGTAGTTGTTGCAGCTAAAGGATATAAAAAAGTTAAATCTGCTGAAGTTGCTAAAATCTCAGATAATAAAAATGAATTAGGAACTGTAGAAAATATTAATTGTGATTGTATTTGTGTTTCAGGCTTTTGGACTCCAACAATACACTTAGCTTCTCAATCAGGAAATAAAACTACCTTTAATAAGGACATAGATGCATTTGTGCCTGGACTATCAAAACAAAATGAAACAACCTTAGGTGCTGCAAATGGAACTTTTACATTGGAAGAAACTTTAAAAAAATCATTTGAAAGTGGATACGAACTGTCAAAAAAAATCACCAATAATGATAATAAAACATCATCTCCAACTGTTATGGAGAAAAAATCAACCACACATGATAAATTTTGGTGTGTACCTTTACCTAAAGGAAAAACATATAAAAGATTTTTAGATTTTCAAAATGATGTAGCTGTTTCTGATGTAGAAATTGCACTAAAGGAAGGTTATCGATCTATAGAACATGTAAAAAGATATACGACGCTAGGAATGGCCACAGACCAAGGAAAAACAAGTAATCTCAACGGTTTGCAACTGGTTTCAAACATAGAAAATAAAATAGTACCAGAGGTTGGTCACACAACCTTTAGACCTCCATACACACCAGTTACCATTGGCGCGATTGTTGGAAGAGAAATTGGTAAACATTCAAAACCAACAAGAAAATCGCCGATGCACTCTTGGCATGAAAAAAATAATGCAGTGTTTGTAGATGCGGGTATTTGGGTGAGACCAAGATATTACAAAATTGGAGAAGAAACTTTATTTGAAGGTTCAAAAAGAGAAGCTAAAAATGTTAGAACAAATGTGGGTGTATGCGATGTAACTACTTTAGGTAAAATTGATATTAAAGGACCTGATGCAGCAGAGCTACTAAATAGAGTTTATACTAATGCTTGGCTTAAGTTACCAATTGGTAAAGCAAGGTACGGTGTAATGTTAAGAGAAGATGGAATTGTTATGGATGATGGAACAACAACGAGAATTTCTGAAAACCATTACCATATGACAACAACAACAGCACAAGCAGCAAATATTTTGTCTCATCTAGAGTATTATTTACAACTTGTATGGCCAGAACTAAATGTAAATGTGGTGTCTACTACAGAGCAATGGGCAGGTGCGGCAATTGCAGGACCAAAATCTAGAAATTTATTACAAAAACTATTTCCAAATATTGATGCTTCTAACGAGGGTTTACCTTTTATGGGTTATTTAGAAACTGATTTATTTGGAGTTCATGCACGAATTTTTAGAATTTCATTTTCAGGAGAACTTGCTTATGAGGTTAATGTTGAATCAGATAATGGAAACTTTATGTGGGAAAAAATAATGGAAGTAGGACAAGAATTTAAAATTCAACCCTACGGAACTGAAGCATTATCAACTCTAAGAATTGAAATGGGCCACATTGCAGGATCAGAACTTGATGGCAGAACCATTCCTTATGACAATTCTTTGGAGGGACTAGTTAGTAAAAAGAAAGACTTTATAGGAAAACGTTCTTTAGATAGAAAAGCATTTATAGCAGAGGATAGACAAAAAGTAGTAGGCGTTGTTCCAATTGATAAAAAAACAAGTATCCCTGAAGGGTCCCATTTGGTTAAAGATGCAATGGCTCCAATACCAAATCCTAAATTAGGATATATTTCTGCATCTTGCTGGAGCGTTGAATATGACAATCCGTTTTCATTGGGAATTCTTAAGGATGGAAAAAATATGATTGGCCAAAAGCTATTTGCAATGTCACCTTTAAAAAACAAAACAATACCTGTGGAGATAGTTTCATCACACTACGTAGATCCAAAAGGTGAAAGAGTAAGATCATGAGTTCAATTTCTGCTTTAAAAAACAAACATACCAAAGGACTATTTGGTGATCATGAAGGTAAAAATGATAATGAGCTGTTAAAAGTAAGTGAATTAAGTGATTTTCTAATTATTCAAATTGTTAAATATAAGAGCTCCTTAACAGCTATTGAAAATATCAAGATAGATAATCTGAGCTTAAAAAATGAAACTCTAAATATAAGCTGTAACGCTAATACAAGAATTTTATGGAATGGCCCTAATAACTGGCTTTTAGTTTCATTAAAAAAAGAAGTTTTAAATGAAATTAATGAAAAATTAGTAGAAGCAGATTTTGCTATAACTAACGTGTCCCACAGTAGAGCAATAATTCAAATTGAGGGAAAAAATACAAAAGAGATATTAAAAAAAGGATGCCCCTTTAATTTTAATGAATTAAAAAAAGATACCTGTCTAAATTCAACTTATAACGGAATGTCGGTCACAATAGATATGCTTGATGACAACCCAGACAAAGTTAGAATATTTACGCTCAGAAGTTTTGGAGAATCTTTTTATCATTCTATTACCGATGCTTGCTTAGAGTTTGGCTATAAAGGTGTATAAGACTTATTCTTTTCTAGTTGCAATATAAACACCAAGAGTTGCTACAGCAAAACCAATTAGATCTAAGTTATTTAATTTTTCATTTAAAAATAACCAAGCCATTATAGCTGTAGTTGGCGGTATTAAGAAAAATATTGAAACAGTTTTACTTGCTGAATTATTTTTAATTAAAAACATTAAAATTGTGAACGCACCAAAAGATACAAGAAATATCTGGTGACTCATAGCTATCAAAAAAGTAGATGTAAAATTAATATAAGGATCAGCAAAAATAAAAATAATTATTATGTGGAAAAGACAACCACCCATAGCTTGATACATGTTGCTTACTGATAAAGGTAAGTTGTTACTTATTTTCTTTTGCCATAAAGTAGACGTTGTAATAGCTAGAAGTGCTATAAAAGAAGCTATAACCCCAATAACGGGAAGGCTTGTCCCAATATCAAAACCCAAAACTAAAGCAGCACCTAGAAATCCAAGGATCACTCCAATCCATTGTTTAAAAGAAACTTTTTCACCCAAAATTTTTCCTGCTAAGACATTAGTTAAAATAGGTTGCAAGGTAACAATTAACGCCGCAATACCTGTGGGCATTCCAATTGAAACTGAATAAAAAACACCCCCTAAGTAAACACCATGAAAAAGAATTCCACTAAAAAAGGATTGAAGAAGATTTTTATGATTGATTAAAATTTTTTGTTTTGTGTAAATTGAAAATATAAAAAAACCTAAAGCTACAAAAAAAAACCTAAATGCCAATGCAGCAAAAGGATCACTATTATCTATTATAGGTTTTGTCGTAACAAAAGCTGAGGACCACAAAACAATAAAGATAAATGGAAAAATTTTAACCATAATCAACTTATAAGATGTATTTTAATAGAATATTAGGGATTAATAGTCAAATTGGCCGCTTTCTTTCTTGTTTCTTGTCCAAAAATACTTAAAGAATATACGAGGGAGTAAATGATTTTAAAAAAAATAATTATTGGGTTTTTTTGTTTAAATTTTCTTTATGGATGTGCGCAGAATGTAGCAATTCTAGGCCCAGCCATAACGGGTGCAAGTACAGGAAGTATATCTCATGCTAGTTTATCTTATGGATCTAGTAAAGTTATAAAAAAAATTACAGGAAAAACCACAACAGAAAATATAAAAAATCTTTTAAACAATAAAAATACTACAGCTGAAGAAGCAAGTTATGATTAATTCTTTATGTTAGTTAAAAGTAAAATTTAAAAAAAAAGTAAAATTTTGAATCTAGCTAATCAGTAATATTGAGCAAAAGCTGTTCTGATTGACCTGTTTCTTTACACCAAAGTTCATAACTCTCACACATACGCCATAAAAATTGATGTGCCCTCATAGATGTTCCAATTAAAGTGTTATTTTTTGCCTCGTAAAGAGCTGGTATTTTTATTAATTGTTTTATGGTCACATCTTTCTGAATATTCAAAAGTTTAATTGTTTCTTCAGGTATTTTTTTTCCTGTTTCTTGATCTAAGTAGTTATTTTTTTTTAGTTCTTTAAACCACTCTTCATGAAGTGTGCCATTACTTAATTTTTTAAACTCATCAGTTTCCATAAATTTATTAATAGCTTCTTTTGTTTCAATATCTAAATTTTTTTTTTTAATAATTGAAACATAAGAATATATGATTTCGGCTATATAGATGACATATGGTTTTTTTGTTTTAGAAAGCATTTTTATTTTCTATATCTTGCCATTGAGGAATTAGCCAATATTAAATTTGGGTCTAAATATAGTTTTGATATTTTCGAATTTTTTAATGATTTAAATGCAAAAATTGCTATAGGCAGCTCAGTACATCCTAATATGATTTTTTTACAATTATTTTTAATTAAATAATTTATTGCTGGCTTAATAGATTTTTCTGCTAATTTCATATTTCCCATTTTGACATGTTTAATAGTTTTATTAACAGATTTGATTTGTAAATTATGTGGAGGTTTAATTAATCTATATTCATTCTTGAATAGTTTTTCATAAATTTCTGTTTTTAAAGTACCCTCTGTAGCTAGAAGACCAATTTTTGCACTCTTCTTACAAATCTTTTTGGTATGTAAAAAAACTTCTTTAGGCATATTTATGATTGGAATTTTAATTTTTCTTTTTAAATCTTCATACCAATAATGAGCGGTATTACAGGGTATAACAATAAACTTGCAACCACTTTTTTCTAGTGATCTACAGCCTTCAAGTAAGCTTTTTAAAACGTTTTTGTACTTGGTGATATTTCTAGAACTTCTTGGTAGTGCTGAAAATGTTCTAGTTTGGACACCTATTGATTCTGGTCTTCCTGGTATATTGGATTTATTATAAAGAATGAAAAGGGGATATTCTTGATCAATCTTTCCTCTATTCAGCATGACTAACTTGTTACAAAAATCAAGCCCAGCTTGCGTTCCCATTCCGCCTAAAATTCCAATCATAATTATTGAGTACTTTTAAATTTTGTTTAAAGTTTGTTTAAAATTTTTGTCACAATGGTTGGTTAATACCTCTCATAAAAACTAATATTAAGCAACCATCTTTAGTGTAGGATGAATGAGTTGAGCCAGGTTCAAACGTTACAAAATCGCCTTTTTTAAAAACTTTATTATCAGGATCAATTAACTCTCCTTCCAACATTAAAAACTCTTCAAACCCAGTATGCATATGAGGTAGACTTTTAGCATTTGAGTACATTTTTAGGAGATATGTACCTTGCCCTCCATTTTTTTTATCATAGCTAATTTTATGCCAATACATACCTGGAACTGGAGAACCATAATTATCAAATGGAACAAACTCAACATCGTATAGATTAGTTATTTTTCTTTTAATCATAATTGATATATTCAATGATTATTAATAAATAATGAATATGCAAGATATATTTGCTGAAGATGTTGGCAGTGGAACCCCATTAGTTTTGGTTCATGGGTTTTTAGGTTCATCAGATATGTGGGCCCCTCAAATAGAATTCTTTAAAGATGATTTTAGAGTTATTGCTCCAGCACTCCCAGGTTTTGGAGAAAGTAGTGCTATCAACTCATGTGATTCAATTGAATGTATGGCTAAAGCAATATTAAATTTATTAGAAAAGAAGGAAATAAAAAATTTTAATTTACTAGGACATTCAATGGGTGGAATGATTGTCCAAGAAATAGCAAAAATAGCAGGTGAAAAAATTTTAAAATTAATTTGTTATGGCACTGGGCCAAGAGGAAATATACCTGGTAGATTTGAAACTATTGATCAATCTAGAGAAAAGTTAAAAATTAATGGATTAGATGTTACCGCTCATAGAATAGCCAAAACTTGGTTTATAGAAGAAGATAAATCAAAATATTTTTATCTTTGTGACGAAGCTGGTAAACAAACTTCAATAGAAGCTGCGGACAATGGATTGGTTGCTATGAAAAATTGGAGTGGGATTGAAAATTTAAAAAACATTAAAAATGAAACATTGATAGTTTGGGGAGATCAAGACAAGGCTTATAATTTCAATCAAGTAGAAACCTTGAATAATAATATTCCTAATAGTGATTTAAAGGTAATTAAAGGCTGCTCTCATAATGTTCATTTAGAGAAACCTGAGGAATTTAATGCGGTAGTGGAAGAATTTCTTATAAAAAATTGAGTGGTATTGGCTGAAATATTTAGCTAAATAATTAAAAAATAATTTAATTAAAAAATCGCAGCCAATAAAAAGTGTGAATATTATGCAGTTTTTAAGTTTACCGCTGAAGGACCTTTTGGACCATCTTCAACTTCAAAAGTCAAAGCTTGACCTTCATCTAAACCATTCATGCCAGCATCTCTTACTGCTGAAACGTGAACGAATACATCTTTTTCTTTATCTTCTCTTTCAATAAAACCAAAACCTTTAGTTGGATTGAACCATTTTACTTTTCCTTGTAGACTCATATTTATCTTCTTACTTATTGTTGTGTTACTTTTATTACTTATAATTAAGTAATTTACGCTTTGTTTAGATTTATTGAGGTTTTGTCAACTAAATTTGAAATTATATATGATTAAAGTGTTAATTGTTGTTAATTAACATACTCATATAGATTGAATTTATATCATCTTCATAGTGTGAGAAGGGCTCACATACTTCAAAGCCACATTTGACAAATAATTTTCTAGCTGGCATAAAAAATTTACCAGAGCCAGTTTCTAAGCTTAACCTCTTAATATTCAGTTTTTTTGCCTCATTAATAAGGTGATTGATTATCTTTAAGCTATATCCTTTATTTTTGAATTTATCGTTAACCCTTATAGATTTAAATTCTCCATGCTCTTTATCTAAAAACTTTAAAGCACCACTGCCCATCAGATCACTTTCTTCCCACAGGCTCCAAAATTTAATAGAAGGATCTTTTAAGCCAGCAATATCTAGAACATGGGCGCTACCTTCAGGTGACACAGATCTTAACTCAATAAAATGCTTAATAAGAAGCTCATGAACTTCGGGATTATCAAAATTACCCTCTATTGATTTTAGCATTATTATAATATCTAACTAATGAGAGTTGTTAGATGACCCATTTTTCTCTTATTCTTTATTTCTTTCTTTAAATAATCAAAGAAAAATTCATTTTCAGTATATTCTTTATTTCGGTAATTTTTAATTTGGCCACCAATTATATTTGTCATTTTAGCATTGGATATTTTTTTAAGTGGGATTTGCTCAAGTTTACAGACAGCTCTTACATGATTTTCAAATTGACTTACATTGTATGCGTTAATTGTTAAGTGCCCAGAGTTATGAACTCTTGGAGCAATTTCATTTACAAAAAGATTGTCATTTCTATCAATAAAAAATTCTACACATAAGGTTCCAACATATTTTAATTCTTCTGAAATTTGAGTTGCCCAAAGCTTTGATTGTTCTAAAATTTTATCACTAATCTCAGCTGGAATTTTAGAATTTCTCAAAATTTGATCTTCATGAACATTTTCAATAGGTTCGTAAATCTCATATTTTTGAGCACTAAAACGAGTAATAATTATTGAGATCTCTTTTTTTAATTTAACTAATTTTTCTAAGATATAACTTTTTGAATAATCGATATCAATTTTATCTAGGCTTTTTAAACTTTTAATAGGATATTGCCCTTTGCCATCATATCCTAAAGTTAAAGTTTTAAGCAAACCAGGTAGAAAATCTTCTACCGACTCCATTTCAGATTTTTTTTCAATCGACACATATCGGGTTGTTCTTATGTTTAAATTATTGATAAAATCTTTTTCAGCTAATCTATGTTGAATTATTCTATTTACAGAAGGTTTTGGTAAAACAGGTTTTATCTTATTAATTTCATGTAATGTTTCATAAGGAATATTTTCAAATTCATATGTAACAACATCTACTTTACCCAAGAACTCATTAATCTTAGTTTGATCGTTATATTCACCGTGCACAAACCCATTAGAAAAATTTTGTGCAGGAGCATCAATATCATCACAAAAAATAACAGTCTTAATTTCTAATTTATTTGCAGCAACTGCAAGCATGCTACCTAACTGACCTCCACCGATAATTCCAAGAATTGGTTTAGACATATTTAAAAACTATTTTGGTTTTTTTTTAACAGATTTACTTTGGCTTAGACGCCATTGATTTAATTTTCTTTTAACAGAGGTATCACTAACTCCAATAATAGATGCCGCTAATAATGCAGCATTAATTGCACCATCTTCACCAATCGCTAAAGTTCCAACAGGTATACCTTTTGGCATTTGTGCTATTGATAAAAGACTATCAAGTCCTTTAAGTTTTTTACTTTCAATCGGAACTCCTAGTACTGGCAAAGATGTAAGGGCTGAAATCATACCTGGTAGATGTGCAGATCCTCCAGCACCAGCAATAATTACTGCAATACCATTTTTTTCAGCATTAATAGCAAATTCATACATCCTATTAGGGGTTCTATGAGCTGATATAATTTTTGTTTCAAATTTTATATTTAATTTTTTAAGAATATTTTGGCAAAATATCATGGTTTTGTAGTCAGATTGACTACCCATAACAATTGATACTTTTTTAGATTTATTTTTAGTCATTTGATGTAATTTTATTTTAACGTAAATTGTTATTTCAAATTAAGCCTAAAATTTCAATAAAATTAATAGAATTTATCTATCTTATTGATATTCTTTAAAACAAATAAGATCATAATGAATTTTAAAATTGATAATTTACAATATTGTAACTGGTCTAGAGAAATCTTTCAGATAAATAGGCAAGCAGGACTTGACGCAATCCACGTAACCATTGTTTACCACGAAGATTTTGGTGAATTAAAAGCAATAATAAAAAATTGGGAAAATCACTTTACAAATAATTCAGACTTAATTTTTCACGGTAAGAGCTTTAAAGATATTGAGAAAGCTAAGTCCGAAAATAAAACTGCAGTTTTTTTTGGTTTTCAAAATTGCTCACCTATTGAAGATGACATAGGTTTAGTTGAAAAGGTTTACGACTTAGGGTGTAGATTTATGCAGCTCACTTATAATAATCAGTCATTACTAGCTACAGGATGTTATGAAAATGTAGATAGCGGAGTTACTAATTTTGGAAGAGAGGTGATTAAAGAAATGAATAGACTTGGTCTTGTAATAGACATGTCACATTCTGCTGAAAAAAGTACAATTGATGCAATCGAGATAAGTGAAAAACCAATTGCAATCACACACGCTAACCCTTCGTTTTGGCATCCAGCCAAGAGAAACAAATCAAATGAACTATTAAAAATTTTATCTGACAATAAAGGAATGTTGGGTTTATCTTTATACCCCCACCATTTAAAAGACGGAACAGATTGTTCTTTAGAAAGCTTTTGTGAAATGACTGCTAAAACAGCTGAAATTATAGGAGCTGAAAAAATAGGAATAGGCTCTGATCTTTGCTTAAACCAGCCAGACACAATTGTAGAGTGGATGCGTAATGGAACGTGGACTAAAAGTAAAAATTTTGGAGAAGGGTCAAAAAATAAACCTGGTTTTCCTAAACAACCAGATTGGTTTTTAGATGCAAGAGGGTTTAGTAATTTAGCGGTAGGTCTAAAAAAAATTGGATTTTCAGAAGGTGAAGTTAACGGTATTCTTGGAAATAATTGGTATAATTTTTATAAAGCAATGAATTGATGAACGTTCCTTTAAGAGACCCCAATGTAGTAATGAAACTTTCAAGACTTGGCTCTTTTCATCAATCTAAGCTTTCTTTTTTAAGAAGCTTCCTAAAAGAATTTAAAGACTGGGAGTATAAAAGAGATTTATTTGAATTGAATGAACACGGTTACGGTACAGCCGTGTATTCATTTAAGAAAAAAAATAGAGTGTATTCATTAATTTGTTTTGCTAATGAATTAGATAAAAATGAAAGGTCTGATAGAGTTATTGCTACAAAATGGGATACTGCATTCACTCTTTTTGATGGAGTTCCGGCAAAACAGGATATTGAAAGGTTAAAAAATGAAGTACCTAAACAAGAGTTTGGAAGACTTTCATTTAAGGAGTTAACTCTATCTAGAGCAAACAAGTCGGTTAGAGTATTTAATCATGTAGTTGAAAGCTTAAGCAAAGGTGTTCAGCCAGATAGAGAATTACTAGATAAAGTTGGTTATTTATACAGAACAACAGCGGTTTATGGGTCAGGTAAATTTGGTTTAGCAGATAGATTTAGAATTAAAGATAGAAAGGAAATATATGGACCCTTCAGATTGGAGATGATGCTTGTTTACCTGGTAAGACAATTTACTTTTGATCAAGTTAATCATGTTGCAAAAAATAAAAACCCTAAGAAAGCTGTAAAGTTAGATCCTGAAATTTGCAGAAATTTAGGAATAGGAAATTCAACGGGTCTAGGCATGGCTCCTTTTATAGTTAATCATCCAACACTTTTAAATAACTGGATCTCTGCAAGAGAAACCTCATTAAAGAAAATAAGAGAAATAAAAAATATTTCAAACGAAGAGATAGAGTTATTTTTAGATTGTTTAAAAAAATCAATTAAAAACATCACATCTTGGAATACAGAGAGTGAATATCAAATAGTAAAAATTAAATCTTTATTAAGCGATTTGAATAAATTTATCATGCATCTTGATAAAGAGTTTAACTTCAAGCAAGATTTTGCATTTAATGAAATGTACTTACACTTAGAAAAAAACTATTGCGAAGAGTGTATTGAGTATGTTGTTTCAATGATGATGGAGCCCTTTGATGATATCGTTACACCATTAATTCAAGAAATGAGCTCTGAAGAAGGAAAATACTTTAATATACCAACCGAGAGGACGGTAGCAGAGTTAAAAGCCATTCTTGAAAATAAATATTCAGAAATACTGAATATAGATTTTTCTAAAAAAGAAAATAATCTTAATTTTTGGTTTATTTCAAAAAATAAAGAAGAGCCAAGACTAGCAAATAGATTTGATGAGAATGGAGCAGATTTAGAACAGCCCCTTGCAATAGCAAGAGATATTAAAAAACTTTATGACTTATTATCAATATCTAAAAACAGTTGGACAATTGCTAAATTTTTATCAACCAATAATGAATTAAGACATGTTGTAAGAAGAGCATTTATTGTTGAGAAATTTCCTTATTCAGAAATACAAGATAATACTATTGGTCAGGAAATAATGCCAATAGACATGTTAAGACTTAAGTTATCTTTCTTTGGAGCGTTAAAATTTGATCCAAGGTCAGATAAATGGTTAAGAATATGCATGTTTCAAGGAGCGCCCTTACCAGAACAATTAAAAAACTATGATGAGTATTGGGTTTATAATTAAATAAAATGAAATCATTAAGTGAAATAGAAACAGTTTCTAAAAGAGCGAGTAGGGCTGCTGGTTACTCTTGGGGTGTTGCAGAGGAGGTGGCTAAAAATATAAGACTGCTTGAAATGTTTAATCTACCGGGAATTAAAAACTTAAATAGTTTTTTTAAGAAAAAAAAAGAATTAAGATTGGAAAATATAAGCCTCATCAATAAAGACAATGAAGCTAATAAAAATGAATATTGCCCAATAATTGCGGGTGTAAATTGTCTAGATCAGATTAGAACTTTAGAAAGTTTAAATGAAATAACCTTTAAAAAAGTTGCATATCCATTACTTTTTTTACCCTTTATCAGTAGGGCATCTGAGGTAATTGGCAAAAGAATATTTTTAAAAATAGATGATAGAGAGTTTTTATTAAACTTTAATAATAATATTTATTCCAATCATACAAAAAATGAAATTATTGAGTCTGCTGAAAATATTTATTTAAAGGTTTTAGAAAATCGAGATTCATTTGAAGAAAAAGAATGGAATGAACTCTACAAACTTTCAGAAGAAACCTTTGTTGAAGAAAATGAAAGCTTAAAACAAGGTGGAGCCGGCGCGGGTCTTACAGATAATGACTAAAGACTTTGATGATCAAACCAATGATAATGAAGAAATTCTTGAATTAGATGATTTCTGTGAAGAGTGCAAAAAAGAAGACCCAAGTGTTTCTCAAAATTTAATTTTAACAGGATTTAAAACCTGTAATTCTTGTAAACTTTCAAAAACTATATTTCCAATTTAGCTTACTACTGATGAGTGATTATTAAATAATTGGCTCACAAAAAATAAAAATAACAATATAATTGGTGCTAAAACTATTATTGTTGATTTAAAATAACTTTCATATTTTAAAATTTGATTAATTCCAATTATTAGAGACACATTGTACCAAATGTAGGGAATAAACATGAAATATAAAAGTTTTACATCAACAATAAAACTATTTAGTATTAATGGTGAACTTGCATAACCAACTGTCACTAGTATTTTTCTATAATTGCATTTTGTTGTTTTGCTTGGAAAAAGTACCACTCCAACAAAATATAAGTAAGCAGTTTTTATTAACCAGACAATTATCGTAGTAATAATAACAGATCTTACTGATGGTCCTTGAATATTAGCAGAACCAAAAACTCCACTCATAAATTGTAAAAAAATAGACCCTGGTATTAAACCAATAATAGCTGTTAATAAAATGATTATAGCTGCAAAATATATTGCAGCCTCACCAAAGTTCTTATTATCTTTGTAAAGTGTTTTATCTAATTTAATAGATCTGACAATTATACTTAAAAATTCACCAAACATTATTTATTTTTTTTACTATTTTTTTGTGCTTTGTAAGAAACTAATAACGGAAAGAGTATTAAAGCAATTACTATTATTATGCAAATTACGATTAGGAATGTTTTTGTCATTATTAATGGGGGAGAATTCAATCTCCCCCAAGTAATTAATTTAACCTTTAACGACTTCTCTTGTATTTGCGTTAAACGATTCTGTAAATGGAATATCTACAACTACTGCATCAACAGGTGTTCCTGGTTTTTCAGAATATTTATCGGGTAAGTGAACTTTGTATTTAGTTCCAACTTTACCTTTGGGGAAACCATTAGCATTTAATGTTCCATCAAATGGCACATATCCCATTGCAATATTTTGACCTTTTTCAGGGTGATACCAAGGTGATGTAATAAACCCAACTGGATCTCCACCATTCTCAGGTGACACTAACCAGAAGTCAGGAGCATATTCTTCAATTGGTTTTCCACCCAATTCAAGACCTACTAACTGAAGTTTGTAAGGTTTTTTACCATCCTTAAGTTCTGCGCCCATTTTCTCTAGTGCAGCTTTACCAATGTAGTCAGCTTTCTTATTCCATTCGCCTTTACCAGCTAATGAAACTTGATAACCAAGGTTACACTGAAAAGGATTATGTTGATGATCCATATCTTGTCCCCAAGAAAGAATTCCAGCTTGAATTCTTCTATGGTGAGCAGGAGCGATAACCATTAGACTATGTTTTTTACCTGCAGCAAGAACAGCATTCCACATATCATCAGCGTATTTAGTTGCTTCTTTTAAGTAGATTTCATATCCAGCTTCACCTGAGAAACCAGATTGCGAAATAACACAACTTCTTCCACCAACTTTTGCTTCAGCTAAACCATAGAAAGGCATGTTATCTAGATCAACTTGATCTCCAATAAGGTCTTTCATTAAAGCTTTTGATTTAGGTCCTTGAATTTGTACCGGACAAACATCAATTTCTTCAATAGAACAATCAAATCTTCCATCAGCATTAACACCTTGAAGATACATTCCAATATCAGAGTCTGATAAAGAGAACCAAAATTCATCTTTTGAAATTCTAAGAAGAATAGGATCATTTAAAACACCACCATAAGCATTACATAAAATTACGTATCTTGCTCTCATAGGTGAGATTTTAGTTGCATCTCTAGTTATCACGTAGTCAGTAAACTTTTCTGCATCCGGACCTTTAACTCTAATTTGTCTTTCAACAGCAACGTTCCACATAGTAACGTGGTTTTTAATTGCTTCGTACTCAACCATTGCTCCACCATCTTCTGGTTTCACATAACCTCTTGGATGATAAATACGATTATAAACAGTTGCCCTCCAACAACCAGCTTCCATTGATAGATGCCAGTATGGAGATTTTCTTACTCTTGTTGAAATTAACATTTCAACTTTTGTAGGACCACTTTGTCTTAAGTTATATGGTACTTCACGATCTGATTGATCAACTGAAGTTACATGCTTTAGTTTAGTATAGTCAAATTCATTAGACATAACCGTTCTCCTTCAACCACTTGTTAGTTTCCTTCAAGCCGCCGAATGTATAAATGTGGAAGTTGTCAGTAAACTCTTTCACTTTTCCAATTAATTCATTAGGGTCTTTAGGTTTCAATAAATCTAATGCCTTACTAAAATTAGACTTAAGAAAGTTTATAGAATTTTTCGCTCCGACAATATTAGCAAATTTAATCAAGCTAGTTATTTTCATTGGCCCAGTAATTCCTACATGCACTGGTACTGACTGCTTAGAAATGAAATCTACGATAGGTTGACTGTCGAGTAACCACTGAGTTACTATATAGTCGGTGTAAGGTTTTTTATCTATCATAGCCTTTTCTAATTCTGTATCGGAAATATCCTGACTTCCCTCTGGATGTCCTGCTATTCCTATTTTAATTCCATCAAAAAATCCTGTCTCTAAAATTTGAATTGAACTATCAAATTTTCCAATTGGCTCTCTACTTCCTCCAATTACTAAAGCTTGTTTAGCGCCAACATCTTTACATCTTGAAATATAATCTTTTAGTTGAGCTTCATCTGCAATTGATCTTGCAGGAAAATGTGGAACTGGGTTAAATCCTTTTTTAACTAAATCACCTGATTTTTCAGCTGTTTCTTTATAGTCTCCACCAGGTAGCATAGTGACATAAACATCCTTAACCGGAGGCAGTGTATCTAGATCTGTGTGAGGTCCTACCTCAAGTGAAAAATTCATTTTCCCGATCATTAGCTTTTTTATAAAAGCTGTCAAAGAAATTCATCTTGTGGATAAAGATATTTGTTGCCAAAAATTGTGGCGGTGATAATTTTTTTTAATGTCTGAAAATCATAAAAATCTCACTTTGTCAGATATACTAGATGTGGAAAAGATCAAGGTAGTGAGCAACCCGATTGAGAAAGCTCACGGTCTACCAAATGAATGCTACACCAGCCCTGACTATTTGATGCTTGAAAGAGAGAAGATTTTTGCAGATAAATGGTGCGTAATTGGAGCGGCAAGCTCAGTTCCAAACATTGGAGACGCCAAGCCATACAATTTATTAGGGATTCCCTTAATCATTTTAAGGGATAAAGAGGATAAAATCAGAGTGTTTCATAACGTCTGTAGTCATAGAGGATTTAAGCTTTTAGATGATTCCTGTTCTTTAAAAAATGTTTTAAGATGCCCTTATCATTCATGGTCCTATGATTTTGATGGAAAATTAGTATCCACACCTCATATAGGTGGACTAAACATTCATGAGACAGAAAAATTTGACAAATCAACAAGCAATTTAAAGGAGGTTCGTACTAAAGTTTGGATGGACATAATATTTATTAATATCAACAATAATGAGTTAGAATTTGAGGAATACATCAAACCTTTGGAGGATAGATGGTCAAAATTTATATCTAAAGAGAATCAAAACCTTCTTAAACACTCAAAAGATCATGGATATTTTAGCCTAAATGTTAAAAGTAATTGGAAATTTGCAATAGAAAACTACTGCGAAAGCTATCATTTACCTTGGATTCATCCAGAATTAAACAAAGTTTCAAATATTAGTGATCATTATCACATTCAAGGTTTACCTAATAGATTTGCTGGCCAAGGAACCAATAAATACGACCAACCTGTTAAAGGGAAAAAAACTTTTAATAATTTTCCAAATTGGCCGAAAGGTTTATCAAAAAAAGCTGAGTATATTGCTCTTTTTCCCAATGTAATGATTGGTTTGCATATAGATCACTTTTATATTTTTTGGTTAGAACCAAAATCTATCAATGAAACTAAAGAGCATTTGATGATGTATTATGTTGGAGATGAAAGTGCCAATGGTGTTGAGTTTTCTGGTATGAGGAAAAAAAATGCAGAATTTTGGAAGGAAGTTATGTCAGAAGATATAAAAGCTATAGAGGGGATGCAGGAAGGTAGAAATTCACCAGCATATAATGGTGGAAATTTTTCTCCAATAATGGATAACCCTACACATCAATTTCATAAGTGGGTTGCTAATAATTTAACTGAATGAAAGAATAAATGTCAAAAAAAGATGTAGGAAATAAAATTCCAATTTACAAACTAAAAACCACTAAAGAAGTAATGAATTTCTATGATGAGTGGGGAGATAAAGATAAATATAATAAAGATATGGTTGATTGGGAATATTCAGGTCCAAAAGAAACAGTAAACATCTTTAAGAAGTATGCTGAAAATAAAGATATGCTAATATTTGATGCAGGTTGCGGAACAGGTTTAGTTGGAAAAGAATTAAAAAAATTTGGATATAATAATTTTCATGGTGCAGATTTATCCAAAATTTTATTAGATACAATTCCAAAAGGTTTATATAAAAAATTAGATAAAGTAGATTTAAATGAGCCTATAAAAACTAATGATAACTATTATGATGCGGTCATGTGCGTTGGAACTTTCACTTATGCCCATGTTAAACCTAATGCTTTAGAGGAATTTGTAAGAATTACTAAAAATAAAGGACTGATTTGTTTTACTATTAATGAAGGAATTCACGAAGAGTATGGGTTTGATAAAAAAATAAAAGAATTAAAAGATAAAAATAAATGGAAAGAAATTGTATTTTTTAAATCAGACTATATTGCCAGCAAAGATGTAAATGCGTGGCTGGGTCTATATGAGGTTATAAAATAAAATGAAAATAATATTAATAATGGGTCTTCCAGGATCTGGCAAAACAACTTTAGCAAATGAGATTGCCCCATCACTAAATGCTAAAAGACTTAATGCAGACGAAGTTAGAAAAAAAGCAAACGATTGGGACTTTTCTGAAGAAGGAAGAATAAGACAAGCCAAAAGAATGGCAGATTTTGCAAAAAAATTAAAAGACGAAGGAAATTATGTTGTGGCAGATTTTGTTTGCCCCACACCTGAGGCAAGAAACTTGTTTCCAGCAGATTATACTATTTGGGTAAATACAATAAATGAAGGACGTTTTGACGACACTAACAAGATGTTTATAAAACCTGAAAAATTTGATTGTCAGGTTACAACACAAGATGCTAAACATTGGGCACCAATAATATTAAAGGAGATCGAATAATGGCTTACGAATGGGATAATAAAAAACCAACAGCTCAAATGCTGGGTAGGTGGCAACCTTTTCACGATGGTCATTATGCTTTATTTCAAGAAATTATTAAAAAAACAGGCCAGGTCTGCATTCAAATTAGAGATGTTCAAGGTGTTGATGATAATCCATTTGACTTTGAGACTGTTAAAAAAAATATTGAAGAAAAATTAAACCCAGAATTTGAAGGACAATTTAAAGTGATGATGGTGCCAAATATCACTAATATTTGTTATGGAAGAGGGGTTGGCTATAAAATTGAAGAAGTTGTTTTACCTGAGGAAATTCAGAAAATCTCAGCTACTAAAATTAGAGCTAAGATGAGAGAAGATGGCAAACTTGAGTAATATTAAGATCAAAATTTTAGACAAAGAAATAGCTTCAATAATTATTGATGAATCCAAAACATATAACGCACTTTCATTTAGAAATTTAGGCGATCTAATTAAAGCTTTTAAAAAATTAGATAATGATAAAAACGTTAAAGTAATAATCATTGAAGGTGCTGGAAAAGGTTTTAGTGCAGGTCATAATTTAAAAGAAGTGAGCGGCTTAAAAAAGAAAGCCAAATACCAAAAACTTTTTAATCTTTGCTCAAAGCTAATGCTTCAAATAGTTGAGGGAAAAAAGCCAGTTCTTGCGAAGGTTCATGGGGCGGCATTTGCTGCGGGTTGTCAATTAGTTGCTAGTTGTGATTTAGCTTACAGTACAAATGATGCAATTTTTGCGACACCTGGAGTAAATATAGGCTTATTCTGCAGCACACCTATGGTTGCGGTGAGCAGAAAAATTAATAGGAAAATAATGATGAAGATGCTTTTAACGGGAGATCCCATTAAAGCAAAATACGCCAAAGAAATTGGATTAATCAATGATTGTTTTGCCAAATCTCAATTAGATAAAGAAGTTTTAAAAGTAGCAAAAATTATTGCCTCTAAATCAAAACTTACAATTAAGATAGGCAAACAAACTTTTTACAAGCAATTAGAAATGCCATTAAAAAAAGCCTATGCATATACGAGTAAAATGATGACTAAAAATATGATGGCAATGGATGCTAAAGAAGGTATTTCTGCTTTTTTAGAAAAAAGAAAACCTAAGTGGAAACACAAGTAGTGAGCGATAAAATAAAAGAAATTCTTTCAAAATATAAAACAATTGCAATGGTAGGTGTTAGTAAGGATGATAAAAAACCTTCAACCATTGTTATGAGATATATGCAAATATATGGCTTTAAAGTTATTCCAGTTAATCCAGGTGCAAAAGGACAAAAGATATTAGGAGAAGAAGTTTTTGAAAAACTTGAAGATATCAAAATACAAATAGATATTGTGGATGTGTTTAGACCTTCAGCAGAAGGACTTAAATTTGCAGAAGATAGCGTTAAAATTGGTGCTAAAGTTCTTTGGCTACAACTAGGAATAAGAAGTGTAGAAGCTAAAGAGTTAGTAGAAAGTAAGAATATTGAATACATAGAAAATAGATGTACTAAAATGGAATATCAAAAGCTTTTTTTAAATATAAATCCAGCTTTTCCTGTCTTACAAAATTAAATGAATATAGTTAATTTTACCCCTGTGTCTGCGTTTCTAGGAGGTGCATTAATTGGATTGGCTGTAGTTCTATTCTTTGTCTTTAACGGTCGGTTAATTGGAATAAGTGGAATTGCTAGTAACTTTTTAACTTCCAAAAATAATAGATTTGATAATTTTTTATTTATAGTGGGGTTAATAATCGGCCCTATTCTTTATAAATTTTTTACATCTCAAGAAATTAATATTTCAATTTCAAATTCATTTTTTTTATTATCTGTAGCAGGTTTATTAGTTGGTGTTGGTACGAGAATTGGTGGAGGGTGTACTAGTGGTCATGGAATTAGTGGAATGGGCAGATTTTCTTTAAGGTCAATTATTGCAACAATAACCTTCATGATTGTTGGAATTTTAACTGTTTTGGTAAAAAGCTTAGTATGAGTAAAATTATATCTTTAGTTTGTGGAATAATTTTTGGAATTGGTCTTACCATTTCTCAAATGATTGATCCTGCTAAAATTTTAGGTTTCTTAAATATTTTTGGAAATTGGGATCCATCGTTAGCATTTGTGATGATTGGAGCATTAATTATATCGTCTCCATTTTTTCACTTATTTAAAAATAATAAAAAACCTATTTTTGCTAAAAGCTTTACCTACTCAACCAATAAAGAGATAAATAAAAAATTAATTATTGGCTCTACTCTTTTTGGAGCTGGATGGGGTTTGGCAGGTTTATGCCCTGGGCCTGCGATAGCATCTTTAGCTTTATTGAATATAAATTCAGCTCTTTTTGTAGTTGCAATGTTTGTTGGGTTTTATTTAGTTAAATTTTCAGAAACGACTACCCAAGCCCGATGATAAAAATCATCAATATTTTTTTGAATTAGTCCCTTTGCAACTTGATTAGCTTCTTGCTCTTCAAAAGGGCCATGTTTTTTTTCAGTATCTTTTAATATTGTTTCAATCAGATTAGGGTTTGTGTGCTCACCTTCAATTACGTAAAAATTTTTCATGGCTTTCTTATAGAACTAGTTTAAAAATATACAAATGAAAAAAATATTTCTTTTATATGGTCACTATAACGAAAAATCCTTTAACGCCGCTATTAGAGACACATTTATAAAAACAGCTGAAGAAAACGGAAATACTGTTGATTGTGTAGATTTATATAAAGAAAAATTCAATCCAGTTTTTGCCGGTGAACAAGCCGGTGAAGATGTTTTAGATCATCGTAGACGAATTGAACAATGTGATACGATTGTTTTAATTGCACCTATTTGGAATTTTAGAATGCCAGCAATTGTTGAGGGATGGATAGATAAGATTTTATCTCCACCTTGGGCTTTTACATTTAAAAAACTAGTTGGAAACTATGGCTATCCAATGGGAAACTTAAAAGATAAAAAAGCTATTATTTTTTGTACTTATGGATCTCCAAGATTGGCAATTACAACTTTCTTTTTAAACCTTCCCATAAGAAGACTGAAGAGAGGTGTTTTTCACATGTGTGGCATTTATAATATTGTATACAGAAGATACTTTGCTGTACCGTTTGTCAGTGATGAAAAAAGAAAACAGTTTCTTGAAGACGTTAAAAAAACAGCAAATAATATATAAAGTAATATTAATTTATTTCTTAAGTCTCTCTATTTCTCAGGCCGATTTAATTAAGCCCAATAACAATATTGAACCTTACCAAGTTATTAAAATTCAACTTACAAGCTTACAAAAAAATAATTCACCGAGCATAGATAATGGAATTGAGCAAACCTGGGAGTTTGCTCACCCAAATAATAAAAAAAATACAGGTCCATTAGATAGGTTTAAGATCATGCTAAAGGGTAAGTCTTATAATGTATTATTGGATCATTTAGATCACGAAATTATTCAAGAAAACCTTACGGATTCAGCGGTTTTATTTGAGGTTAGAATTCTTGGAGAAGATAAATCGTATTACAAATTTAAATGGCAGGTTGAAAAATACAATGAAGAGGGCCCATTAAAAGACTGTTGGTTAACCACTATGGTATCCACTCCCATGCCCCTGGGCTCTTCCATCTAATTTAAAAGACAATAGAATTTTGTTTCGTTCGTATTAAAAATTTAGTAGGAATCGCTTTAATGAAATCTAAAGCAAAAGTTGTAGTAGTTGGTGGAGGTGTTGTTGGAGTTAGTGCTCTTTATCACCTAGCTAAAAAAGGTTGGTCAGATGTTGTTTTGATTGAAAGAAAAGAATTAACATCAGGATCTACTTGGCATGCAGCAGGATTATTGCCTTTGTTCAACATGAGTTATTCAGTCGGTCAACTTCACAAGTATGCAGTTGATCTTTATAAAAAATTAGAAGAAGAAACAGGACAAAATGTTGGTTTCAGCGTTGTATCCAACATTCGTTTAGCCAGCACCAAAGATAGAATGGATGAGTATCACCAGTATGCAGGTGTTGCGCAAACAATTGGTGTTGATGTAAAATTTTTAACACCAGATCAAGTAAAAGAAATTTGGCCGTTGTGTCGTACTGATGATCTACTTGGAGCAATCCAACACCCAGAAGATGGATATATTCAGCCTGCTGATTTAACACAAGCAATGGCAACAGGCGCAAGAAATTTGGGTGCAGAAATTTATAGAAACACAGCTGTAGTTGGAATGAAACAAACTGAAGATGGCTGGATAGTTGAAACGGACAAAGGTGCAATTGAGTGTGAGCATGTAATTTCATGTTCAGGAAACTTTGCTAGACAAACTGGAAAAATGGTTGGATTAGATATTCCAGTAATCCCTGTTGAGCACCAATATATTGTAACAGAACCTCATCCAGATATTGTAAAAAGAAAAAAAGATGGCTTACCAGAGATGGGAGTTTTAAGAGATAGTGATAGCAGATGGTATATGAGAGAAGAAGCAGGTGGACTAATATTAGGACCTTATGAAGATGGTGCACCAGCTTGTTATGTTGATGGTCCATCAAAAGATTCTGAGTACGAATTATTTCAAGAAGATTTAGACAGACTAGCCCCACATATAGAAGGAGCTATTCACCGTGTACCAGCTTTTGGAGAGGTGGGAGTTAAAAAGGTTTATAATGGTGCAATTTGTTATACACCAGATGGAAACCCGATTGTGGGACCAGCATGGGGATTAAAAAATTTTTGGGTTAATGAAGGACACAGTTTTGGAATAACTGCAGCAGGGGGAGCTGGATGGCAACTTGCTGAATGGATAATAGATGGTGAGCCAACAATAGATATGCTTGGAGTTGAGCCAAGAAGATTTGGTGACTATGCAACAAAATCATATTTAAAAGAAAAAAATGAAGAAGCTTACAATCATGTATTTAAAGTTCATTACCCTGATGAAGAAAGAGGTGCTGCTAGAGAATTAAGAACATCACCTTGTTACGATAGAATGAAAGCATTAGGCGCTGTATTTGGGCAAAAATTCGGCTGGGAAAGACCCAATTTCTTTGCAATTGATGGAATGGAGCAAAAAGATGATTGGTCATTTAGAAGATCTAAATGGTTCAAAGCAATTGAAAAAGAATGCAAAAATGTAAAAGAAAATGTTGGTCTTTTAGATATGACTGCATTTGCAAAATGTAGAGTTAAAGGTCCTGGTGCTGAAGAATTTTTAGACTATTTAGTTGCAAATAAACTTCCTAAAAAAATTGGACGAATAGGTTTGTGTCACGCTCTTAACACTAAAGGTGGAGTGCATTCAGAATTTACAATTACGAAAGAGACAGAGGGTAGCTATTATTTAGTGTCTGCAGGAGCTAACCAAAGATTAGACCATGACTGGATCCAAAAGTGGATGCCAACAGATGGCAGTGTTCAATTTGAAAACTTAACTAACAGTATGGGTGTACTAGTTGTATCTGGTCCAAAAGCTAGAGAATTAATGACAAGAGTATCAAGAGATGATTTCTCAAATGAAAATTTCAAATGGTTAAGTGCAAAAAATGTTGATATTGGAAATGCACCAGTTAATGCAATGAGGGTAAATTTTGTTGGAGAACTTGGCTGGGAACTTCATCATCCAATTGAATATCAAAATCATATCTTTGATAGATTAATGGAAGCAGGTAAAGATCTGGGTCTTAAGCCTTATGGAATTAGAGCAATGAATAGTTTGCGACTAGAAAAATCTTACAAACTTGTTGGAACTGAATTATCAATTGAATACTCACCTTACGAATCTGGATTAGATAGATTTATTCACCCTAACAAAGGTAACTTTATTGGACTAGAGGCTTTAAATAAATGGAGAGAAAAAGGGTTTTCAAATAAACTAGTAACTTTAGAAATTCACAATGTGGAAGATGCTGATGTCTTAGGAAACAATCCAATTTATGATAATGGAAAAGTTATAGGAAGAGCCACAGGAGGTGACTTTGGATTTAGACTTGGAAAATCAATAGCATTAGGAATGGTTAAGCCAGAGATTGCGACAACAGGACAAAAATTGAAAATTGATATTTTGGGAAAAATGTACGATTGTACAATTTTAGAAGAAAGTCCTTACGATCCAGATAACAATTTATTAAGAGCTTAATGAAAATATTAGTCGCAGTAAAAAGAGTTATTGATTATAACGTTCAAATTCGGGTTAAAGAAGATGGCACAGGCATTGTTACTGACAATGTCAAAATGTCAACTAATCCACCTGATGATAATGCCATTGAAGAAGCTGTAAAAATTAAAGAAGCTGGCACAGAAATAGAGGTTGTCGCTGTAACAGTTGGAGAAGATAAGGCTCAAGAAACAGTTAGAAAAGCTTTAGCTGTTGGTGCTGATAGAGGAATTCATGTTAAAGCTGATGGAATTATCGAACCTTTAGCTGTTGCAAAAATTTTACAAAAAATTGTAGATAAAGAAAAACCAGATTTAGTTTTCATGGGCAAACAAGCAATTGATGATGATTGCAATCAAACAGGACAGATGTTGAGTGCACTATTAAATTGGCCTCAAGCAACGTTTGCTTCAAAAATTGATATTAAAGACAATAAATTAGAGGTAATTAGAGAGATCGACGAAGGTTTAGAAACTATTGAAGTAAATCTTCCTGCAATTGTTACATGTGACTTAAGATTGAATGAGCCACGTTATGCTTCGCTACCCAACATAATGAAAGCTAAGAAAAAACCAATTGAAGAATTTACTGCCGCAGATTTAGGTGTTGATGTAGCGCCTAGAGTACAACAAATAAAAGTAGAAGAACCGCCAAAAAGAAAAGCTGGAATCAAAGTATCTAGTGTAGCTGAATTAGTTCAAAAACTTAAAAACGAAGCGAAAGTAATATAATGTCAATTTTATTAATTGCAGAACATAATAATAAAGAACTAAGAACCTTTACTCTTAATGCTATTACCGCCGCATCACAAATTGATGGAGATGTCCACGCACTCTTAATTGGAAATGATTGTTCAGAGGTAGCAAAATCTTTATCTGAAATACCTTTGGTTAAAAAAGTAATACAAGTTGAAGCCGCTCATTATGAAAATTTTCTTCCTGAAAACTTTGCACCATTAGTTGTTAAGGTTTCTGAAAATTATTCTCATGTAATTAGTTCAGCAAACACATTTGGTAAAAATTTAATGCCAAGAGTAGCTGCTCTTTTAGATACTTCACAAGTTAGCGATATTATTAAAGTAATATCTTCAGATACGTTCTTAAGACCTATTTACGCAGGCAATGCATTTGCAACAGTCAAAAGTACCGACACAAAAAAATGCGTAACAATTAGACCGACTTCATTTGAACCTTGTGAAACTTCAGGAGGATCAGCGCCAATTGAAAAGATGGATGCAGTAGAAGAGTTTACCTCATCTAAATTTATTAAAAGAGAAGAAGTTAAATCTGACAGACCAGAACTTGGAACTGCAAGAATTGTGATTTCAGGTGGTAGAGGTATGCAAAGTGGAGAAAACTTTAAATTAATTACTGATATAGCTGATAAATTAAATGCAGCAATAGGTGCATCACGTGCTGCAGTCGATGCTGGGTATATAAGTAACGAACACCAAGTGGGTCAGACAGGTAAAGTTGTAGTACCTGATTTATATATAGCAGTTGGAATATCTGGAGCAATTCAACATTTGGCAGGAATGAAAGAAAGCAAAATTATTGTAGCAATAAATAAAGATGGTGAAGCACCCATCTTTAGTGTTGCTGATTATGGTTTAGAAGCTGATTTGTTTGAAGCACTCCCACAATTCTTAGAAGAATTAAACAAATTAAATACTATACAAAAATAATCAATACTGTAAAAATTTAACATATGCCTAGAGAAGCAATGGAATATGATGTTGTAATTGTTGGAGGTGGTCCCTCAGGACTAGCGACTGCTATTAAACTAAAACAATTAGATCCAGAATTAAATGTTTGTTTACTTGAAAAAGCTTCTGAAATTGGAGCTCATATTTTAAGCGGAAATGTATTCGAAACTAGAGCTTTAGATGAACTTTTACCCAATTGGAAAGAGCTTAATTCACCAGTTAAAACCAAGGTTTCTAAAGAGAAATTCTTATTTTTAGGTAAATCGAAATCATTAAGTTGGCCTACGTGGCTACTACCATCGGTTCAACAAAATCATAACAATTATATAATAAGTTTAGCAAATTTATGTAGATGGTTAGCGGAACAAGCAGAAGCCTTGGGTGTTGAAATATTTCCAGGCTTTCCTGCAAGTGAGATTTTATATAATGAAGATGGATCAGTTAAAGGTGTTGCAACTCAAGATATGGGTGTTGATAAAGAGGGAAATAAAAAAGACAACTTTGAACCTGGTATAGAGCTTTTGGGAAAAATAACAGTTTTTGCAGAAGGCTGCAGAGGACATCTTGGAAAACAATTAATTGAAAAATTTAATTTAGCAGAAGGTAAAGACCCCCAGCAATACGGAATTGGATTTAAAGAAATTTGGGAAATCAGTGAACAAAATCATGAAGAGGGAATGGTAATGCACACAGCAGGTTGGCCATTAGACAATAATACATATGGGGGAAGTTTTGTGTATCATGCAGAAAACAAACAAGTTTTTTTAGGATATGTTATTGGTCTAGATTATAAAAATCCGCATCTTTCACCTTTTGATGAATTTCAAAGGTTTAAAACTCATCCAGCAATTAAAAAAATAATTGAAAGTGGAAAACGTATTTCTTATGGGGCTAGAGCTTTAATTGAAGGAGGAATTCAAAGTTTGCCAAAAATGTTTATGCCTGGTGCTTTATTAATTGGTTGTGATGCAGGAACATTAAACATGCCTAAGATTAAAGGATCACACACTGCAATGAAAAGTGGAATGATTGCAGCAGAAACTATATTAGAAAATATAAAAGAAAATAAGGATCTATCCATTTATGAAGACAAATTCAAAGAAAGTTGGATTTACGAAGAATTACATAGTGCTCGAAATGTTAAACCCAGCTTTAGCTGGGGCTTAATTCTTGGAATAATATTTACTGGGATTGATCAAATTTTATTTAGAGGAAAATTACCTTTTACCTTAAGACACAAGCATGCTGATCATGAAACTTTAAAACCAGCAAGTGAAATGCCAAAAATAGATTATCCTAAATCTGATAATGTGATCACGTTTGACAAAACAAGTTCTGTATATTTAACAGGAACTAATCATACTGATAATCAACCTGTACATTTACAACTAAAAGATCCAAACTTACCGATAAATTACACTTTAGAAAAATTTGATGAACCAGCACAAAGATATTGTCCAGCAGGCGTTTATGAGGTTCAAAGTGAAAATGGTGTAAATAAATTTGTGATTAATTCACAAAATTGTATTCACTGTAAAACCTGCGATATTAAAGAGCCTTCTCAAAATATTACGTGGGTTACACCCGAAGGAAGTGGTGGGCCTAAGTACGGAAATATGTAATTGAAAATATTTTTTTTAAAAAGATAAAATCATTCCAACAATAAAAATCAAACAAAGTGTCAATCCTATGAAAATTAATTTTGTAAAATTTTCTTTCTCTTGTACTTTCCTTGCTCTATCTAAAAGAACATTTATATCAACACGTCCTGATATTACTTCCTCACTTTTTTGAGGGGTCTTTAAAGGAGGAAGGTCATTTATCAAGATATCTAAATTTTTCTCTGCACTCATGATATGAATAAACCAGTAAAATATTACGTAAACAATAAATCAAAAGTTCAATTTGGGTCAAATCAATATAATATAGTGTTCATATTGGGTATTAAAAGTTAGAATTAAACCATTATGG
>Ga0209501_10001285_pt1 | contig 27980 bp, 25 predicted proteins | sample ArcticOcean_MG_C_4_FD_187434 | JGI IMG/M metagenome (GOLD analysis project Ga0209501, IMG submission 187434) | Marine microbial communities from western Arctic Ocean - ArcticOcean_MG_CB4_134 (SPAdes) (version 2) | ecosystem: Environmental > Aquatic > Marine > Oceanic | place: Arctic Ocean...
AGCAGATTCGAACGGTTCTCTGAACGTGCACGTAGAGTACTCTCACTAGCCCAAGATGAGGCTCAAAGATTCAACCATAGTTATATAGGAACTGAACATATATTACTGGGATTGGTCAGGGAAAACGAAGGATTAGCAGCACGTTCGCTATCTAACCTAGGTGTTGAGTTAGCTAAAGTACGATCCGCTATTGAGTTCATCATAGGAAAAGGTGAAAGACCCGTGTCTAGTGAAAACATAGGTCTTACTCCTCGTGCCAAGAAGGTCATTGAAGTCGCAGTGGATGAAGCACGTAGACTGAACCACCAATACATAGGGACGGAGCACCTCTTAATAGGGCTAATGCGTGAAGGTGAAGGAGTTGCGGCCGGAGTACTTGAAAGCCTTGGAGTAACCCTTGACAAAGTTAGGGCTGAAACCAACAGGCTGATATCTCAAAACACGCCACAAAGTGGGCAATCAACAAAAACAAACGCAAAGACCCCTACTCTAGACTCCTTAAGCATAGACCTCACAGCTGCAGCAAGGGCAGGCAAACTCGATCCCGTCGTCGGTAGACAAAAAGAATTGCAACGAGTTACACAGATTCTAAGCCGGCGAACCAAGAACAACCCTGTGCTGATAGGTGAACCCGGTGTGGGGAAAACAGCTATCGCAGAAGCGTTAGCCCAAAGAATCGCCTCCGGTGACATACCACAGTCATTGCAAAAAAAACGACTAGTGGCTCTCGACATGGGCTCCTTGGTAGCTGGAACGAAATATAGAGGAGAATTTGAAGAGCGATTGAAAAAGATTATCGAGGAAATTCGAAACAGTGGCAACATAATACTGTTCATTGATGAAATGCATACCATGATCGGAGCCGGTGCTGCAGAGGGAGCCGTAGATGCTGCGAACATCCTAAAACCCGCCCTAGGGCGTGGTGAGTTTCAGACTATCGGTGCAACCACGCTTGATGACTACAGGAAGTACGTAGAAAGAGATCCAGCCCTAGAGCGTCGTTTCCAACCTGTTACTGTTGAAGAACCCACTCTTGCAGATACGCTTGAGATACTAAGGGGAATTAAATCACGATACGAAGACCACCACAACCTAACCATCACTGATGGAGCCCTTGAGGCCGCTACTCAATTAGCATCGCGCTATATCGCTGACCGATTTTTACCTGATAAGGCTATCGATCTTGTCGACGAAGCAGCATCACGAGTTAAAATCAACGCTGGCGCCATACCAATACCGATGCAAGATCTAACAAAAACATTAGATTCTCTCCGAAAAGAGAAGGAAGAAGCCATATCCTCGCAGCAGTATGAATATGCAGCCGAACTTCGTCAGAGAGAAATCAGGTTAAATGAAAAGATAGAAGCAGTAGAAAAAGAATGGCAAGAAGAGTCAGCTGAAAGAGTTCTATCAGTAACTGAAGACGACATAGCTGAAGTAGTCAATATGTGGACAGGTATACCTGTGACTCGACTCGCGAGCGAGGAGAGTGAGCGACTGTTAAATATGGAGAACGAATTACATAAGCGTATCATTGGGCAAGATGAAGCCATCGTGAAAGTATCCAAAGCTGTAAGGCGAGCTCGGGCAGGGCTGAAAGATCACAGGAGACCTATTGGTGTCTTCCTGGTTTTGGGTCCAACTGGAGTCGGTAAGACCGAAATGGTACGAGGCCTATCGGAATTCATGTTCGGAAGCGAAGACTCTCTGATTCGCTTTGACATGTCTGAATTCATGGAAAGGCACTCTGTAGCTCGTCTCGTAGGCTCCCCTCCAGGATACGTTGGCTATGATGAAGGGGGACAACTGACCGAAGCTGTCAGAAGAAAGTCATATAGCGTCATACTGCTTGATGAAATAGAAAAGGCCCACCCTGAAATCTTTAATATACTTTTGCAGATATTTGATGACGGGCACCTTACAGATGCCAAAGGAAGAAGAGTCGACTTCAGGAATTCCATAATAGTCATGACTAGTAATATCGGCTCAGATTTAATACGACGTGATTCACAAATCGGCTTCTCTCTGAAAACTGATGAAACTAAAACAGAAGAACAGGCATATCTGCGTATGAAGGATAAAGTTGAAGAAGAAGTCAAGAAATTCTTCAGACCCGAATTTCTAAACAGAATCGACTCCACTATAGTCTTCCACTCTCTGGTTAAAGATCATATACGGCAAATAGTGGACATCATGCTAAAAGAGGTAGAAAAAGAATTAAAAGATGCTGGTATAGGATTGGAAGTTAGTGCAGAAGCTAAGGATTTATTGATAGAACTAGGGTATGACCCCAACTTTGGGGCACGACCCTTACGAAGAGTTATACAAGACCGTCTAGAAGACATGCTATCAGAGGATATACTTTCAGGCAGACTCAAATCTGGAGATGTGGCACAAGTCGATGTTAAAGACGGCGAATTCGTGCAACTACCAGCTGCGGCAGAGGTCGCAGTATAACCTAGAGTACAGAGTGAATGCTAAAGAGCAGCCATGGAATTTATATGGTTCCATGGCTGCTCTTTAGCATTCGATAATATAAATAACAATCAATATTGAAGGACTTTTTTAGTTATCCCATCGCTACTTCAAGGATCAGCAAATATGTTTCAATGCTCCAACTGCGGTAAACAATACATTAAGCCCGAAGGGCGCTGCATTTGCACCAACCAATGGGGCACCATAATGGAAATCCCTGACCAGCCCTCACGTACTTCAGTGAAACAAGTAGCGTTCCAGAATATTATCCCCCAAGAATTGTCTGCCATTAAGGCAACTAATACAGCTAGGATCAAAACTAGAATGCCAGAAATGGATAGGGCTTTAGGTGGGGGATTAGTGGCAGGTTCCGTGATTTTACTGGGAGGTGAACCTGGCATCGGAAAATCAACTTTGTTACTCCAAATTGCAAACAACATTGCCAAAGCTGGAGGCTTGGTATTATATGTTGCAGGTGAGGAATCCGCAGACCAGATCAAGATCCATGCCCAACGGCTGTCTATCACGGGGAAAGGTATAATGGTTTTAGAGACAACTCAACTCGAATCAGTTATACATGCTGCGAGTGCCCACAATCCAACCTTGATCATTGTCGATTCTATCCAGACATTACATGCTTCCACTCTAGACAGCGCTTATGGAACGATCGCTCAAACCCGAGAATGCACACAGGTAATCACAGCTCATGCCAAGCAACAAAACATCACGACTATATTAGCTGGCCACGTTACGAAAGACGGAGACCTAGCTGGTCCAAGATTATTGGAACACATAGTTGATGTTGTACTAGCACTTGAAGGAGACAGAACAACCAAAGCGCGAGTTGTTAGATCATTGAAAAACCGATTTGGATCGACCAGCGAGATTGGTATATTCACTATGGAAACTACTGGCTTCTCCAGCGTGGCTGATCCATCTCAGTCCGTACTAGAACACAGACCAGAGAAGCCAATTGGATCTGTTTTAGTACCAATTATTGAGGGAAATCGCCCTATACTAACAGAGATACAGGCCCTTACTACACGAACCCAAGCTCAAACGCCTAGAAGATCAGCTACCGGCGTCGACTTTGGACGAACTCTCCTCATCGCATCCGTAATATCCAAAAGACTTGGCGTGGCACTGCATAACACCGATGTCATTATCAATGCTACAGGTGGGTTCCGAGTAAACGAAACTGCTGCTGATCTTGGAATCGCATTAGCTATTATATCTAGTCAAAAAGATCTTCCTCTGCCTTCATCAATAGCAGTAGTTGGAGAAATCGGATTGAGCGGAGAACTCCGCCCAGTGCCAAGAATAGACAGCCGCATCTCAGAACTTGATAGACTCGGTATTTCGACTGTTCTAATACCTTTCTCATCTCAACAAGTTCCATTCCCAGCAGGAAATCTAGAAGTAGTAGCCTGTAAAACCGTACAGGACGCAACTACACGTATCTTTAGCGATTCTCACCAGTGAAATAACAAATACAAATTCCACTATTGTTGCTAATATCCAACCGGTGATATAATCCGCTTACTTGGAACTATACGCTAGGCGTAAATTCGTTTCAGGTGGAAGGGGGTGTGACGTGTCGCAATCGACACCATCAACCGATCTTTTAGGAGGCCCGGAAAGATAAGGGCGACAAGAACTGGCAAGCCCTGTTCGCTCATCACAAAGGAATCGCCATCGTGCAAACCGAATATCACGGCATCACTACCCATTGGTACGCATAGAACACTCTGTGGTGGTTGTCTTTCCTGAGTTACGTCAGCATAGACCACTGATGTATGGGCTCATCCTAACTAGATCGTTGTAGAGATAGGCAACTACAGGCTATCGCTGGTCCGATGGTCTCTCTGCTAGCTAGTATGACTAACCTGGTCACTTTATCAAGTTGCCAATGAATTTGGTGGTCAAGGTTTCATCTAGCGCAAGAAAGGCTGACTAACGGATTATACCGATAGTCAGCCTTTCTTATATTGTAGCAATCATGCATTTAAAACACGACAAACACAGTTCCTCCCAGATCGTATTTCACTAGGGTGTTGACCAACATTGACTCTGAAGATATACTAGAGCTTCAATAAATGTTCAAAATCCTCGGAGTGCCCTGTTAAGGTGCAGATTCAATTATGCCCGAGTGGCGCAATGGTAGCGCAGCCGACTTGTAATCGGCAGGTTACGGGTTCGAATCCTGTCTCGGGCTTACCTTAGAGTTTGGACATAATCAGATAACGCAGCTACAGTTGAATACACATGAAACAAAACAATTTATTGCTGGCGTTGAAAGCAATTTGGGAATACACTCCAATTGCGTAGATGATGAAAGCTAGTTTCTGAACTACTCAACTCTGGAGGGGTGGGCGAGTGGCTAAAACCACCAGACTGTAAATCTGGCGCTCGAAAGGGCTACGCAGGTTCGAATCCTGCCCCCTCCACCAAATATCCGGGCCTCCGAGCCCACTTAGCTCAGCACGGTAGAGCACGTTCTTGGTAAGAACGGGGTCACCAGTTCAAATCTGGTAGTGGGCTCCACCAAGTTCGTAGTGCAATCAAAATAAAATTCGGGAAACAATACGCAGAAGCACCAGGAGGGTGAAAGTCATATGGCAAAGCAAAAATTCGATCGATCAAAACCACACCTTAACGTAGGAACAATTGGGCATGTAGACCACGGAAAAACAACGCTAACAGCAGCTATCACAAAAGTATTAGCTCTTCAGAACGAGAACACCAATTATCGTCCCTTTGATACTATTGATAACGCCCCGGAGGAAAGAGAGCGTGGCGTTACTATAGCCATTCAGCATGTTGAGTACGAAACCGAAGCCAGGCATTACGCACACGTTGACTGCCCAGGCCACGCTGATTACATCAAGAATATGATAACTGGAGCAGCTCAAATGGACGGAGCAATACTAGTTGTCAGTGCACCTGATGGTCCAATGCCTCAGACTAGAGAACATATCTTGTTAGCACGCCAAGTTCAGGTACCAAAAATGGTAGTAGCACTCAACAAAGTGGACGCTATGGATGACGAAGAACTCCTAGAGTTGGTTGAACTTGAAGTACGTGAACTCCTCACAAAATACGAATTCCCTGGAGACGATATCCCGATTGTTCGAGTAAGCGCTCTGAACGCAATTGAATCAGATTCAACTGACATTTCATCCAAGGAGTATCAAGACATCTTAGGTCTGATGAAAGCAGTAGATGAATACATAGAAATACCTGAGAGAGCACGGGACCAAGCTTTCCTCATGCCAGTTGAGGATGTGTTCGGTATAAAAGGACGCGGAACTGTTGTTACTGGTAGAGTTGAACGGGGAGTTGTTACGGTCGGAGAAGAAATAGAAATAGTTGGACTAACTGAAACACGGAAAACAACAGTTACTGGGTTAGAAATGTTCCACAAGCTACTTGATGAAGCTGAACCAGGCGATGCAGTTGGTGCATTATTGCGCGGCGTGGATCGAGCCGACATCGAACGTGGGCAGGTATTGGCAAAAACTGGCACCATGACTGCTGCATCACAGGCAGAAGCTGAAGTGTATGTACTTAGCAAAGAAGAGGGAGGCCGACACACTCCATTCTTTAACGGATACAAACCCCAATTCTATATCAGAACCACTGACGTTACTGGGGATTGCACACTGCCTGAGGGTGTCGAAATGGTGATGCCTGGGGATAATACTAAGATGTCTATAAACTTAATGTACCCTATCGCACTAGAAGAAGGTCTTCGATTCGCAATACGAGAAGGTGGCAGAACAGTAGGAGCAGGGGTAATAACTAAAGTTTTATAACCCAATCCATCTTAAGAAACGGTTGATGACAAATGGCAAAAAAGGGATCACGCCCAATAATTGACTTCGCCTGTATCGATTGCAGAGAGCGAAACTACACAAGTACTAAGAACAGACAGAATGATCCGCAGCGACTGGAGTTCAACAAGTTCTGCTCGCGATGCAGGGCACACACTCTACATCGTGAGGTTAGATAACATACATGGCGAGGCAACCGTCTAAGCCCTCAGATCAGAGAAATAGCCAACAAAATGCTGCAATGAGAAACGCAAGCAGCAAAGCCTTCCGGTTCGGAATAATATCTGACACAATCGCTGAACTCAAAAGAGTGACTTGGCCATCGCGAGATCTGGCGGTCCGCCAAACCGGAATAGTTATAGCAGTATCAACTTTTGTTGGAGCAATACTAGTAGTAATTGATTGGCTAATGTCACAGGGATTTGATATCATTTTGATCTAGAAGAACCGAATGACTGTAACTGTAGACTGCCGTACAACAGCAAACCAAGGATGAGAGAATGAGTACAGATGCAAGGAACGAGACTCAAGAATCCCTGTGGTACTTCGTACACACATATTCGGGTCAAGAGGAACGAGTACGTAGGAACCTTGAGCAACGAGCTGAAACACTCGATGTGAAACATCTGGTTCATGATATCGTAGTTCCCACAGAGGAAGTCGAAGAGTTCAAGGGAGGCAAGAGAGTAAGGAAACGAGAACGGCTTTTTCAGGGATACATGCTCGTTAAAATGATCATGGATGACTACGCTTGGAGCGTTGTCAGAAATACTCCTGGTGTAACTGGTTTCGTCTCGGCTGACGACGAACGAGAACAAAAGTCTCGACCTGTACCGCTAGAGGAACATGAAGTACTAGCAATTATGGATCGTATCAAGGAAACTTCTCCAAAGCAGAAAGTTGGACTTGACCGAGGTCAACCAGTCCGCATTACTGATGGCCCCTTCGCAGATTTTTTGGGAACTGTCGACGAAGTTGACCAAGACAAGGGTAAATTATGGGTGCTAGTCTCCTTCTTTGGAAGGGACACCCCGGTTGAACTCGACTTTTTACAAGTAGAAAAACAGTAAGCTCAGCAAAATTCTAGGCAAATAGGATTGAATATACCTAGCCTAAAAAAGGGATCGGTAGAAAATTGGCAAAAAAAGTTAGAGCGATAGTTAAATTGCAAATCCCAGGAGGATCCGCTAGCCCTGCTCCACCAGTAGGTCCAGCTCTCGGTCAACATGGGGTAAACATAATGGCGTTCGTCAAGGAATATAATGCGAAGACTTCCTCTCAGCAGGGATCCATAGTGCCTGTGCATATCACAGTCTATGAAGATAGGTCATTCACATTCGTGACAAGAACACCCCCTGCTTCCGATCTGTTGAAAAAAGCAGGCTCCATTGAAAAAGGAAGTTCCAATTCTCTAGTTACCAAAGTTGGAACAGTTAGTAGATCTGCCATTCAGGATATCGCACGACAAAAGCTTGACGATCTCAACGCTGTGGACATAGATGCCGCAGCAAAAATCATCGAAGGTACCGCTCGCAGCATGGGTCTTTCGGTCGAAGAAAACGAATAAGAGATAGGGAAAAAGTATGACCAAACGGGGAAAACATTACAACGATGCACTAGCAAAACTAGGAGAGCAGGATCCTTGCTCCCCACAGGAAGCCATAGCCCTAGCCCGAGAACTAAGTTTCGCAAAATTTGACGAAACTGTGGAGCTACATATACGAACAAACGCAGATACTCGTCACGCAGATCAACTTGTGCGTGGTACCACCGTCCTACCGCACGGCACTGGTAAAGAAGTACGCGTCCTAGTGTTCGCAGAAGGTGAAGCAGTAGGAATAGCAACGGCGGCCGGGGCTGACCATGCCGGAGCTGATGAACTTATTGAATCTGTAGAAGGCGGTTGGACTGAGTTCGATATAGCTATTGCAACTCCCATGATAATGGGAAAGATCGGTAAGCTTGGCCGTGTACTTGGGAGAAAAGGACTTATGCCCAACCCAAGAACTGGTACCGTTGTTACGCAAGAAGACCTTCCTAGGATCATCAGAGAAGCCAAGCAAGGCAGAGTAGAGTACAGAATGGACAGGAGTGGAATAATACACGTTCCTCTTGGGAAAATTAGCTTTTCTGATGCACAAATTATTGATAACCTCAATATTCTCATAGGATACATCAACAAAGATCGTCCTAGTTCGGTCAAAGGACGATTCATGAACTCAGCAACCATGAGCACCACAATGGGAGTAGGCATACCCATGGATGTCAGCCTGCTCTCTGCAATAACATTGTAAGTAGAGGTCAATCAAACTAAGAAACAATAATAGAGTAGCAACCGCCGCAGACAGTGGGTAGTCAGGAGTCACTAAAGGCAATTGATGTCTTCATGACAATTATAGACGTAAAACTTCCCCACTTAGGCAGTGATCTCAAATTCTTCGAGAGCGCTGGAGCAGCTTAGCGGCATTGCTAGCGTTCTCGTAATTGTTTAATCCTTGAATAAAAAAAGGGGGAATGACATGCCATCTGACAAAAACATCAGGTCGTTGGAGAATCTATCAGCCTCATTCAGTAAATCAACTATTATTATATCTACTGATTATTCCGGACTATCTGCTGAAAACTTGAATGATCTGCGACGTCGTTTAAGACAGGATAGCATCGATTATAAGATCGCGAAGAAAACACTTATGTCATTGGCGGCCAAAGAAAACGGAAAACCAAGTATAGACTCTATGCTTGAGGGACCAATAGGCCTCGCCTTTGGATACGGCGAACCTACTATACCAGCAAAAATCATATCAGAGTTTATACAAACAAACCGTTCTAGCCTAAGTATCCAAGGTGGCATATTGGGGGACAGAGCGCTTACTTCTGACGATGTATCCAAACTCGCAACAATACCTCCAAAAGAAGAGTTATTATCACAACTGCTAATGCAAATGAAGGCACCAGTTAACAATCTCGTAAATGTACTAAGCGCCCCAATACGCGGATTAGCAATGGTACTTCAGGGCAGAGTATCACAACTCACGCAATCCTAACATTTCAAAGCCAGAACCAAATGCCCGACCACAAATTTATGGCGAACCAAAATTACACAGGAGGAAACACAATGAGTAGCAAAGAAGAAATTATAGAAGCGATCAAAGGACTTTCGGTTATCGATCTTGCTGACCTGGTAAAGGCGCTAGAAGAGGAATTTGGTGTCAGTGCTGCAGCTCCAATGGCCGTTGCATCACCTGCAGCAAGTGATAGTGGACAATCAAGCGCAAGCTCCGAAGATGAAAAAACCGAGTTCAACGTGGTGTTAAAAGATTTCGGTGAAAATAAAATTAACGTGATTAAGGCCGTGAGAGAAGTGACAAGTCTAGGCCTCAAAGAAGCGAAAGAACTAGTAGAAAGCGCTCCAACGACTGTAAGTGAGTCAATAAGCAAAGAAGACGCTGATGCTATCCTTGCAACATTAACTGCAGCTGGTGCAGCTGTAGCTGTCGAATAAGATTACAACAGCTAACTAACACGTATGGTTGAATTAATTATTTGGCCATATATGTTAGTTAATCCGTGAGTAATAAGTTGTGCCCTACTTCATATGCTAGGGAAAGATTTACCTCGGGCCAGTTGCATATAGTTTAAGGCTTTCGAAACGTCGCTCGCTGCTTTTGCGGGTTCTGCCCAACGCATCCTAAATTTAAAAAGCCAGTATGTAAACTCTTTCTTTTGGGTTACGTCCATCTCATCTTTTATTGGTTCGAATCCTGTTTCAATACAATATCGATTCAGTAATGCTCTCTCATTAGCCCCATATAACCGAATCATGGCAATATCTGTTTCTTGGGCAGCGTTACGAAAGCCATTCGATGTATACATTTTCCTAACTTCGTCTTCTGTGGCGAACAAAAGTATTTCTTCGAGAAGAACTCCATAGAAATAATTGAGATACTGACTATACTTCACTCCACCTAATTCTATACGCAGGTACTCGCAGGACGTGACAAGGTCATATTCATCAACAAACACAGCATCCATCAAATGCGTAGAAGATATGACATCTTTACAGTCTCCAGCAAGCCGATTTATTAAGGAAAATAAATCGAAAGCCTCTTCTGCAAGGATATAGCGGTAATGAGAATCTTCGATTACTTCTTCAGAAAGTGGCCATTTAGCCGAAGCAATTATAAGAGCCCTGATGGTGTCTTTTCCAGTTTGAAGTTCCAGCCTAAGCTTATCTAGTGTTTCCACTTCACTACTTGAAAGATCAGCAGAAACTCCTATTGTATCAATCGGGTTCATTTTTTGTTTGAAGTCATGGTAATGCAAATCCCTAGCCAATCTTAGTAGCCTACAGTTCAACCCCCATGGCAACGTTTATATTTCTTGCCAGAACCACAGGGACACTGGTCATTTCTGCCTACTCTTCCGATCTGTTGACCACCAGATCGGCGCACTGTATTAGCCTGAGCTAGAGATGCCCTTGGCATAATGGGAGAATTCAATCGATAAGAACGAGAATCCTCTGATATAGCCTCTCCCAACTGAGGGATCGTTCGTACAGTTTCATATTGAATCCGCTCCAAGAGAGCTTCAAACATCTCATGGCTCTCCTTCTTGAACATGACCAAGGGGTCCCTCTGTCCATACGCATGAAGCCCTATACCCATTCGAAGGTTTTCGAGACTGGTGAGATGCTGAACCCAATTAGTATCCAAGGCCCGTAGTGAAAGCTGTCTTACCAAATCACTAACCATTTCTTCCCCTAGTCGCTCGCGCAATAACTGAACTGCATCATCTGCATAATCAATCAAAAACCTATCAACATCATTGCGATCAATCAGAGGGCCAATGTCCTTTAACTCAATCTTTTTTGACTTGGGAAAAAGTAGGTTAACTTCTTCTATTAGGGTAAGACAATCCCACTCATCAGATTGATGTGATGAAAGTAATCGACTTGTAATCGCACTTACTTCGTCTCGAAGTTGGGATTTATACCGACCCATTAATTCGATATTGTGTAATATATCAGTGCGATCACTATATATCAAAGATCTTTGTCTATTAACAACATCATCGTATTCAACTAAATGTTTTCGCATGTCGAAATTATGCCCTTCAACCTTAACTTGGGCATTTTCGATCTGTTTCGTGACAAGTTTGCTTTCAATCGGTTCATCCTCATCCACCCCTGCCCATTCCAAAACACTCTTTATACGATCCCCTCCGAATCGACGCATCAAATCATCAGCTACAGAAATGTAGAATCTAGTGCTTCCTGGATCACCTTGACGAGCACTTCTACCTCGAAGTTGGTTATCTATTCTTCTTGCCTCATGGCGTTCGGTTCCTATGACGTGCAACCCCCCCAAATCGACGATTCGATCGTGCTTTTCCTGCCAATCAGAATTATCGACAGAAGAAGGATCACCCCCTAAACTAATATCTGTCCCTCTACCGGCCATATTGGTTGCAACAGTGACAGCTCCTGGCTCTCCTGCCTGAGCTATAATCAACGCTTCCCTTTGGTGGTTCTTGGCATTAAGTACGTTATGCTTGACACCTCTCTTATTCAAAGCAGAACCAATTTCTTCGGATTTCTCTATAGAGGCAGTCCCCACCAAAACAGGTCGACCTAATGCAGTTGTATCGAACACATCATCCACCACAGCACGAACTTTAGCCTGTTCAGTCTTGAAAATAAGATCTGGAAAGTCCTCTCTTAGTGTCGGTTTGTTGGTCGGTACGGATATCACTTCTAGTCCATATATTTTCAAGAATTCCTCAGCTTCCGTCACAGCTGTACCAGTCATTCCTGCAAGTTTTCCATACATCCGAAAATAATTCTGAAGCGTTATGGTCGCGTAAGTCATGCTTTCTGGTTGAATCTTAACCCCTTCTTTTGCTTCGATAGCTTGGTGCAGGCCCTCCCCATATCGACGCCCCTCCATAAGCCTTCCAGTGAATTCATCAACTATGATTACTTGCCCATCCCGAACAACATAATCACGATCTTTTTGGTACGTAACTACTGCCCGAATAGCGTTCTCTGCGTAATGGCTCATAACATAATTCTCTGGATCATAAAGGTTTTGTATATTCAAGAATTCTTCGATTTTACGAGCTCCAGTTTCAGTCAAACTAACAGATCTGAGCTTTTCATCAACAATGAAATCTACGCCTTCACCGTCTAGCATCCGACTAGCTATACGAGCAAAGTTACGATTCATTTCACTAGAATCTTGCGCAATCCCGCTAATAATCAACGGGGTACGAGCCTCATCAATTAGTATATTGTCAACTTCATCAACAATGGCATAATGGAGTTCTCTCTGGACACGGTCTTTAACATCCAAAACCATATTATCTCTAAGATAGTCAAAGCCAAACTCGTTATTAGTACCATAGGTTATATCTGCCAAATACGCTTCTCGTCGGCTAACTTCCTCAACATTCAGTGTATCTAATTCAAAGTCATCTTCAGAGGCGCTTATTAGATGCGAAATATCATGCTGAATACATCCCACTGTGAGGCCGAGAGAAGTGTAAACACGACCCATCCATTCAGCGTCGCGTTTAGCCAGATAATCATTCACCGTTACTATATGAACCCCTTTACCTGACAATGAATTGAGATAGGCTGCCAAAGTTGCAACCAACGTCTTGCCTTCGCCCGTTCTCATTTCGGCTATAGCGCCGCGGTTAAGAACCACCCCCCCCATCAACTGCACGTCAAAGTGCCGTTGGTTTAAAGTCCTCAATGCCACCTCACGCACCAACGCGAATGCCTCTGGTAGTAGAGAATCTAAGGCTTCCCCCTGCTGAGCACGATGCTTAAGGTTAGAGCTTAAGGCAAGGAATTCTCTAACATCCTTGCTTTTCAAGTCGTCTTCACAGGCATTAATATCGGCAACTTGCGGCACAAGGCGGTTCACCGCCTTGTCGTTTGACTCCCCAAGGATACTAAAAATCTTCTTAAGCATTATTATTCACTCAAACATTGCCCCAACTGATAAGCCCTTATGGATCCGATGAATTGCCTCCCCTAACCAAGGAGCAACAGACAAAGTTTCAATTTTTGGGTGTTGCTGGAATTCAGCCAAAGGGAGCGTATCAGTCACTATTACCTTTTTCAAGAATGGATTGGTTCCAATTCTTGAAATAGCGGGGTCAGTAAACACTGCATGAGTACAGCAGGCGTATGCTTCCGTGGCACCAGCCTCTTTTAGTGTATTGATAGCTGCCATAAGGGATCCTGCAGTATCAATTTCATCATCAAAGGCTATAACTGGACACCCTTTGACATCCCCAATGACATTCATGCTCTCTACTCCATCTTCATTACCGATACGCCTTTTCTCTACTATAGCCAGTGGCACCCCCAACTCAGATGCAAGATTTCTAGCTCGCTTCGTTATGCCTATATCAACTGCTGCTACAACTACATCCTTAAGTGCTAGTTGTTTGAAATACGTAGAAAGCATACCCATAGCAGTCAGTTCATCTACTGGGACGTTGAAGAAGCCTTGTATTTGACCCGCGTGAAGATCTAAGGTCAGTACACGATCGGCTCCAGCTACTGAGAGCAAATCGGCTATAAGACGTCCTGTTATTGGAACGCGTGGCTGATCTTTCTTATCAGTTCTACCGTAGGCATAGTAAGGAATAACTGCAGTTATTCTCCCTGCTGATGCCCGTTTCGCTGCGTCAATCATGATCAGTAATTCCATGATATGATCATTAACCGGCACTGAAAAAGGCTGTACTATAAATACATCGCGCTCACGAATGTTTTCCTCAAACTGAACAAAAGTATTATCATTCCGAAACTTAAACACATTCGACTTACCTAATGGGATATTAAGATAATCACAAACTTCTTTAGCTAATTTAGTATGTGCATTCCCAGAAAAAACCTTGAGTTCATCAAATGGAGGCATTCTTTCACTCCCTTTTTCACGTGATTACCTAACAACCACCAAGCCCATAGGTATAACCCCTAGTACTACACACCAAGAATTCCTCATCCATTAACGTTTAGGGAATACCTTTTTGGAGTAGGATCTATATCATGAACTAGGCAAAGTAGCTGTACTTGGGTACCTACAGGATTATAGCACAAGGGTAATCAGTCTATCTCCACAAATTAATGGGTTCACGAATAAACACATGCCGAAGTAAATGTTATGCTAGATAGCGTAGAGACCTTCACACATACAATCAACTCGCCCCCAAACACTTAAAGGATTAAATTCTATGCTACTAAGTGAACTAGACTTACTGCAACATGACCCCCTAACCTGGGTCATAACTCTTATCAGCGTAGTAACTAGCTTGATAGTTGCCATAACTATTCATGAAGGAAGTCATGCTGCAAGTGCCTTTATATTAGGAGATAAAACTGCCCAATATCACGGAAGACTTACACTAAACCCGTTAAAACATCTAGATCCTGTAGGCAGCATTATGATCCTCCTCGTAAACTTCGGATGGGGCAAGCCGACCCCTGTGAACCCATTCAACCTCAATGGAGGTAGGCGCAGCATGAGTATTGTAGCCATGGCTGGGCCTTGTTCAAATATTTTATTAGGGTTCCTACTCGCGATGCCAATTCGCCTATCAGTGATTGCGGACTATTCCAACATCTTTGATTTTATTATTTGGATGGTTTTTATAAACACTGCCCTTGCGATCTTTAATATGCTACCTATACCCCCCTTAGATGGGTTTCGGTTCGCTTTAGGATTAGCTCCTCAAGCTGCCTTGCCTTTATTCGCTCAAGTTGAACGATTCGGACCCATCGCATTATTCGGGCTCATAGGATTAGAATGGATCGGAATACCTATTTTTTCATCAGTCCTGTACCCCCCGTTAGTATTCTTTGTTAGAATAATGGTGGGCACATAATCTTAATTTATATTCATTTGAACATTACTGGAGACTAGAATGCCAACAATAACTATTATCGGGTTAGGATTAATCGGTACTTCTATCGGATTAGCTATAAAGAATAGCCACCTCAAGAACACGACAATTATCGGACACGAGATCCATCGAGCGACAGCAATCAAATCTAAAAAGCTCAAAGCAGTCGATAATGTAGAGCAATACCTTCCTACTGCTGTAGAAAATGCACATCTAGTAATCCTCGCGACTCCGGTTATGGCCATTCAAACGATATTTCGTGATATAGCTCCTCATCTGAAACCTGGGACAATAGTCACTGACACAGCGAGTACAAAGTCAGCAGTAATGCAATGGGCAGATGAAATTTTACCCGCATCCGTTTCATTCATTGGAGGGCATCCAATGGCAGGCAAAACTGATTCGGGACCGGATGCAGCAGATGCGGCCCTGTTCACAAACGCAATTTATTGCCTAACACCTAGCAAAAAAGCAGAGCGTAAATCAGTGGAAGCAATTGAAGGGCTAGCAAAGGCCATAGGTGCTTATCCTTATTTCATTGATCCCGGAGAACACGACGGCTATGTAGCCGGCATTAGCCATTTACCAATAGCTCTATCAGCAGCTCTTGTACAAGCAACAGCCAAAAGCCCTAGTTGGCCAGAAATGAGCAAATTAGCTTCATCAGGATTTCGAGATGTTAGCCGACTCGCGCTTGGTGATCCAATAATGAATCATGATATTTTCGTTTCTAATCGAGCAGCAATCAGCCATTGGATTTCTGCATTGATAACCGAATTGAACGGCATGCAAAAATTATTAGAAGAACCGCCTAATACAACTAACGATAGCAAGATTCAAAGCATGTTTCGCGACGTATGGGAGAAACGCCTCAATTGGATGACCGGCGCAGATGCACAAAGCAATCCACTTGACGAACTACCCTCGGCAGGTGAGTCTCTAGCAAGAAGCCTCGCTGGAGAATGGGTCGTAAGGAGACTTGATGATCTTGATCCATTCAGCGAAAACAACTCTAAGTCAAAACTAGAAAGTACTAAACCTAAAAGAAAAGGATGGCTCCGAAGATGACCGTCTCAGTCAAAAGCCCTAAGCGAATCCAGGGCTCTGTCGAAGCTCCTTCAGATAAGAGTATCTCTCATCGCGCCGTTATTTTTAATGCCCTTGCTAAAGGGAACTCCGTGATCCAGAACTTCTCGGCGTCTGCTGACTGCATGTCGACGGTTCGATGTTTAAGACAGCTTGGGGCCCAGATAATCACATCAAACACAAACAAACTATCTCACAATTACACTCGAACCCTAAGAGTTACCGGCTTTGGTGAAAATGGAATCAGTGAACCAGCGAATGTACTCAATGCTGGTAATAGTGGCACCACCATGCGACTTCTGATGGGGGTACTTGCCACACATGAAATCAACTCCGTCCTGACTGGAGATCATTCTTTGCGTTCTCGACCAATGATCAGAGAAATTCGTGCACTTCGGGGACTAGGGGCACAAATCTGGGCCAGGGGAGACCGATCACTTCCTCCAATATCAATCAAAGGAGAAAGACTAAGCGGTGGACACTATACCATGCCCGAAGCCAGTGCCCAACTCAAATCCACTTTACTTTTAGCTGGTCTTCGCTCAGAAAAATCAGTTACTATTGATCAGCCTCATATCTCAAGGGATCACTCCGAACGTATGTTAGCTGCAATGGGCGCCTCAATCACAGCGAATGGACTTCAGTTAACGATTAATCCTGGTCTGATTCAAGCTACAGACATAAGCGTACCCGGGGACATAAGCTCAGCAAGTTTTTGGCTAGCCTTAGGACTATGTCATCCTGACTCCGAGGTTACCGTTCGTAATGTCAATATCAATCCGTCTAGAGCTGGTTTTTTGCAGGTAATAGAAGAAATGGGTGGAACCATAAGAATCACTAACCACACTACTCAAAGCGGCGAACCCATTGCAGACATCACGACTAGTTCTAGTTCACTATCCGCAACAGTCGTTGAAGGATCTATGATACCCCTCTTAATTGATGAACTACCGATCTTGGCTTTGATGGCATGTTTCTCAAAAGGAACCACTGTAATCAAAGATGCAAGCTCCTTGCGAGTAAAAGAAACCGATCGGATTTTCACAACAACTCATGAACTCCGCAAGATGGGGGCTAACATTCAAGAAACAGCAGATGGTATGGTCATCACTGGGATCACCTCTCTACACGGCGCCACTACATCGAGCCATGGAGATCATCGACTAGCTATGACTTTAGGCGTCGCGGGTATGCTTGCGAAAGGAGATACAACAATCGCATATCCAGATTCTACAAGAATATCTTATCCAGGATTTTGGGACGATTTAGAAATAATTGCCCCAGGAGCTTTATTCTCAAATGAACGTTGATGCTATTTTAACCCAGTTACAGGCTACCACTCCCTTATTTGTAGTCATTTCAGGACCATCTGGGGTCGGCAAGGACGCAATTATTGCACACATGAAAGACCTAAACCGCCCCTATCATTTCGCCGTTACATGCACAACACGCCCCAAACGTCCCAAGGAAATTGATGGAATCGACTATAGTTTCATTACCCAAACGCAGTTCACACACATGCTCACAGAGGGAGCATTTATTGAATATGCTAGCGTATATGGCAATCAATATGGGGTGCCCAGAGACCCGTTAATCACCGCTATGAATAATCAACAAGACATAATCATTAAAACAGACGTTCAAGGAGCACGTACTTTGAAACAATTGGCTCCGGAAGGTACATTCATAATGCTACTGCCTCCTAGTCAAGAAGTACTCCGTAAAAGGCTCACCAACAGGGCAACGGAAACCTCACACGATTTAGAAACACGTCTTAACCACGCGATATTAGAAATACAGCAATCATCTGTTTTCACACACAAACTCATCAACATTGAAGGAGACATTCCAGCAACAGTTGCGCAAGTAGAAAATATTCTAGTAGCGGAACGTATGCGAGTTAAAAAAGGCCTAATACAACTGTGACTACAAAACTCAGTGTAAAGAACAACTTTAGGAGGCAACGGATGTACGGAACCATATTCAATCTAAAAGTAAGAGCCAACCACGAAGATGCATTGCTCCAGGTTTTTAATGAGGATCAAGCAAAGCCGGAAGGGTCGGTCGCTTGGTTTGTAATGAATCCAGACTCCAGTGATACCTGGATTGGGGTTGCAGTATTTGAGAGCCAAGAAGCCCATCGTACCAACGCAGAAAGTCCACAACAACATGCAACATTTCTAAAGATGATGGAACACCTAGAATCAGAACCCGAATGGACAGATGGCACCTTTTTAATTGGGCAAATTTCGTAATGTCTGGATACGTTGCCTTGATACTCGAACTGAAAGGATCTCTAATACACACCGTAACAAGTCTTCATGAAACACTGTTAAGTAAATGCAATTCATAAGGTTACACGACTAAAATCCCTTCCAATTAATTGGAAGGGATGCAGAACAAAAATAATGGATCAAACAAAGTTGGAATCAGAAGCGAATTAATGCAAGGTACGTACTGATTGCAAATCAGAAACTATCAAAAGTTTCCTTCACATAAGCATCGGGTTCGATAGCTTTGCTTTAAATCGTTCTCTTCTGGACATCGATATTACTAAAACCTGTAACCGCTTCTGACTTTGCGACTGCATCAGCCAAATACTCTTTAGACACTTTTCCAGACTGGACACCCTTCGCCAAGGTTGCAAGCTTTCCCTTAATAGTAGCTTCATCCAAAAATTCATTAGTTTCCGGGAAAACAAGAGCTCCCCCCCCTTGGGAATGGTAATAATCAATCGAACGAATATCCTCGTCTATTTCTGCATCAGTAGGGCTATAAACCTCATTGGCTATCTCTGCTTGCTGTGGGTGGATGACCCAAGTACCATCCATCCCCATACGAGCAGCCCCAACATTTTTTGCACGAAAGTTATTCCGAATTGTTCCAGCTTCTTCCTCAGAAGTGTCACCACGTACAAGTGTAAAAAACACATTATCCATCGCATGCAATCCTGCCGCTTTGGCGCTGACCACCACTGCCTGCTTGGCATAATGAAAGCTCTGGTTTTGATCTTGGACTACTTCCCTCACACCAATTGAAGCAGCAAAATCAGCCAACCCAAAAATCAATCCAACCATCCGATCAGAAGCAATAGCTATTTGGTAAGCATTAACTAGGGCTAAGGGACTTTCTATCAATACCTCTAGGGAGATTTTGGTCGTCCATCCAGATTCCCGTTCCAAAGCAGTCAAGAGGTTATCCACATAAGCAATCTCTTCAGGCAATTCGATTTTTGGTAAGATAATTCCATGAAATTTATCTGGGGCTCCTTGAACCAACGAGGTCACATCTCCCAAAAAGTATTGAGAGTGAATGTTATTAGGTCTAAACGTGACAACTTTGCCCCCAAAGTTAGTAGTATTAAATGACTCAATAACTACAGTTCGAGAAGGTTCACCCTTAAAATCAGGTGGGCACGCATCCTCAAAATCTGCCATTACATGGTCAACAGCTGCGGCTGCAGCATTGTTATGCATACGCATCACATGTGCAGGAAAAGTGAGCTCTGTCCGAGGTATAACAAACCGTGTCCCATGATCGAGTGAGTACATTGTCGCTCCATTTCTAGTACAACCTAAAAGTTTAAAATTTCCAAATTACAAGGCAATGGTGATTCAAACTTCGATGTAAGTCAATATTCCATGGTACCTTACATTACATATTAGGCACAAAAGACAAGATTAGTTGAATGAGTTCTCCGAGATAATTGCCCCTCTTGGAAGACTCAAGACCAATGGCATGACTGAAATAACGATGGCCCCAGAAGCTATAATCGCATAGAAATAAGATTCTGTTATATCAAACACCCAACCATAAAATATGGGACCAAACACGCTCGTCCCTATCGATACACCTTGTAAGAGCCCCAAAATTGCTGCCTGTGAATCTCTTCCAAAAAGTCTAGCCAAAACTAACGGTCGAAGCGGAATCGTGCCTCCGAATCCGACCCCATGGATCAGACAAAACACTATCAGCAACGCTAGTCCTCCCGCCTGAGTTTGAGTTAACAAAACAAATGACATAAGTTGAAAGCTTAGGAGAGTACCAAGAATTACCCTGTAATCAATTATATCAGCAAGAGACCCAGCAAGAAGTCTACCGATACCGCTTAGGAAAAATACCACTCCAAAGAGTGTCGCTGCTTGGGTCGTAGTGTACTCCATGTCTTCTATAAGCGGAATGAAATGCACATGCAGGCCACTTATAGCAAGAAATTGTCCCCCAAAAATCAATGCAATAATCCAAAACTGTTTCGTCTTAATTGCCTGAATCGTGGTCATCCCCTTTGCCGCTGGTAATACTTCATTCTCACTTGTAGAAACCGACGTATCTGGAGAATCTCCGTCAGGATAGTAACCGTATGGTTCCGGACGCGATCGTGCGACAAGTGATAACGGCAACCCTACAATTAGTAGTCCAATCCCTAGCACAATTATGGCCAACCGCCAGCCCACCCATTCGTCCAGTTTTGCTACAGCAACTACGAATGGAGCACCTACAACTGGTCCCATCATGGCTATACCAAGTGCCCGTCCTCGCAATCTCCTAAACCAATTAGACACCACTACTGGCCACGACACCCCATGGGATGGACCAGATACACCTATACTTGCAATTGTGAATGCTATATAGAAAGCAACCAACGAATTTATCGTACCGATTGAGATTAAGCCAACGGCACCAACCAAAACGCCCGCAAATATGACTTTCCGTGCACCCCATCGTTGAACAAGGAGGCCAACCAACGGAGCAAGAATACCATTCTCAAGTTGTCTCAAAGAGAATGCACCAGATGTAGCAGCTCTACTCCATCCAAATTCCTTAACCATAGGTAGAAAAAATACCTGGAATCCCTGAAAAAATGCTATAGACAGATAACAATTCATCGCCACACTGGCAGCCACTATGAACCATCCATAGAAGGGCTTCTTTATAGAAATCAAAAAACATTCCTCGTTTATGCTCTGTAGAACTAAATAGCTACGCCCTGAAATGGCATTGTACTATTGATATTATCAGCTTGGATACAAAAAGTGAGGGATAAAAACAAACACAGACCATAATTGTTCATCTAGCTCTATCTTGAAACACTGTCAGTGATAAACACTTCAAATGTTTCCCTAGAACATTACCAATCCTATTCCAAATCCATGCACTCAGGATTAATCAAAGCTACTGCAAAAAATAAACCTTATAGTTCATGTAATGTTTGTGGTAACATCCGTGCAATGAAATTCTCCGACAACTTGATCTCAATGAATCAGCTATACCAAAAACAACCTCATATGATTAACCGAGACACTGATGGCTCTTTATTTGGAAGCCGTGCAGCTCCTATGATAGAAGACGAAATCAGAGGAGATGCTTCGTCCAAATGGGGACCCGGTCGTGATAGGGGTAACAATGTTAACCGCGGAGGTGGAAGCGGTGGCGGAAGTGACGGGGAACTCGATAGATTCAGACAAGGTCCGCTGGAACTACCTCTTTTCAAGATTACCCAAAGTGACGTGAACCTTTTCGCAAAGGTCTCTGGTGATCATAATCCATACCACATAGACGCACAGTATGCTCGTGATTCTATATACCAAGAGCGTATAGCACATAGTTTACTTAGTACCGCATTTGTTCTTGCCAAGATTCAAGATGAAATTCCAAGCTACAACATTGAAGAAATCGAAATATCTCGTTTTACTGCCCCTGTGTTCATCGGTGACTCGGTTTTTTCTACAATCCTTGGAGTGCAACGAGAGGGGCAAGCCTGGAGACTAGAATTTGCTGCTGCAAATGAAGATACTATCGAAATTCTCCACGGCAATGCATGGGTTCGTCTACGGATAAATCCACAAAATGATCTGGATATCAGTGGTCATTTTGAACTCAACACACAGAACCTAGATGAACTGAGGGGAAGTTCCAACAACTGGGCTAAAGGCATCATCCCATTCCCTCACACTGCTGCAGCACCATCCTTTAAGGTTGGTCAAGAGAGCGAACATATCTCATATTTAACCAAAGATCGCGTTGACGCTAACTTAGTACTGTTTGAAACTCCTACACTATTAAATCAAATCTTTATCCTTGAATCAATAGCCCAAGTTTCAGCAGAATTCGCTCCGGGTTTCACTTTGGTAGGCGCAGAAATCCGAAACCTGACTATGAATATCTCCACTACTAAACATCTGAATGCAAAGGCTAGTATCACTCGCCAGGGGACTCTCGTTCACCGAACAATTGATAGAATTAGAATGGATATCGAAATAAGGGACGACCAAGAAAATCTTGTAGCATGGGGAGTTCTCTACAAAGAATCAGAAGATTCCATAGTCGAAGGTCTCGAAAAAATTGAAACTTTATACACTGGGGCAGAGTTGATCATACCCCCAAACGAACGGCGAATTAAAGCTAGCATTGCTACACGCATTCAGCCATTTCGGATCATCATTGATCTAACTCAGAGAGAACATGAACTCGACCTACCACAAAAGCAGAGCGCAATATGTGATCTTATACGGAATCTCTTAGAACCAAGGCCGGTATCCCAAACTCTCTTCATCCAAATCAACCCACTGAATTCACCACGTGCCACATTTGACTTGATCTATACTGTCAGCCCGTTGGCCGATATCATTGACGGTGTAATACTTGCAAGTACCCAAGCACCCAATGAAATCAGACTGCTCGATCGTACGTTACATGCTATAGAAACCTCTCAACAATTGCCTCCAGGGAAAATCAAAATCCACCCTGCAATTGATCTACCCAAGACAGCCCTGTCTGGAGAATCATTAGTTCAAGCTAGTTCCCGAGTGACAGGGCTCGTTTATGCCTTGCCATCCAAGTCTGATACCCAAGAAGTTAGGACTTTCTTAGTCAGAGCAACATGGGAAGCTGGAGTCGACGCAATTGATGGGACCATCAGATCCAATGACGATACCAAAACAGCAGCTTTAGATACTGTCAGGGCTTCCTTCGCTGGATTTCAAAGAAAATGGGGTCGCAATCCGAATCAACTAAACGGTTTGATAGATCCAAAACTTTATCTATCAAACCAAGATATGGCAAGAGCAGGTGCTCCCACAAATTGGGCAGGAAAAGTGCTTGCTCATACGATAGAAGCACCTACTCTATGGGCACACAGTTACCTACGTAATTTTGAATATCATCCCCTTGAACCTAAAATCAATATTTCAAAAATAGCCTCGTTGGCAGCTAATGGATTGCCTTTATCAGATTTGAAATGACCTACCTCATGCAATCTCTAAGTTGCAACTCAAAACAATACTTTTAATAAGACGACTACTATGACAACAGATCGTGCACCCACTACCAGGAAAATCGCATTGCTCGGGGGGGATGAATTTACCGCGGGGTGCAAGGCTGTTGACACAGCACTCATCGCTACTCTCAAGCGAAATACTCCCAAAATAGCAGTACTCCCTACTGCGGTTGGACACCTAAATCCTCACATGGCTGTGAGTAAGGCCACTGCATATTTCACTCATCTTGGAGCAACTGCATATGGAATACCTATCCACAATAAATCCGATGCCAACAATACGTCTCTTACAAATGAACTACTATACGCAGACTCAATTTATCTAACTGGGGGGGATCCGCTGTACCTCCTACGGTCAATCGAAAACTCACTGTTGCTTTCAACCCTTTTCGATATGCTATTGTCAGGTCGTCTGATAATTGGATCTAGTGCAGGTGCAATGGTTCTTTGCGAATCAATGCAAATACCTCCAGGACAAGGGAACATAGTCCCTGGGTTAAACCTCGTACCAAATTTATGCGTCCTACCACATTACGAACTTCTTTCCGACAACTTTGTATCTGAACTCAATTACAAGAATATGAAATCCCATATAAGCCGTAATACAACGGTGCTAGGGCTTGATTCAAGAACCGCGCTGTTCATAGATGGAAAGGGTACTAATGTTTTAGGTAGCGGATGTGTAACCGTAATCGATGGCAAGAATTCAAGCACATATTCTGATGGAACTTCTTTGAATAATCTATTTTAGAAGAATCAGAACACCATCCTTACATGCCTGATTCTTGCAACGGTGCCTTAAGTGCAGTCTTATCAATATATACTTACGGCATATGCTTCTCACTCTCTTCTCTGCACTGTAGTCGGGGTTTTGCTCCTAAGGTCACAGGCTGAAAGTTAGGATACTTCATGCACTGTGTAGCGGAGAGTGAAACAACAGGTATAAGTTAATGATGCTAAAGAATGGGTTATGAGAGCAAGGTCAGTAGACCTACCAAATCCAGAAACTAGTAGGTGCCCATGAAAAATACAATGGACCATGCAGCAGATAGCGAGCGTAAAGATGCCCTCTCCTTATCTGTTGCTATATCGATATTTCATCGCCCGTGAATTGATGTGCCTAACTATGATCGGGTCGGCAAAACCACGGTAGCTTGACCAGGAGCAGTCCCCTGTCCACTTTGGTTGATCACATTAATCTCGAGATCTACCAGATGTTCCCCATTTTCCACTCTCTTTGCTACGACCGTTCCAACGCAATCAAGAACATCATTCTTTTGATTAATTGCACGATACTGGAGCCCTACCGCCTTGACCCAAGCTTCGTCCCCTGCCCAATCTCGCAGCATGTTGTGCAAATAAGCGAATCTCAGATTACCCATTCCAAATGCACCTTGTTCATTTGCACCAGCTCGTCCAGCATCATCATCCATATGAATATAAATAAACTCATCATTAACGGCTGCATACCTATTCCAATGCATAAGGTCTGTTTTACGTGTCCATTTCGGAATTTCGTATCCTACTTCAATATCTTCCCAGTACACATTATTTGCCATGACTGCCTCCTAATAATTCATTGGTTTTAATATCGAATACTAGTGTTCTTGCTTATCTTTACCAATGCACCGTCCTGATTAGTCCATCGTGTCTCGTTGGTGCTAAACAAAGTAAGCCCCAGGCGAGTTTCCCGTTCGTTCCAATCCACTAGGGCAGTACTAGAACTAATTACATCACCTGGTCGGATTGGAGTAACATACTCCACCGCTTGGCCACCGTTCATGGCATTAGTCCCTTGCCCAGTTCCCATTGGTGGTGTTGGGGGCGCAGAAGGTACCGGGACCGGCCAAGCAAAAGGATTGAAATCAAGAGGAGCAACAATACCTTCGTAACGAGTAGACAGAGCATAATCTTCATTCCAATATAATTTCGGGGGTTCTTCGGGCCAGTAAACAGCTATAGCCCATTTTCTTATATCAGATTCAGAGACAGGTCTAGATACCCTCGGCTCACTCCATTGATCACGCTTATCTAACATGTTTTGAGTCACTAAAGTGTCTAACTTTTCGCTCATCGCTCCCCCTTACATTTAATCTCAGCACCAAGCTACATCACTTGATCAAGTGGGTCAACTATTTCCATCAACCCTTTCTAGCTCACCTACAATTGAATGAATGTAGAACTGAATATAATACAAGCCTCACCTTCTGGATTGAACCCTTCGGCTATTTATTTCATTTTCTCGTAATCATGCGGTGCAATTCATCTGCGGTCACCACATTCGATTGCCGTGGGTAGATTTTCTGAGTCAGCAGCGCATGTACTTGTTCGTCAGCGTCGTCACACGCATCTTCCACAACAATCAACTTATACTCCAAATCAAATGCCCACCGAACCGTTGAAAGTACACACCCGCTCGTCGCTACTCCAAGCAAAATCAACGTATCTACCCGCAGCTGCCTCAGTAGCACATCAATACCTGTAGTAGAAAATGGTGAGGTCTTAGTCTTAATCAAAACCGGTTCGTCAGGGGTAGGAAGCAAGTCATGATGAATGTCACGCCCAGGACTAGCTTCTGCAAATCGTCCTCCATGATGAACCACATATATAACGGGAATCCCATTCACCCGTGCTGAGCTGAGTACGCTACTTGCACGATCAACAACCTTACCCGGATTCCTCGCTACGGTTCCTACAATATCTTCCTGAAAATCCATGATCAAAACAGCTGCTCTTTGTATATCAAATTGCTTATCTATACTCACAAGATACCCTCCCACAAATAAGTAATCCCAGAGTAACATGACTCTAGATACAAGGGCACCCAGTAATTTTTTATACCAGTCTTGCCCTCGATACAAATATCCATTTAACCAATAGTTGACCAACCATGAATCCACAAAAAAGGAATGAAATGGAGAGACGCTTCAGATTAAATCTGAAGCGTCTCTCCATTTCATTCCTTGATATAATTAGATGAAGGTTAGTCAATAATCAATACTTACTCTGTCAGCCATTCCCCACTCCATGGTTTCAAGTCAGCCAAGTTAAGCCCTTCCTTAGCAAGAGCCTCGCGATCTAACCAAGAAGCTTCGCCATAAAGGCTTGGATTCCCTACATGAAACTCCCCCAATGGAACAAATTCTCCAGAGTGAAGTGCTTCAAGAAGTTCGGCGTGTGTTCTAACATCACCACGGAACAAGGTTGAACCCTTACCCATACCTGCTGTTGAATGACAATCACTACCACCGGTACCTGAGCGCCCTAGGATTTTGACCACTTCTTGCGTGAATCTATTTTCGCTTTCTAAATTGCCACCGTTAACAACCTCAATCTCATGAACTAACTCAAAAATTGGGTGCTCAGCAGCACGTTCGGGCGTTAGCGGTAAATCAGCGGGATCTTCAAATAACTTGTTCTGAGTATACATTCCTGGAGGGTCAAAGAGGAATCTGAACGGATGAGCAATAATGAGAAAACCACCAACACTATCAACTATTCTCCGTAATTCTCTTACTGCTTCTACTCCCCCAGCAAATCCACTAACATGCTGTTCTATACCCAGGGCTATAACGTGCCCCATAGGGGTATATACCTCTAATGCATTCACTAAGTGCAACTTAGATTGGGATGAGAAACGGAGGAAGTCACTCTTTTCCCACCCATTATGCTCTGTAGCCATAGCTCCGGTAAGGCCAATGCGCAACCCCTCTTCTACCATCTCCTCAGCAGACAGACCACTATCTGGGCTTCCTTTACTTGTATGAACATGAAGGTCAAAAATTGACGGCACTTTACACAATTCTCCTAACACACTGAATCATCCTGAAGATCACGCCATAGGGCGTTTCATCTCCCCGACCCTAACACTCAAAGCCAGTTGAGATATGGAAACCTTTTAGTTAGGCACACAATAAAACACGCCTGACGAATTTATAATCTAATGCCACAGTCAGCCCAAAGTCAACCCAAAACAAACCTTTATCAGAGTAGTTTTTATCTAATATTCGGTTAATCACTGTAGACACCTATCCCTCTCTTTGGAGTGTGGCAACGAGCTAGTGACCGACGCGAACTAGCCTATTTACTCAAATCGGATGATACTCGCCGTTAAGTTTAGTGGTAGCTCATTTTGATCATTTCAAGTTCCTATAATTGCATAAATATTTCTATCAGCATGGGATCATCTCTATTTTAAGTTTCTAGCCACAGTTTAGTATGAATACCAAATGATTCATGTGGTTCGTACATGAATACATCTCCCATTTTTTCTCGAAAACAGATGAATTATTACTTGACAGGTCGTAGTGTCTCGTATACTATTCTGATAACTGTAATTGGATTCGTAAGCGAACGTTATATAACCTGAAGGAGGCGTTTCATGGATTTTA
>Ga0209501_10001286_pt1 | contig 27980 bp, 28 predicted proteins | sample ArcticOcean_MG_C_4_FD_187434 | JGI IMG/M metagenome (GOLD analysis project Ga0209501, IMG submission 187434) | Marine microbial communities from western Arctic Ocean - ArcticOcean_MG_CB4_134 (SPAdes) (version 2) | ecosystem: Environmental > Aquatic > Marine > Oceanic | place: Arctic Ocean...
GCACATCAAAGAATTAGGTACTAACAAAAATTTTACTTAAAGAATAATTTTTTAAAATTGAGAAAAATACTCACTCTAAAATATAGCAATAAGATTAGAATGCATAAGAAATAAATTATAAGATTATTGAATAACATATATGGGGTAGTTCCACTATAGCCCTGGACATCATGTCTAAGCCCCCCAGAGGTAAATTGCGGTAATTTCTTTAAAACCTTCCCATCTCTGTCAATAAAGGCGGTTACACCAGTATTAGTTGATCTTATCATCATTCTTTTATTTTCAATTGCTCTTGCTTGAGAGATTTGTAAATGCTGTTCAGCTGCAATGGATTTACCATACCAAGCATCATTACTTATATTGACTAAAACATTAGGTTCGCTAATGTATTTGTCATGCCAAGCAATTTCATTACCAAAAACGTCTTCGTAGCATATATTTATTGCGTAACCCAAATCTTTGATTTTAAATAAAGCTACTGATTTTTGTTTTCCTCTACTTAAATTAGCAAAAGGAATATTAAGCCAATTTTGATAAACATACCCTAAATATTTTTCGAAGGGTATGAATTCACCAAATGGAACAAGGTGATTTTTACGATAAAGTGCCTCATAGTCTTTTCCTATTAGCCATGCTGAATTATAGTGTCCATCTATAGATGCTTCAATTGCTCCCAAAATAATATGCCCATCGTTATGTGCAATATGGCCTTTGATTTTTTTCATAAAACTTTTAGGTATTTTATGGGTCTCGATTGGTATGGAGGTTTCAGGAAGAACAATTAAAGAAGCATCACTATCAAGTATTAGTTTCTGATAACGATCAAGTGATTCGTTAATCATATTTTTATTCCATTTTTTATCTTGAGAAATATTGCCTTGAATTAGGGAAGTGCTTACAGTTTCTCCTATAGGCTTTGACCATTCAATACCTTTAAGATATTGTCCACCTCCCCAAATAACAATAAGAAAGATTATTAAATATAGTTTTTTTGAATTTTTTCTAAATAATTGAAAAATTAAAACAGATGAGAGTACAACTAGAAATGAAATTCCATGAATACCAAGGATTGGTAAATAACCAATTAAGGGGCTATGTGGCACTTGAGTATAACCAAGTGAAAGCCATGGGAAGCCAGTAAATATAATACTTCTTAATAGCTCAATTAAAGTAAAAAAAGCCGGTATAAAAAATACGTTATTTTTATATTGGCTAAATAAAGAAAAGGGCAAAAAGAAAAGGGCAAGAAACAAACATAAGACTAATGTTGAAAATAGAGCTATAAAAGAGGGCATTCCTCCGAATTGTTGTAAGCATATATAAATCCAATAAATACCAACAACAAAAAAACCACTTCCAAATATGAAGCTTTTTATAATTGCTGATTCTTTTTTATTTGTTACATAAAGAAGCCCAATGATTGATAAAAATATAAGTGGGGAAAATTTAAAAGGTGCGAAAGCAAGAACCGAAGTTGCACCTAGTAAAAAGGGTATTAGGTATTTGCGGAGAATAACTTGAAAGATCATAAATGTACTATCTTATATATAAACAAAATAGTACTTTAACTTTAATAAAGCTTAACGACTAGTCTAGAAAACGCTATTAGGTCTCTCAACGTCGTATTTTTTTGCTTTAATAGTAGTTGTTTCATCAACGTCATTCATGAATACAACAGATTCAACATAACCATCCACAATGTCTAACTCTGTTGTTGGGAAGTATTTACCATTTTCATCGGTATTAATATTATGGTAATACCATGTCCTTGCAATCACATCATTACTTGATTTCATTTTTAACTCTATTCTTTTTGCTGGCTCACCTAGGATATTAAGAATTTCATCTGGAGTTAAGATTCCAATTTTTTCTACGAATTTGATATCCATTGTTGGAAGTTCAGTCATGATAGGATTTTCGTCTACCTTTTCATCATTTTCATGATGGTTTGCAAAAGATAACGTCCAGTTAAAAAAGAAAAGGATGACTATTAAATATTTCATATTTACTCTCTATTTGTTTAAATATCTTTCTTATGAGTGTTGTAATTGGTGGTTAGTTCAAAAAATCTAACTTTTGGGGTTTGGTAAGTTAATGCTAATGAGAATGGAATGAATTTGACGGCTATCAGCCCTTAGAATCTCAATATCAAATCCATCAAATGAAACTTTTTCATTTCTTTGGGGAAGGTAGCCAAATTTTTGAGTAACTAAACCACCAATTGTCGTAAATTCTTCGTCACTGTATTCTGTAGCAAAATAATTGTTAAAGTCTGATATTTCAGTGCTGGCTTTTACTCTAAATTTCCTGTCTTGGTCTTGAATAATATTATCTTCGGTTTCATCGTAATCAAATTCATCTTCAATATCACCAACAATTTGTTCTAAAACATCTTCGATTGTTACCATGCCAGCAACACCGCCATATTCATCTACTACAATAGCAATATGATTGCGGTTAGTTCTGAAATCTTTAAGCAGAACATTAAGACGTTTTGATTCTGGAACAAAAATTGCAGGCCTTAAGTTATCACGTACCTCAAATTCCTCACCCGAGGTAAATCTTAAGAGGTCTTTAGCTAAAAGGATTCCAATAACATTGTTAACATTTTCTTCAATTACAGGGAAGCGCGAGTGACTTGTCTGAATTACAAAAGGTATAAATTCTTCAATTTTTTTTGAAATATCAATAACATCCATTTGTGATCTTGGAATCATTATGTCTCTTACATGCATTTCAGATACATTTAATACCCCTTCAAGCATCATTAAAGCGTCAGAGTCCATCATATTCTTATCAAATGCAGATTTTAAAATGTCTGCGAGTTGCTCTTTATCTTTTGGCTTGAGCAAATAATTTTTTATTTTCTTTATGAGTTCAGTTTTTTTCTTTTTCATATAATAAAATTTTAACTATTTATGTAGGGATTTTGGAATCCATATCTTTTTAAAATTTGGATCTCTTTTTTTTCCATTATCTCTGCATCTAATTTCTTATCATGACTATAGCCTAAAAGATGAAGATAACCATGAATTAAAAGATGAGCATAATGTGAACGAATTTTTTTGTTTTGATTTTTAGCTTCATTTTTAATAACTGGATGACACAGAATAATATCTCCTATTAAAGGATCTTCAGAAAGTACGAAAGATAAAATATTGGTCGGTTTTTTTTGATTTCTATAATTATAGTTTAAAGATTCCGATTCCTTTTCGCCAACAATTCTAATTGTGATGCTTGAATTTTCCTGAAATATGGAATACAACCAAAGTCTACAATCTTTTAATTTCAATATTTTCTTTTTATGTAGAGTATCTTGAATGCAGATAGAAATATTATCTTCTTGTATCATTATTTTATTTCGATGTTTTCATGCTTTTCATATGCAGAAATAATTTTTTGAACTAAGGGGTGCCTTACTACATCTTCTGCGGTGAAGTGAGTAAATTCAATACCTTTAATTTTCTTTAGAATTTTTTGTATCTCAATCAAACCACTTAATTGCCCTTTAGCTAAGTCGATTTGAGTTACATCTCCTGTTATTACTGCTTTTGTCCCAAAACCAATTCTAGTTAAAAACATTTTCATTTGTTCAGGTGTAGTATTTTGAGCTTCATCTAAAATTATAAAGCTTTGATTTAAAGTTCTACCTCTCATATAAGCAAGCGGAGCTACCTCTAAAATACCTTTATCAAACATCTTTGTAACATTATCATATCCAGCTAAATCATATAAAGCGTCATAAAGAGGTCTAAGGTAGGGGTCAATTTTTTGTGCTAAATCACCTGGAAGAAAACCTAATCTTTCTCCTGCTTCAACAGCAGGTCGAACCAAAACAATTCTTTTAACTTTTTCACGATTAAGCGCATCAACAGCTGATGCAACAGCTAGATAGGTTTTACCTGTTCCAGCAGGACCTATCCCAAAATTAATATCTTGGTGTTGAATGTTCTGCAAATAATCAATCTGTCTAGGGGTTCGGCCTTGTAATTCATTTTTTTTTGTGAGAAGTTGTGGAGATTTCTTTACATCTGAAGAATTTATTTTATTTATTTGAACTAAACTAAGTTGTATATCTTCAGGATTAATTGGTTTGGTTGATCTGTTGTAAAAATCTTTTATAAGCTGACAGCCAAGTTCCGTATTGTTCTTATTTCCATTAAGTATAAAGCTTGTCCCTCTTCGATTAATTTCGATTTCAAGCCCAGTACTAATTTGCTTTAGATTCTCATCAAAAGGACCACATAAATTCGACAGCTTGAGGTTATCGTCATCAGGAAGCTGTAAGTTTTTTTTCATTTAATTGAGAATTATTCCTTGTATATTTTTTTCTAAAATTTTGTTAATTTTGACTTTAACGAACTGATTTAATAATGATTGATGCCCTTCAATTTCAACTACTCTATTATTATCTGTTTTACCAATTAATACACTCGGCTTTCTTTTGGACATACTATCTATTAGAATCCTTTGGGTTGTACCCAGCATTTTTTTTGTAAGAACCTCACCTTGATATATATTTTGTGTTTGAAGTTCATGTAGCCGCTCTAATTTCTCTTCATATGGAGTTAAGTCTTCCAAATAGGATGCCGGCGTTCCGGGGCGAGGGCTATAAATAAAGCTATAAGAGTAATCAAACTCTAGTTCGGTCATAAGTGACTTTGTAGAATTAAAATCTTTTAAAGTCTCAGTAGGGAATCCAACAATAAAATCTGAAGTAATTGATATTTCTGGACATTTTTTTCTCAATTTTTTTATAATGGATTTATATTCTAAGGTCGTGTAATTTCTCTTCATTGCTGACAATACCTTGTCGGATCCTGCTTGAATTGGTAGGTGAAGCATTTTAGCTAATTTATCTATATTTTTAAAGCAATCTATTAAAGCATCGTTCATTTCATTTGGATGACTTGTACTAAAGCGAATCCTTTTAATTTCACTTATTTCGGAAACATACTCTATTAAGGTTGCGAAGTCAGCCATTTCTTCATTTTCCATCAGACCTCTATATGCATTAACATTCTGACCAAGTAGGGTAATTTCACTTACACCCTTTAATGTTAAGTTGATAATTTCTTTTAAAATATCATTCATAGGGCGGGACACTTCTTCACCTCGGGTATATGGAACGACACAAAAAGAACAGTATTTACTACAACCCTCCATTACCGAAACCATTGCAGATGGTCCTACAGAGCTGGATGAAGGGAGATGGTCAAATTTTTCAATTTCTGGAAATGATATATCTATTTGTGGCTTACCATTCTCTTCTCTTGCTTTAAGAAGGTTGGGAAGTCGGTGAAGTGTTTGAGGACCAAATACTATATCAACGTAAGGAGCTTTTTTGATAATGTTAACACCTTCTTGGCTTGCAACGCATCCACCAACCGCAATCCTTAGGTTTGGGTTAGATTCTTTTAATTTTCGAATTCGTCCAAGATCGCTATAAACTTTAACCTCAGCTTTTTCTCTAATTGAGCATGTATTTAAAACAATAAGGTCTGCATCTTTTTGTTCAGTTGTTTGAACAAGCTTATTTTCACTTGTTAACACGTCATTAATTTTTTCAGAGTCATATTCATTCATTTGACATCCAAAAGTCTTTATAAATACCTTTTTTCCCATTTATCTTTTCAAATTAAGTTTAAAAAAGTAATTATAGCTTTTTTTAATGGTTTTTTAACTGATACTGTATATAAACAGCTGAATAGAGTAACATTTTGTAATGGAAAGTTTCCCAATATTTATAAATTTAAAAGAAAAACCTGTAACTGTTATAGGGGGAGGAGATATTGCTTTACGTAAAATAAAACTTTTAATTAAGGCGGATCCTAAAATAACAGTCATTTCAAGAAAAATTTGTAAAGATTTAAAAGAGCTTTTGATTAAATATGATCATAAAATAATACAAAAAAGCTTTCATGAAAGTGATTTAAAAACACCTGTTTTAATAATCGCGGCTACAAACAATGCCAAAACAAACAAACAACTATCAACTTATGCTCAACAAAAAAACATACTTATTAATGTAGTTGATCAGCCTAAATTATGTACATTTACAATGGGCTCAATAGTTGAAAGAGATTCTTTGGTGGTTTCAATATCGAGTGGCGGAAAGGCTCCAGTGCTAGTAAGAAAGATAAGAGAGAAAATAGAGATATTACTGCCGCAATCATATGCTGAATTAGTTAGCTTTTCCGGTAACTTGAGATCTATTGTTAAAAAGAAAATTCAATCTACTATTAAGAAGAGAATTTTCTGGGAAGAATTCTTTGAAAGTGACTACATACAAAACTTTATATTGCTGCCTAAAAAACTAGATTTAAGACTGTTTAATAAGATCTTATTGGGAATGAAGAATAAAAAAACGGGTGAGGTTTATCTAGTTGGTGCTGGGCCTGGTGAAAGAGATTTACTAACAATAAGAGCTCTCCATTTAATGCAGAAATGTGATGTTTGTATTTATGATAATTTGGTTTCTAAGGATATTTTAGAGCTAGTTAGAAGAGATGCAGATTTAGTTTATGCAGGTAAAAAACTAGACCAACACACTTTAAGTCAAGATAAAATAAATAGTTTATTAATAAAATTTGCCAAACAAGGTAAGAAAGTTTTACGCCTAAAAGGAGGGGACCCTTTTATTTTTGGTAGAGGCGGCGAAGAAATTGAAAGCTTGATGAAGAATAAAATTCTATTTCAAGTTGTTCCTGGAATAACAGCTGCTAATGGTATTGCTGCATATTCTGGAATTCCCTTAACACATCGTGATTATGCACAAAGTTGCTTATTTTTGACAGGCCACCTTAAGGATGGAGCAATCGATTTTGAATGGTCAAAACTGATTGTTGAAAATCAAACTTTGGTTATTTATATGGGTTTATTAAGTTTGAATGAATTAGTGGAAAAACTCATACAACATGGAATGATAAAAAAAATGCCAATAGCTATTATTGAAAGTGGGACTACCTCGAAACAAAAGGTATTAATTGGAGAGCTTTCAGATATCAGATCAAAGGTAAGTAGATCAAAAATAAAATCACCAGCTTTAATTATCATTGGATCGGTTGTAAGCCTAAGAAGAAAATTAAATTGGTTTAAATAGGAAGTTAATTCTTATGCGCTAATAATTGGAATAGTTATTTTTGCATCTAATCCGCCTGCTGGACGATTTATTAATTCTAGCTTCCCATCATGAGCCTTTACGATTCTGTCAGCAATAGTTAATCCGAGACCACTTCCACCTGTATTTCCCCTTGCTTCGTCTACCCTCTCAAATGGTAAAAGTAGTTTTGATTTTTGATCCTCAGGAATTCCTGGCCCATTATCTATAATAGATATTGTAAAACTCTCTTCAAGGAGTGAGGCTTCTAAAATAACTTTCCCTTTTGAGTAGGAAAATGCGTTATTTATTAAATTATCAAGACATCTTTGAAAAGCTAGTGGACGAATATCAATAAAAAGTTTTTTAGGAATATCTGTTCGAATATTCTTCTTTTTTAAAGTAAAGTTCTGACCCATTCGTTTATGTTTAGTTTGAATATTCTTTAAAAGCTTTCCTAAGTTAATAGGTGTTTTAGGCTCATCTTGAAATCCTCTAGCAAAGTCTAAAAATTGATTTAAGATATCATTAATCTCAAAAATGTCTTGCTCAAGACTTTCTTTTAGGGATGAAGAATTAGGGGGAAGCATTTCAGAAGCAAGTCTTAATCTTGTCAGAGGTGTTCTAATATCATGAGATACACTTGCCAAAAGAAATTGCCTTTCCTTGCTGACTTTAGATAAAACCTCAGCCATTTCATTGAATGCTTCACTAAGCTCTTTAAATTCTGTAACGCTATCTAAAGGAAGTTTTTCTACATGATGCCCATTTCTAATTTTTTCAGCAGCGTCTATTAGGTTATTAATAGGTCGACTAATTCTCTTTGTTGTAATATAGGCACCAGAAATTGCGAGTATTGCGATTAAAATTCCCCAATCAACCCAATGCCAAGGAAATGGTCTATCACTTATAAGTCTTGGGACTAGCACCCAAAACATACCCCCATCAATTTCAAAGCTTACATATACACCAGGAATACTATAATGATTAATAGCAACAAAACTTCCCGGAGAAATTTTAGCAGTTATTTTCTCAACTACTAATTTTAAGAATGGATCATCAGGAATGGGTTCTATAGATTCGAAAGGATAAGCAGCATATATTTTTATATCACCTATATTATTTATCTCCCTGAATAATTGGATTCTTTTTGAAGGGGCGGCTGCGTAGAGAGATGCTTTAGTGAAGTTTACTATTGTAATAATTTCTTGTGCAAGAGCTTTTGCTCTTGGCTCTCTTTCAAAAGTATCAAATATTTTAAGGGATACTAGTTGGCTAACAATTAAAAGCGTTGCTATAAGAAGCACAAATCGAGATAAAAGTTTTTTAGGTAAGAAGTTCAATTATCATTCACCATCAGGGTTGAAAATATAACCAAATCCCCATTTAGTCTGAAGATATTTTGGATTATTTGGATCATCTTCGATTAATTTTCTTAGTCTTGATATTTGAACATCTATACTGCGATCGAAAACATCCAATTCCTTCCCCTTAGCAAGTTGCATTATTTGATCTCTTGATAAAGGTTGCTTTGGCCTTTCCGTGAAAACCTTTAATAAATCAAACTCACCTGTCGTAATTGAGATATTTTTACCATCTTTGGATAGATTACGATTTTGAATATCAAAAATAAAATCTCCAAATTCTATTGATTTTGAAGATAATTTTTTTGAAAACGTTTCTTTACGTCTAATGATGGCATTGATTCTGGCTAATAACTCTCTAGGGTTAAAAGGTTTTGGAAGGTAATCATCAGCACCCATTTCTAGCCCAACTATACGATCTACTTCATCGCCTCTTGCAGTAAGCATAATTATTGGAATAACAACTTCATTTACCCTTAGGCGCTGGCATATTTGTAATCCTGACTCTTCTGGCATCATCAAATCAAGAATAATTACATCGGCTTCATATTTTTTTAGAATTTCATCTAACTCTTTACCATTTTTCCCAGTGTGCACAGTAAAGGTTTGATCTGTTAAATATGTAGCTGTTAATTCAAGAATCTTAGGGTCATCGTCTATTAATACAAGTACATGTTTTTTTTCAGCCATTAAAATACTCAATTCGAATGATGGTTTAGTCATATTAACTTGTATAATCGTTATTGAATAGTAACAATATTGTTACAATTTTGATTAATTTTGTAATATTTGAGTAACATTTAAATAGCAGACTGTTTAACCGACAATAGAAAGCAGGAAAACTACATTTGCATATAATATCTCAAAATAAACTGTTATTTTTACTTGTACTTTTTATTTCAAATTATGTCTTTGCTGACGTAAAATCAAATAAATTAAATACAGTTGATTCTGAAATTGTATATGAATTAAGTGATCTGGATCAAATTCGAGATGCTCTGGCTGAATATTCAAGAGCTGAAGATAAAAATAATGCTATTTATGAGCAAAATAGAAGAGCGATGCTTGATAGTGTTGAACTAAGATTCTTGGCTTGTGATACAGATTCAGACGATACTTTAGACGTATTTGAAGCAACTCAATGCCTTCCTCAGGTTGCAAGAATGTTTAGAGATGTTGATATTAACAATGATAATGTTATTACTTTAGATGAGATTGTACTTTTAGCTAAAAGTTACGAAAGAAACAATAATCAAGAATCAGATACTTTAGCTTTAGACAAGAATGAACAAGATCCCGCAGCCTCTCTAGAGAAAGCTTCAGCTAAGAAAGAACTATAGCTTTTAATTTCTTTGTCTTTGAATTAAACTCAAACTATCTATGATAGAAATAATTTCAGGCTCTAGCTATAGTGAGCTAAATCAATCAATTGAACAATTTGATACAAATTCACCATTTTTAAGTATAAATTTTTTTGAGGCTTTAGAAAAATCAAACTCCGTTGGTGAAAATACTGGTTGGATTTCTTTCCCAATTATCGCAAAAAAAAATAATGAAATTATTGGCTTTATGCCTATTTTTTTAAAGGAGCATTCATATGGAGAATATGTTTTTGATCATGCTTGGGCAGATGCTTTTCAGCAGCATGGTTTAAATTATTATCCAAAAATGATATCTGCTATCCCATTTACGCCGCTTACTGGCTCTAGGGTTTTAGCGAAAGATAGCGAAGTTAAGAAAGCGATGATTAAGGCAATTGAAAAGATTTTGGTAGAGTATAAAATATCTTCATGCCATATTTTATTTCCTAATAAAAAAGACCATGAGTTATTTAATGAAATGGGGTGGTTGTCAAGAAAGGGCGTTCAATTCAAATGGCAAAATAACTCATATGAAAAATTTAGCGAATTTCTTGAAACCCTTTCGCACAATAAAAGGAAGAAAATAAAACAAGAAAGAAAAAAGATTGAAACAAATGGAATTAGTATAGAGCGAAAGCAAGGTGAAAATATCAGTAGTGAGGATATAGATTTTTTTTATGAATGTTACTGTGAGACATATCGATTACATAACTCCACACCTTATTTAAAAAAATATTTTTTTTATGAATTAGTTAAAACTATGCCGAATAAGCTATTAGTTATAATTGCAAAAAAGAATGGGATGAAAATAGCCAGTGCTTTTAATATCATTGGGGAAGATACACTTTACGGAAGATATTGGGGGGCATTAGAATTTTTTTCTGGACTACATTTTGAATTATGTTATTACCAAGGACAAGAGTTTTGTATCGAAAATAAAATAAAATATTTCGAAGGGGGTGCGCAGGGAGAACACAAGTTAGCCAGAGGGTTTGAACCATTCGATACTTATTCTAATCACTATATAGCCCAACCTGATTTTAGAGTTGCAATAAGTAATTTTTTAGATAATGAATTGAGCAGAATTAATGAATATAGTAATGAATTAGAGGAAAGAACCCCTTACAAAAAACTTACTGAAGAATAAAACTTACCATATAAAATAACAAAAGACCCAAAATAAAAACAAGAATGAAGCCAATAATTAAGAAATATTTCACCCCATTATTTTCAATAAACTCATCATCTTTATAGAATTTATTTTTCGACTGGATCCCGCAGAATGCAGATAAAACACTTTTAATGATTGGGAATATTTTCATTACTTTTAATTAAACCGGTTAGTGTTTTAAGAAATGGTAGTGATGGAGAGACTTGAACTCTCGACCTCAGCATTATGAATGCTGCGCTCTAACCAGCTGAGCTACATCACTATATGATTCAAATAACGTGGATTATACTTTTTTTCAACTTGTAAAGCTAAAGATATTAAACATTAAATCTAAAATGCATTACATCCCCATCTTTTACAACATAGTCTTTACCTTCCAGCCTCATTTTTCCTGATTCTTTTGATTTTAGTTCCCCTTTAAATTTAATATAATCATTATATGAAATTACTTCTGCTCGAATAAATCCTTTTTCAAAGTCTGTATGAATAACCCCAGCCGCTTCAGGTGCAGTTGAACCAATTTTAACTGTCCAAGCCCTAACTTCTTTAACTCCTGCCGTAAAGTAAGTTTGTAGCCCCAGTAAATTATAAGTAGAGCGAATAACACGATCTAATCCTGGTTCGTTTAAACTCATTTCAGATAAGAATATTTCTTTTTCATCATCTTGAAGATCGGATATATCAGATTCAATTTTTGCACTTACAGGAACTACAGGCACATTAATCTTAGATGCATAAGCTATTAGCTCATCCAAATTCTTATTATCTTTGAAACCATTTTCATCAACGTTGGCAACGAACATCATTGGTTTAATTGTTATTAAACAAAGTGGCTTAATTAAAGTCAATTCATCATCACTTAAATTTATGTGACTTGCTAAGCTACCTTGATTAAAAATTACTTCAACTTTTTTATATATATTAAGAAGTGCTATTGATTCTTTATCACCTGATTTAGATTTTTTAGATTCTTTTTGAATTGCTTTATCTAAAGTTTCCATGTCAGCAAGTATTAGCTCGGTGTTGATAGTTTCAATATCCGATAGAGGATCTATTTTTCCGCTAACATGAACAATGTTGTCATCATTAAAACACCTCACAACATGCATAATTGCATCAGTTTCCCTTATATTAGCCAAAAATTTATTACCTAACCCTTCTCCTTTGGATGCTCCGGCAACAAGGCCTGCAATATCTACGAATTCTACGGTTGCTGGTTGAGTTTTCTCTGGAGAAACGATATTTTGAAGCGCTTTGATTCTTTGGTCAGGGACCTCAACAATACCTATGTTTGGTTCTATAGTGCAGAATGGATAGTTTTCGGCATCTATTCCAGCTTTAGTTATAGCATTAAATAAGGTCGATTTACCAACATTTGGTAGACCAACAATTCCACATTTCATAAATTGATCCTAATGTATTATTTTGAGTGTAGGTTTAGCATTGCTTTTTCAAAGTCACCCATTGTTAATAATGAAAAAATTTTATAACTATTAAAAATAGTATCTTCAATAGCTAATTTTTCTGATTTTGTCGGCTTATTTAAAACATAGTTATTAACTAAACTTTTTTCACCTGGATGTCCGATACCAAGCCTTAGACGCCAAAAATTATTTGTTTGTAATAAACTAGAAATGCTTTTTATTCCATTATGCCCGCCATGCCCACCTCCAAGTTTTAACTTAGTATTTCCTGGTGACAAGTCAAGCTCATCATGAATTACAAGTATTTCTTCTGGTTTAATTTTATAAAAATTAGATAAAGCAGCAACAGATTTACCGCTATCATTCATAAATGTATTTGGCTTCAGAAAAAAATACTCACTATCTTCTGAGTATTTAGCATATGAGCCATAGAATTTTGAACTATTTTTTAAAGGTAATCGATGGTTTTCGGTAATAAAATCTACCCACCAAAAACCAATATTATGGCGAGTATTTTGGTAATTATCGCTAGGATTGCCAAGACCAACAAATAACCTTATTCCACTCATTAGAATCCATATAGCCCTAAAATTAATTCCTTGATGAAAAGATTATTCTTTTGATTCTTTTTTTGAGCCATCAGAAGGTTTCTTAGTCGCTTTATTTTTTGAATCTTTTCCATCCTTAGCAGATTTTTCTCCATCTTTTGCTTCAGCACCTTCAGCACCTTCAGTACCTTCTTCACCTTCTTCACCTTCTTCACCTTCAGCACCTTCTTCACCTTCTTCACCTTCAGCACCTTCTTCACCTTCAGGAGTTTCTACCACTTCTTCTACAAAAACTTTAGGTTTAGATATAGAAGTTATGATTGGATCATTTTCTTCAGATAATCCAGTCAATTCAACACCTTCTGGTACTTTTATTTCTGATAAGTGAATTGAATCCCCTATTGATAAATTAATTAAATCAACTTCGATATAAGTTGGTAAATCTTTAGGAAGACATGAAATATCTACTTCAATCATAATATGACCCACAACACCACCTTCCAATTTAACTCCTGGAGCGATTTCTTCATTTAAGAAATGGAATGGTATCTTAACGTGTAGTTTTTTATTCTCATCAATTCGTTGAAGATCGATATGCTGAATATTATTTTTTACTGGATGCATTTGAAAGTCTCTAAGTAAGACCGGTTCTTTTTTCCCATCCAAATTTAAAGTAAGAATAGAAGCATGAAAAGCCTCATGTTTAAATTGCATAAATAATTCTTTACTATCTAATTCTATACTTATTGAATCATTATTTCCCCCATATAAGATGCCAGGGACCTTTCCAGAATGGCGAAGACGGCGGCTCGCACCCGTACCTTTCACCTCTCTAATTTTTGCATTTATTTCAATTTTCATTTTTAACTACTCCTAAATAAAAATAGACCCGCGACCAGGCCTATTAGTTAATTAAATCTCTATTCTATAAATAAGGAACTAACTGAATCTTCATGGCTAATTCTTCTAATAGTTTCTGCTAATAGCTTCGCTACTGATAATTGCCTGATTTTTTTAGTATTTTTGGCATTTTCTTCAAGCGTAATTGTATCAGTAATTACAATTTCATCAAGTTCAGAATTGTTGATTGAATTTATTGCATCACCAGAAAATATAGGGTGAGTTGCATAAGCGACTATTTTTTTTGCACCATGTTTTTTTAGTGCAAGAGCAGCCTCACATAAAGTATTTGCAGTATCAACAATATCATCAATTATGATACAAGTTCTGTCCTGGACATCGCCAATAATATTCATTACTTCAGATACGTTTGGCGTTGGCCTTCTTTTATCTATAATTGCTAAATCTGAGCCTAATATTTTCGCACAAGCACGTGCCCTAACAACGCCACCAACATCTGGGGATACAATAACTGCATCCTTGTATTTTTGTTTAACAAGATCTTCCAAAAGTACTGGTGTAGAATAAATATTATCTACTGGTATTTCAAAAAAACCTTGTATTTGATCTGAATGAAGATCCATTGTTAAAAGCCTATTAACACCAACACTTGTAAGCATAGTTGCTACCACTTTAGCTGTAATCGCAACTCTTGCTGATCGAGGACGTCTATCTTGTCTTGAATAACCTAAATAGGGTATAGCAGCTGTAATTCTTGCCGCTGATGATCTTCTTAAGGCATCAACCATTACCATAATTTCCATTAAATTATCATTAGTAGGGCGACTTATTGATTGGAGTATAAATACATCTTTGCCACGAACATTTTCGAGCAACTCAACCATTGTTTCGCCATCACTAAAGCTTCCAACAGTAGCTTTTCCTAACTTGATATTTAAATGTTTAGCTACTTGCTTTGCAAGTTGATCGTTGGCATTTCCTGAAAAAACCATTAAGCTATTTGTATTCAAAAGTTTATCCTCTTATATTTGGCTGGGGAGGAAGGATTCGAACCTTCGCATCCATGGATCAAAACCATGTGCCTTAACCAGCTTGGCGACTCCCCAATTGATCGGTTGAATAAAAAGGGTGAACCGATAAACCCTTTACAATAAAGCAATCAGTATTTCTTGGTTTATTTTCTTTTATTGATTCTGCCATATTAAGATTTTTAGTTCTTATAAATATACTTGAACCTGTTCCAGACATTTTAGCATTCCCAAAACAGCTCATCCACCTTAAAAGCGCAGTCATTTTTTCATATTTTTTAATAACTGTTTCCTCAAGATCATTTTTAACAAAATCATGTTTAACAGCATTGAAAGAGGACGCTATTTTCAACGGAATTGGGGAATTTGTCAATTTAAAACCACTAAAAATAGTTTTTGTATTAATACTCAAGTTTGGCACCATAACAATGTAAGTGGAATTAGGTATTTTGATATCATATAAAAGCTCACCAATTCCTTCAACCCATGCATTTACTCCGTTGATGAAAAAAGGTATATCCGCACCTAATTTAAGACTAGATTTTATTAGATCTGTTTTACTTAAATTAAATTTAGCTAGTTTGTTAATAGCCATTATAACTGTTGCGGCATTTGAACTTCCTCCACCAAGACCAGCCCCTAAGGGTATTTTTTTATTTATGAAGATATCAGCACCAAGCTGTCGGTTTGATAAAATTGATTGCGCAGCTTTAAATGCAAGATCATTTTCAGGTTTAATTAGTAAGGATGAATTATTAATATTTATTTGTGTGTCTTCATGTCTAATTTTAATAAAAATATTATCTTGTAAATCAATCAATTGAAATATACTTTGAAGATTGTGATACCCATCTTTTCTCTTGTTAATAATTTTAAGAAATAAGTTTAATTTGGCTGGTGCAGAGAATTTTGAATAGCCAGCTTCTAATAATGCTTGGTTATTTTTCATAAAATCCAATCTGAAATAAAAATCTTTAAGTTAATATTATTTTTTTCAAATTTAATTGTATTTGGAAAAAGTTGACCCCTTATAATCTTATTTCCTTGATAAGAAATATTCCAATTTTCATATTTAATTGAAATATTATTCATACTAGATAACTGTTGTGGCGGGTTTATGATAAATTCTTTCAACAAAAATATATTTTCTTTACTACCAAAAATTTTTGAAATTAATTCTTCAGAATCTTGATTATTTTTCTTAGAAAATTTTAAAATAACTCTTTTTTCTAATTCATATAAGATAATTTCTGCAATTTTTGTATTAAAGGGATTTAGTATGTCGATAGAATCTTTATTGTCTTCAAAATTCCATAAAATCTTACCTGTTTGCCCTTTTTTATTTATAAATAGAGATAATTTTCCATTAAGTTTAAATTTTTTAGTTATTTTTTTAGGTAATGCATTTTTATATTCTTCGTAAGATAAGCTATGAGTATCTTGTTTTAAAAAGGGAAGTGAGCAACTTGTAAGAAATAAAATAAATAGAGCAACTAAAGTTATTCTCATATACTTAATATTATCTAAATCGATTCGTAGTTTCTCTTAAAACAGTATTGCTTGGGTAAAAATTAAGAGAGTTACTCCATACTTCTTTAGCCTCTTCTTTTTTACCTTGAACCCAAAGAATTTCTCCTAAATGGGCTGCAATTTCTGGATCTTTGATTATTGCGTAAGCTTTTTTTATGAATTGTAAGGCAATTTCTAAATTACCCAATTTAAAATGTACCCATCCCATACTATCTAATATGTAATGATTATTTGGCTCATATGATAAAGCGACTTCAATATATCGTTTTGCTTTTTGTAGTTTTATATTTCTATCAGCATATGAGTAGCCAAGAGCATTATATGCTGTTGCATAATCTGGCTTTAATTTAATAGCCTCTAAAAGAAGTTGTTCCATCAATAATGTATTTCCCATTTTTTCTGAAAGCATCGCATAGTCAAACTTAAATTCAGGAGAATCTTTAAACTCTTCTTCCTCTAGCTTCATTAAATCATATGCATCTTGACTTCTATTCTCAGTTAAGAGTAACGATGCTTTATTTCTAAGAATAATTAGTTTCTCATTAGATGAAAGACGTTTCGTCTTTAGCTTGTTTAGCATTTCAATTGCTGAATCGGCTGAGTCATATTTTGCAATATATTCAGCCATTAATATTCTAGAGTCGATAAAATATTCATTATTAACAGTGGTTATTTTATTTAGCCAAGTTAAAGTTTCATCAAAATCACCTCTATCATCATAAATACTTGCTAAATAGATATAAATTTGAGCGGGCTTGGAGTAACCTCGCTTTAAACTCTGCATGAAATATTTTTCAGCAAGTATGTTGTCGCCTAATTCGATTGCTAACAATGCAACTGTGAGGCTAATCTCTGAAGAAGCTAAAGAACTGTTAACTAGCTTTAAGAATTGTTTTTCTGCATCATCATATTTTTTTAGGTTGGTTAAAGCTTTTGCATATTCTAGTCTGACTTCGTTTGATTTTGGATTACTCCTTAAGAAGGCTTGATAAAAAGCTAGAGCCTTTTCAGGCCATTCTTGACCAATGATATAGCCTCGAAATAGAGCAGCTGTTTCCCATTTAGGATTTATAGATTCAATTTTATCTAATTCTTCGATAGCCAATTTTTTATTACCTGCAGAAAAAGCTGCATGAGCAATTGCAAATCTTGCTTCTGGAATATTTAGATATGGTTTAGTAATATCAATAATAAATCTAAGTGCATTTTTTTTGTTTTCTACTTGAGATAAAATTTTATTAAGATACAAAAAGCCTTCTGCTCGAGTTTTCCCTTCTTTTTCTAAAAGTGTTTTAACCAGTGGTCTTGCTTTTGCTAGGTTGCCGCTAGTAATAAATAATTCAGCTAAAATTCTCTTTGGTTCAATTGATATTTTATCTAATTTTTGCCAAATGTTTGCAGAATCCATAGCTAACCTTCCATTTCTGGCTGAGCCTGCAATCCTGGTTGCACGTTCTGCCAATGGAATACTCTTCGTGAGCTTCGCTAGATCAAAGTAGATATGTCCTGCTGTATTTAAATCACCTCTTTGGGTAGCAATTTCGGCTAATAAGAATTTATAAATAAATTCTGCGTTTGTTTCCGTTATTTGTGCAGGGGTATTCTCGTTAAATACTTCATTTTCCGATGAGATTGGTGGGATATTCTTTAATTTAACTGAATCTTTTGCATATATTAGCGAGCTAATAGTAAAAAGTATAAAAATAAAGGATTTCTTGTATGTGATTTTGATCATTTCGTATTAATTTTAATTATCTATTAATTGAATAATAAGTTTAAACTAAAAATCTTTTTCTTAATATAAGTTTTAAAGATTAAAGAATTTGAATATAATTCAATTTTATTTTATTTTATTTAAACTTTTTTTTTCATATAAACTCATACATTCAAAAATATTGGAAAAGTAAATGACTAAGGCTACATTAAATGCAATTGATTTATCGAGGCAATTTGGAGATAACTTTGCCGTCAAAGATGTTTCATTTCACCTAAATAAGGGGGAAGTGTTAGGTTTCCTTGGCCCTAATGGTGCAGGTAAATCAACAACGATGAGAATGCTAACAGGAAATTTGGCGCCTACTCAAGGGGGTGTAAAGATATGTGGTATTGATATTATTGAAAATCCAAAAGAAGCAAAAGCCCTAATTGGTTATTTGCCTGAAATTAGACCTTTATATAAGGAGTTTACAGTTAATGAGTTTTTAAGTATTGCAGCTCGTTTCCATAAAGTAAAATCTTCCTATGTACATAAAGCCGTAGAGGCTGTAAAAGATAAATGTGGTTTAGCCCATATGAGCAACCGTCTAATTGAAAATTTATCTAATGGCTACCAGCAAAGAGTTGGTATTGCGCAAGCTATTATTCATAACCCTGAAATTGTTATATTAGATGAACCAACTGTTGGATTAGATCCAATACAAATCCGAGAAATTAGAAAATTAATTAAAGAGATTGGTAAAAAGCATAGTGTTATTCTCTCTACTCATATCTTGCCTGAAGTTGAAATGGTTTGTGATCGTGTTCAGATCATTGATAAAGGCCATCTTGTATTTCATGGTTCAATAGATGACTTGAAGCAACAGCGCCTGGGTAATAAACTTTTAATTGGCCTTTCAAAACCACCCACCTTGAGCAAACTTAAAAGTATCAAGGGCGTTGAAAAAGTTGAAAAGGATGAACAGGGTATGCTTGTAATGAAATTTAAAGACAAATATTTACCAGCAGAAGAAATTGTATCCTTAGCAACTAAACAGAATTGGGGGCTTTATCATATAGCCCCGCACGTTACCAGTTTGGAAGATATCTTTGTTCAATTAACACAAGTACAGACTATAAAAAATCGAATCACTAAGGGTAAATAAACTTAATTATGATAATAAATGTTGCCAGAAAAGAATTAAAAAGCTTATTTTCATCCCCAATGGGTTGGATTATATTAGCTTTATTGATGCTCGCTTTCGGAAGTTTTTATTTACAGGGTGTGAATAACTATTTTGAAGTGATGTCAGGTTCAATTAGGCCAGCTGAACGAGTTGGAGTAACAATATTTGTTGGACAAACAGTTTATGGTATTGCGTCATTTCTTATGTTGTTCGCAGTGCCTCTCTTGTCAATGCGATTAATTAGCGAGGAAAGAAGAAGTCAAACGTTACCTTTTTTGTTTAGTGCACCTATTTCATTAACTGAAATTGTAGTTGGAAAGTTTTTAGGGTTAATTATCTTTTTAAGTATTCTAGTCGGATATATTCTCTTGATGCTTTCTACTTTAAATATTTGGTCTGATATTGACTTTGGCTATTTACTTTCTAATTCTTTAGGGCTGATTTTATTGGCAGCTAGCTTCTCTGCTTTGGGTATTTATTTCTCTTCTTTAACCAGTCAGCCTATTATTGCAGCAATCTTAAGCTTTATTGCCTTATTTGCGCTAATGGGATTAGATAAGTTTTTTGGAAGCCAACCCAATCATTGGTTTGGTTATATTTCACTTATGAAACATTTTCAATCTTTTTCTAGAGGTGTAATTGACAGTAAAGATATTATTTACTTCATTTTGTTTATTACAACTTTCTTAGTTTTAACTGTTAGGCGTTTAGATGCTGATAGGTTGAGAGGATAGGTTTTATGAAAATTAACGCTAAACTTAGATTACAGCTTTTAATTCAAAATTGGTTTTTTGTTTTATTATTTTTTTTATTAGTACTTTTATTTGGCTATTTGTCAAATCAATTTGTTCTAACAAAAGATATCACCCAGGCAAATCGAAATACTCTTACACAAGGAAGTATTGAGGTTCTAGAAAATATGACAAGTCCAATTAATTTGACTGTCTTTGCAACAAAAGATGATGTAAATAATGGAGACACTTTTAGACAGGGGATTATAAATTTCATAGCTCGTTATCAAAGAACAAAGAGTGATATTAATATAAAGTTTATAAGCCCTGTAGAAGAGCCAAAATTAGCTCAGGAGATGGGTATTAGAGTTGATGGTGAAGTGATTGTAGAATACAACAAAAGATCAGAACACATCTCCCCTCCATTTGCGGAGCAAGATCTAACAAATTTATTTGTTAGATTAACCCGCACAAACGAACAACCTATTATGTATTTAGATGGCCATGGTGAAAAGAATTTAATGGGTATAAAAAATAATGATTTAGGTGAATTTGGAAAACAATTAGAAAAGAAAGGATTTAAATTTTCAAATCCAGATTTAATTATTGTGAATGAAGTTCCAAAAGAAGGTGGCATGCTGGTAATAGCTAGCCCCCAAGTCAACGTTAGTAAAGTTGAGTCTAATAAAATTGTTAGGTATTTGCAAAATGGAGGAAATGTTCTTTGGCTTTTAGATGATGATAATCTTAAAGGACTTGAAAATGTTGCTAAATATTTAGGATTAAAGGTTTCAAAAGGGAAAGTTGTAGATCCTTCTTCTTCGCAATTTGGGGCAAATGAAAATGTTTCTTTTGCAACTTTCTATGGCGATCACCCTATAACGAAAAACTTTATGCTTAGAACATTGTATAACAGCGCACATGAAGTAAGTGCTAAAGGTACATATGAGAATGGCTGGGAGGTTAGTAAATTAATTGAAGTTGCAGGAAATGGTTGGCTTTCAGGAGAAGGAAAAACAGAAGCGCAGAAGTTAATTTTTGATAAAACTAAAGATAAAAAAGGCCCAATTAATATTGGAATAGCTTTTAATAGGAAATTTGAGGAAAAAGGTCAAAGGGTAATTGTTGTGGGTAATGCTGCATTCTTATCAAATAGCTTCATTACATCAGGAGGTAACTTGGATCTTGGAATCAATATAATTAATTGGCTAGCTGGTGACGATCAATTAATCACAATACAGCCTATGCCTCTAAAGGATGTAAATGTAACAATTCCAAATGATAGTAAATCAGTATTTCTTGCATGGATTATATTTCATAGCTTCCAATACTTTATTCCTTTAGCTTTATTTATAGCTGGTTTTGGTATTTGGTTTAAGAGACGAAAAGCTTAGATAGATGAAAAGTAGATGGCTAATAAATATTGGATTATTACTCTTAGTTTTAATAACTTTTTTTTATTCCTGGACAATTTTCCAAAAAGAACCTGTTGAGTCAATAAGGTTTGAATTATCTAAATTTAAATTATCAGATTTTAATGAGCTTAAGATAGATTTTCCTTCTCGGATAAGTACTCACTTTAAGATAGTTGATAATCATTGGAGGATGTTATCTCCACATAAAGCTAGGGCAGACGAGCTTTATGTTTATAGAATACTTTCTGTACTTGCAACTTCTAGTTTAGAAAAATTAAGTTCGGATGATTTATCAAAGTATGGATTAGATCAACCAAATTTAAAAATCACTTTTTTAGGAAATAATCTTAAAGAAGTATTTTTATTTGGAACCTATAACCCTATAAATGAAGATCAATATGTTCTATATAAAGACAATGTTTTTCTTATTAGCGGAGGGTTTTCTGAGACAGCCGCTTTTATGTCGACAGAGTTAATTGAAAAAAACCCTATAGCAAAATATGAAAAAATAAAGAGTTTCAACTTTTCTCGTCTTGAGCAGTGGCAAGATTCACGACTTAAGTTAAATAATATTAATAATGCTTGGAATGTTGAAGGTAAGAATCTCTTAATCACTCAATCTGATGTGAATGAATGGTATGAAATGACATGGAAGAATATTCCAGCAAAGTCTGTTAAGCCATATAAAATGGATGAAAGAATTGGGTATAAAAGTTTTGATATTGTGCTTAAAGATAATAAAAAATTAACTTTTTATAAAATTGAAGAGTCACCTGAACTTCTTTTATTTAGAAAAGATGAGGGACTTTTATATCATTTTCCTAGTGATTTAGGTTTTACAATGCTTAATCCTCACGTTCAACAAAAAGAAGAAAAATAGTGCCAGAGCTTCCAGAAGTTGAAGTTACCCGTCTCGGATTAAAACCACTTTTAAGACAGAAAGTTAAAGAAGTTACGATTAGAAACCATTCATTACGTTGGCCAATAGACTCACAGTTACCTGAAATATTAAAAAAACAAACCCTTTTAGGCTTGAACCGAAGAGGTAAATACATACTCGTTAACTTCACTAGTGGAACTCTTATTATTCATCTAGGAATGTCTGGCCGCTTATGTATTGTTTCATCTGATGAGCCTCTAAGTAAGCATGATCATGCAGATATTTTATTCAAAGAAGATAATTTAATATTAAGATATCGAGATCCTAGAAGATTCGGATCTATTTTATGGACAGAAGAAGATCCTTATAATCACAAGCTTATTAGAAACTTAGGACCAGAACCTCTTAATGAAGAATTTAATGCCGATTATCTCTATAAGAAATTAGAAAATAAACAACAGTGCATTAAGAATTCAATTATGGATAGCCATCTTGTTGTTGGTGTTGGTAATATTTATGCAAGCGAGTCTCTATATTATGCAGGTATTAGACCTTATCGAATATCGAAAAAAGTTTCAAAGAAAGAAGCCTTTGCTTTAGCTGAATCAATTAAAAATGTAATCAAAGAAGCTATCTTAAAAGGCGGAAGCAGTATGAATGATTTTTTTGATGTAAATGGTGAAAATGGATATTTTCAGAATGAACATAAAGTTTATGGAAGAGAAAATCAACCTTGTTTTCAATGCCAACTTCCGATAACTCAGTTAAGGCTGGGGCAGCGCTCAAGTTTTTTTTGTAAAAAATGTCAAAGGTAAATAGGTTATAAATATGAGAATATATAAACTAACAAATGAAATGAGCATATTGGTATTACATAAGATAGCTATAAATTATAATAATAAGTAATATTCCGAAAAATATTGAAATATTTTTACAAAAACTTTGTAATTTTTTAATCTCATTGCGGATTCTTTTATTATCACTCTCAAAAGCGCTGTAATGGATATTGTTTTCATTTTTAAGATAGGCATGAATTAATCTGGGAAGTTTTGGAGCAACGTTAACCCACTCAGGAAACTCTTTTTTAATTGATTTAAGTAGACTTCTTGGGCCGTATTGCTCAGATAGCCAGCTTTCTAAATAAGGTTGCGCAGTCTTCCAAAGATCTAAATCTGGGTCTAAATCACGACCCAGACCCTCAACATTTAAAAGTGTTTTTTGAAGCATAGTTAATTGGGGTTGAATTTCCATATTAAATTGTCGTGATGTTTGGAATAACCTAATTAATAATTTACCAAAAGATATTTCTTTTAATGGCTTTTCAAATATTGGTTCACATACAGAGCGAATAGCATTTTCAAATTCATCAATTGGAGTCTCTTTTGGAACCCACCCTGATTCGATATGTGCTAAAGCAACTGCGTGATAATCTCTTTTAAAAAACGCAGAAAAATTTCTTGCTAGATAATATTTGTCTTGCTCATTCAGTACTCCCATTATTCCAAAATCCATGGCGATGTATCTTCCATCATTTGCAACTTGAATATTTCCAGGGTGCATATCTGCATGAAAAAAACCATCCCTAAATACTTGTGTAAAAAATATCTCCACTCCATCTTTAGCTAATCTTGGTATATCAACTTTATTTTTCTTCAATTCACTAACCTTACTAATAGGTGTGCCAGACATTCTCTCCATTACCATTACTTTTTCATTACAAAAATCCCAATAAACTTCAGGTACGATTAGGAGTTTTTTATCTTTAAAATTTTCACCTAGGTGGCTACAATGAGCAGCTTCTAGAAGTAAATTAAGCTCAGATCTTGTATGTTTAGAGAATTCCTCAACTACCTCCTGCGGTTTGAGCCTTTTACCATCTGACCATATATGTTCTAAAAGCCAAGAAAAAATTCTAAGCAATTTAATATCCTTATCAACTGCTTTCTCAATATTTGGCCTTAAAATTTTAACAGCTACTTTTTTACCATTTAATAATTCAGCAAAATGAACTTGGGCAACTGAAGCACTTGCAATTGGGTCTTTTGAAAATTTTTTAAAAATATTATTTATTGGTTTACCGTATGATTTTTCTATTAAAATTTCTACATTAAAATAATCAAATGGCGGGACTTGGTCTTGAAGTTTTGCAAGCTCATTTGCTATATTTTGAGGAATTAAATCCCTTCTAGTTGATAGCATTTGACCAAATTTAACAAAGATTGGCCCAAGTTGTTCAAGTGCTAACCTTAGTCTAAGAGCTCGATCCAGTTTTTTAATTTGTAATAGGCGAAACGGATAAACAAATATTTGGAATACAAAAATTATTTTAGAATTAAAAAATTCGTCTAATCTATATTTTATTATTACAAATATTATTTTAAGAAATCGAAATAAACTCATAATTTTCTTTTTTTTATTATTGTTTTCATTCTTGCTTCTAACCTTTCAGTGTCCTCAACAATTTTATCTACTTCCTCATTAAAAATTTCAATACTTCTTTTTTTTGCTAAAATAGGATTTTCCTCTTGCCAATATTCTATAAGTGCACCTGTTAAGTTATTTATATTTTTTTGACTGGTATTTACAACTTTCTTTAAAAATCTAGTGGCGTGTATTGCTGGTATATCACCAATATATTTACTCAAATCTTCTTCAACATCCCATTCAATTTTTTTAAGTACTTGCGAAACTTGATTGGCTAGTTCTAAATCACCTTCGACAGAAATTTTACCGTTTTTTTTGTTAACTAATTGGTTGATAAAGTCATTAATTGTTAGTTTGATGACACAATCAAATTCTTTAGACTCATCTATTGATTTAAGTTGCCCATTACTCTCAACTTTAAAAATAATTTTAAAACCCGATATTTCAATAACTACTATTTTATCTTTATGGCTCACGAGCTTAGTTTGCATCCAATCATTCTGAGACATAAGATGATTCATGATAATTTTTTTTATTTTATGGATCAAAATTTATATCCTTTATGGATTGCAACAATTCCTGCTGATAAATTTGTAAAGCTTGTTTTCTCAAAGCCTTGAGCTTTTAATAGCTTTAAAAGTGTATTTTGATCTGGATGCATGCGAATTGATTCAATTAGATATTTATAGCTTTTTTCATCTTTTGCGAATAATTTACCTAGTTTAGGCACTATTTTAAATGAAAAATTATCGTAAACTTTTCTTAGAGGCCCCCATATTTTAGAAAATTCAAGTATTACTAGTTTTCCACCTGGAGAAAGTACCCGATATATTTCTTTTAAAGCTTTTTCTTTATTGGTCATATTTCTTAAGCCAAAACCAATTGTGACACAATCAAAATAATTATTCGGAAAGGGAAGGGCTTCTGCGTCACAAAGAATTGAAGGAATAATTTTACCTTGGTTAATGAGTTTTCTTTTACCTTCTTTTAGCATTGACAGGTTTATATCTGTATGAAATATTTCATAATCTTTATTTTTTTTTAAAAATTCTATTGTAATATCAGCAGTACCTGCTGCAATATCGAGTATTTTTGATTTAGTTCTTAAAGTTGTTGTTTCAATTAATATTCTTTTCCATACGTGGTGAAGCCCCATTGACATTAAATTATTCATTAAATCGTAATTTGTTGCTACTGAGTTGAATACAGCACTAACTTTTTTACCTTTTTCTTTTTTAGTGATGGTTTCATATCCAAAATGAGTATTTTTTTTTTGATTCAAGTGTTTTTCCTTTTTATTCCTTGTGCATCTAACTTACCAATATATTCAAGCCAAAGTTGTTCATAGTTTTTTGCTAAATGATGTAAATATACCCATGAAAAAAGTCCCGTATCATGCCCGTCAGAAAATTTTATTTTAATAGCGTAATTGCCAACGGGAATTATCTCTATGATATTAACATCCTCTTTTCCAATTTGGAGTACTGCTTGTTCTGGGCTGTGTCCCTGAACTTCGGCTGAGGGTGAGTAAACTCTAAGCATTTCACAAGATAACTTACATTCAGTGTTGTCATCAAATAGTATTTCTAAAAGCTTTGATTTTTGATGAAGTTTAATTTCTTTTGGGGTAGGTATATTTGCCATTCAATTTTAACTTGTTGAAATGGCAAATTTTAGCAGAAAAGTTAACTATTTGAGTTTTATACGTTAGCTGATGATATGAATGTTTTAATTTTTTTCATTGCATTTTGCTCAATTTGTCTAATACGCTCAGCAGATACTTTGTATTTTTTGGCAAGCTCATGAAGTGTGTCAGCTTTGTTTTCTTTCAGCCATCTTGCTTCAACAATTTCTCGACTTCTTGTATCTAATTTCATAAGTGCATTTTGTAGGTTTTTTGTGTTATTTGATTCAACTTCTGATTTTTCTATTTCTTCAAGTGGCATAAGAGCCGAGTCTTTTAAGTAAGCTATAGGGCGAAATTGATCTTCTTCTGAATCATCATTTGAATAATCAATTGATATTTCTTGCCCACTGAAGCGAAATTCCATCTCACGTACTTCTTTTTCTTTAACGTTTAATTCTTTAGCAATTGATTTTATTTCTTCTACACCAAGAGGCTGTAATGTTGATCTAAGGCTTCTAAGATTAAAGAATAATTTTCTTTGTGCTTTAGTTGTTGCCATCTTAACTAAGCGCCAGTTTTTAACAACATATTCTTGTATTTCAGCCTTAATCCAGAACATCGCATAAGACACTAATCTTACCCCTCGGTCTACATCGAATTTTTTAACAGCTTTCATTAATCCAATATTACCTTCTTGCACTAAGTCTGACTGGGGCAAGCCATATCCATTATAGGATCTTGCAATTTTCATTACAAGTTTAAGATGCGAAAGGATAAGTTTTTTTGCTGCTTCTAAATCATTATCCTTTTTTAGGCGCATACCGAGCTCGTACTCTTCTTCTTCAGTTAAGAATGGAATTTCTTGAATGGATTGCTGATACAAACTAAAGCTATCAGCATTGCTGAAAGATGATAAAGATAAATAATTATTCATATTTAAACAAATTCTCTATTAAAAATTACGTTTATTTTAGCACTCTTTATAAGAGAGTGCTAGTTTATAATAAAAATTCTATTAAATACAAGGGTTTATTTAAATGTTTCTAATTTTTTTATAGATTGTTGAGCTGCAAAAAAAGATGCAAAACAGCCAATTAATATTGCAATTATAATGATACTTAAGTTTTGTTGCCATATTAGGTTCTTTAAGATAAAAGTTCCACCAAGCATCACTTCTAGATTGATTGCCGCTTTATTAAATATTTCAATAGTTAGTTTTAGAGTGCATATAGTTATTAAGCCTCCACCTAAGCCATACATTAAGCCTGTGTACATAAAGGGTCTCTGAATAAAACTGTTAGTTGCCCCTATAAGCTTACTTACTTCTATTTCATCTTTATGGGTTAATGTTTGAAGACGGATTGTATTGCTAATAACTACAATAAGAACGATTATTAATATAATACCTAAGAAAGCTAAACCAATTTTTAACAAATACAAGATAGATCTTAATTTTTTAATCCAACCTGCGTCGAAAAAAATATTTTCAACCCCGTCAATAGTTTTTAGATTATCTATAAGGTTATTTATTTCTTTTTCATTAAATGTATTTAATGAGATAAAAAATGCGTCAGGTAATGGATTCTCTGATATGCCAGTATCAATGGGGTTTAAATTTAATTTATTTTGTAATTT
>Ga0209501_10001292_pt1 | contig 27915 bp, 27 predicted proteins | sample ArcticOcean_MG_C_4_FD_187434 | JGI IMG/M metagenome (GOLD analysis project Ga0209501, IMG submission 187434) | Marine microbial communities from western Arctic Ocean - ArcticOcean_MG_CB4_134 (SPAdes) (version 2) | ecosystem: Environmental > Aquatic > Marine > Oceanic | place: Arctic Ocean...
CACCTAGAAAGGAGCAGAAAGTGTCCCAAGACAACACCGGTCAAGCCCACGTAGCAGAGATCTCGACCCAAGAGACCGGGGAGTACGCCCCGGAAGACAAGATCCGCATCGTTCTGGAGGGTTTCCGAAGGGAGGTCACGGTTAGTGACCTCTGTCGGCGGGAGGGGATCAAACCGGGCGTCTTCTATGCCTGGACCAAAGAGTTCATGGAAGCGGGTAAAGAGAGTCTCACCCGGGATACGGTCCGAGATGCCACCCGCCAGGAGATCGAACACCTGAATTCAGCTTCCCGTCTGCTTCGTATAAAAAGACCGCCGATTGTCGCGGTCTTTTGGTTTGGCTTATAATTTTGCTACCGTTTGTTACGAGTGAGGTGGTCTGCATTAAGTCAGACCACCTAATGATTCGCAGCAAACGGATGGACAACAAACTCCCGGGCGCACTTTTGGTGTGACCCGTTTACATATCGAGGATACTTTGCCTTTTGTAATCACTGAGCCCTGTATTGGGGTCAAAGATAAGTCTTGTATCGAAGTCTGCCCCGTGAAATGTATTGCCTCCGACGACGAGGAAGAGATGTATTTCATAGATCCTGGCGTCTGTATAAACTGCTCCTACTGCGAACCTGTCTGTCCGGTGAACGCCATTTTCGACGAATTTAAACTGCCATCAGACCAGCGTATCTACCTCAGAAAAAATCGACAATTTTACGAAAAATAATTGCTAAAAGACCTTAGGACCATTATGCGTTTTTTTTAAAGACACCCTTCGTGCGCCGCCCAGATGAGTGGGGTGCTGAAGGGCCTCCCGACCCTGTGCCGAATCCCAACCACGACCCAATTGCTGATGACTTTCCAGACCTGGCCAGACAGTTGGGAGTGCAGGCATCTTAAGGTCGGTGCACCTCTATCTCCCGGTCGGTTAAAATACCGACTACTCCATAGATTTTCATCACAGACAACCCATCAAGAGGTGAGGCCATGTCCGGTGAACTAGAAATTCGCACCACGATTGGCGACTTGTTGGACACACAGACGGAACGCTACGCAGACCGTGAGGCGCTGGTCCACGTTGAAGCTGGCGCCAGGTTCAACTACCGGGAATTCAAGGCTGAATGCGACCGTGTGGCCCGAGGGCTGATGGCCCTGGGAATCGAAAAAGGCCAGCACGTCGGCATCTGGGCCACCAACTACTCGGAGTGGGTTGTCGCCCAATTCGCCACTGCCAAGATTGGCGCGGTCCTAGTCACCGTTAACCCCTCCTACCGCACCCATGAGCTTGAGTACGTCTTGAAGCAGTCCGAGGCCGATGCACTGATACTCATTGGCCAGTTCCACACCTCGGACTACGTCGGCATGACCAACGAGGTTGTTCCGGAACTCAAAGACTCCGCCCCCGGCGAACTCCAGTCTTCAACCCTGCCCCATCTGCGTAATGTGATATTCATCGCGCCTCCGTCAGCCCCCGAGACCAAGACGCCTCACGGCATGTGGTCGTGGGAAGACGTGCGCGGGAAATCCTCCGAGATTAGCGAGGCTGATCTGGCTCAGCGGCAAGGTTCCTGTGACCCAGACGACACGATCAATATTCAGTACACTTCCGGCACCACCGGCAATCCCAAGGGCGCCATGCTCACCCATTACAACCTGGTGGCCAACGGCTACTACACGGGTGAGGGCATGAAATTCACCGAGGAAGATCGCCTGTGCATCCCGGTGCCCTTTTACCACTGCTTTGGCTGCGTTCTCGGGAACCTTGCCTGCGTGACCCACGGCTCCACCATGGTTATCCCATCAGAGTACTTTGAGCCTCTGAAGGCCCTGGAGGCCGTGCAACAAGAAAAGTGCACTGCCCTGCACGGCGTGCCCACCATGTTCATCGCCCAACTGGGCCAGGACCGGTTCTCCGACTTTGATTTGAGCTCCTTGCGCACTGGCATGATGGCTGGCTCGCCGTGTCCCATTGAGGTCATGCGCCAGGTGGTTGACCAGATGGGCGCCAGGGAGATTACCATCGGCTATGGCCAGACCGAGGCCTCGCCCGTCATCACCCTGACACGCACCGAAGACACCCTAGAGCGGCGCGTCAGCACCGTTGGCACTGCACTGCCCAACGTAGAGGTTAAGCTGGTTGACCAGGAGACTGGATCAGACACGCCGACTGGAGAGCAGGGTGAGTTACTCACCCGCAGCTTCATGGTGATGAAGGGTTACTACAACTTGCCAGAAGCCACCGCCTCGGCCATCGACAAAGAAGGCTGGCTCCACACGGGCGACCTAGCCACAGTGGATGCAGATGGCTATTACCGGATTACCGGTCGGTTGAAAGACATGATTATAAGAGGCGGCGAAAACGTCTATCCACGGGAGATTGAAGAGTTCCTCTACACCCACCCAAAGATCGCCGATGTTCAGGTTATTGGAGTGCCCGATGAGCGGTTCGTCGAAGAGGTCATGGCCTGGGTCATGCTGAAGCCGGGAGAGACCGCCGACGAAGAGGAAATACGGGAGTTCTGCAAAGGCAAGATAGCCCACTACAAAATACCCCGCTACGTGAAAATGGCCACCGAGTTCCCGATGACCGTTACCGGGAAGATACAAAAATATCGCATGCGGGAAGTCGCGATAGAAGAACTTGGTTTACATAAAGCAGCAGGAATCGAGACTGCTTAGGCAGACTACGCAAATGCACTTCGTCGCTTGTCACCCTGAGAGAAGCGAAAGAATCGGGACGGCCTCAGAATGAATTTGTTGGCAGGCCATATTGGGATTTCAAAACAGAAAGGCCCCAGCAATCGCTGGGGCCTTTCTGTTTGAGTTCAGTTGTACTTGAGAGGGGCTTAGCCAGCGGCTAGAGCCCGAACCTCTCTGGCTTTGGCTGGTAGGTCGTAGGTTGTCCAGGTTGCGCCGTCGTCCAGCGACCCGAATACCTGGCCGTCACGGGAGTTGCAGAAGACGTGGTCCGGTGATCTGGGGTCCACGGCCACGGTCATCATCGTCGAGTTGGCCGTGATGCCACGGTCTACCTGCTCAAAGGTCTTGAACAAGTCCCGGCTGCGGTAGAGCGCACCCTGCGTACTCCGCGCTGCTGCTCCAATCGAAAGGTAGAGCATGTTGGGGTCGTGGGGCGCTGTCTTCAAATCACGGGTGTAGGTAATCTCAGAGAAATTTCCGATATCAGCGGGTATCCATTCGCTGCCCCGGTCCGGGCCGATGAACGGTCCCTGGCGAGTGGTTATGAACACGGTATGGGGCATGGCTGCTGAGCATTGGGCGCCATGCAAATCAAGGGTGTCCTCGCTAGGGGCCAAACTCCCGGATATCTCTTCCCAGGTGTCTCCCCCATCGGAGCTGCGAATCACACCGGCCACTTCCAGGGCGGCGTACATCTCGTCGGGGAAATTCGGGTCGGCGCACAGGGCAATTACCCGCGTGGGAAAGGCCATGTTGATCTCAGCGGACCCCATGGATTTAGTAATCATCTGCCAGGAGTCTCCGCTGTTCGTGCTGCGGTAAATCTCTCCGGGCGCGGAACCCAGGTACATCACACTCGGGTCGCCGGGGCGAAACATGAACGTCCACGGCGGAGCGCCAGTCTTGGGGTAGTCCAGTCTCTCCCAGCTATTACCACGGCTGTTGCTGCGGAAAGGGCCGTCCTGAGTGCCGGCGTAAATCACTTCAGGATCGTTTGGGTGAATAATAATTCCGTTCACCATGGGGTCTACCGGCAGACCTTTGGTGAGCTCCTCCCATTGCGTGGAACCTGGTGCTAGACGGTAGATACCGCTCTTCTCTGCTCCGGCGTAAACGTAGGTGTTATTGCTTCCAGTTGTCATGTCAGTCTCCCCTCTCGTTGGTTTTTAACAAGGCCGCTGCCAAGGCACGCTTGAACCGCGCTTAAACTAAGGAGCGGACTTGGAAGCTGATATCTCTTCTAGGTCGAACGTGAAGTCCTCGATGACCGGGTTGGCCAGTAGCTTTTGGCACATCTCGGTCACGGTAACCTCAGCATTTGCCCGGTCAGTCTCGTCGATGTTGACCAGCAGGAATTTGCCTACCCGCACATCACCAGCGCTATTAAAACCCAGACGGTGCAGGCTAGACAGCACCGTGACGCCCTGCGGGTCGTTAACCGTTGGCTTGAGAGTGATATGTATTCGAGCTTGGTACATCAGCTAGCGAGACTCCTGAATGGTCTTAACAAGGCACATATTCCGGTCCCAAATTGCCAGCGTAGGTTTCAAAGAAAGTGTTGATTCGGTCTCGGTCCACTCCGGCAAAGGTGTCTATTACACCCCAGGTGGAGAGGGCAACCTGGCCTTCTGGAATACCAGGGTAGGAGCGGGCTAATCCCCATGTCTGGTTCAGGCCGATGCTATCTAGAGCATCGCGCAAGTCAGAAACGTCTGACGCTAGCGGAAGATTGTAGCTCACCACTATATGGCCGTGCTCCATGTTATGAACTACCCGTTCGTCTGGCAGAACTTCTTCATAGAAACGGCATTGGGCCGGAGATTCCCAGTGGTCACCCGAGGCTGGCGGGGCGGTGGTGTACGTGACCGACACACCTTCATCCACGTGCGTCCATCCGTTTATAATCTCTACTTGGGTTCCAACGCCTTCAACGTAGCCGTCGGTGTTCTCGCTGTCATTGCCACCGCCGTTGTTAATCATGCTGGTTAAGGCGAAGCTGGCAATGACTAATACCGCAATGATTACGGACGCTGCGATGTATAGCTTATTTGTCTTCTTGCGCCGGTTGGTTGAAATCATGTTGCCGGAGCGGGCGGCCCTGGTGGCTGCCCTACCGCGGCGACGTCTTGATGTAGGCAATGTGAACTCCTCCGAATTTTGCTAGGAACCAACCCTGATCCCTGATGAATCGAGGCAATACCGGGCAAGCCGGGTTAAACCGATATTAGGTTTCTAGAGCTTGGTCCCGGTCAGTTTGTAATACGCTTCGCAGTAGCGCTCGGACGTCTTTGCTACCACATCAACCGGCAACTCAGGGGCGGGAGGCTCGTGGTCCCAGCCCTGTTCGTCCAACCAGTCTCGGACGAATTGTTTGTCATAGTTGGGCTGAGACTTGCCCGGTGCGTACCCGGTGATGTCCCAGAATCGGCTGGAATCAGGGGTGAGTAACTCGTCAATCAAAGTTAGTTCGCCGTCGATTATGCCAAATTCCATTTTGGTGTCGGCCAATATGATTCCCTTGCCCCTTGCGAAGTCGTGGGCCGCTTTGAAGACTGCTTTGCTCGTCTCCTCAAGCTGTCGAGCCATATCAGCCCCAACCATGTCCAATACTTCTTGCTTGGACATGTTCTCGTCATGGCCTTCTTCAGCCTTGGTTGTGGGAGTGAAGAGTGGCTCTGGGAATTCCTGCCCTTCAACCAGTCCTGTACCAACATCCATGCCTGACACGGTGCCCTGTCTGCGGTACTCAGACCAAGCCGAGCCGGTGATATAACCCCTGACGATGCATTCCAAGTCCAGGCGCTCGGCCCGTTTGACCACCATGGCTTGCCGGGCGATCTGCTCGGACACCGCCCCGGCAATACTGCTCTTGTCGATGTACTGGGCGGCATCCGGAGAATCGGCCAGGCAGATGAAATGGTTAGGGACGATGTTTTCGGTGCGGTCGAACCAAAACGCGGAGATACGGTTCAGCACCCGACCTTTGTCGGTGATACCGGTGGGCAGAACAACGTCAAAGGCAGATAGCCGATCGGTGGCAATCATCAATAGGCGACCGTCGCCCAAATCGTAGGTATCCCGAACCTTCCCTAGATGGAGAATGTTGGGCATATCACTGTTCATCAATATTTTAGGTGGAATGTTGGCTCCTTCATCACACATCACGCGCCCATCACGGGCCTATTTATCTCAATATACCTGCCAGAAAGACTGGCTTAGTTAACTCTATCGGATTAGTCGCCGGCAGTAGCGGTTTTTTCTGGCTTTGCAGCCGGTTCTATCAGACCCAACCGGGCAAAGGTTTCATCGACATAACGAGTGTAGTAGGCGTAGTCAAATAATTCATTAAACTCTGAAGCCGAAATGTGCTCTCCGGCCTGCGGGTCAGACCGCAGCAGCTCCCGAAAGTCCTTGTTCTCTTCCCAGGTCCTGCTGGCGTTGGATTGGACGATCTTGTAGGCGTCTTCACGGGCCAGCCCTTTGTCTACCAGAAATAACAGCACACGTTGACTGAAGATTAGACCGCGGCTGCTTTCAATGTTTGCCATCATGCGTTCCGGGAAGACCCGCAAACCCTCCATGATACCGCTGAAGATGCTCAGGATGTAGTCCAGGGCCAAGCAAGAGTCAGGGATGATGATGCGCTCTGCGGAGGAGTGGCTGATGTCACGTTCTCCCCAGAGTGCTACGTTCTCCAGAGCTGTAATCGAGTTGCCCCGGATCAACCGGGCGAGGCCGCAGATACGTTCTGCCAACTCTGGGTTACGCTTGTGGGGCATTGAAGACGACCCCGTCTGGCCGTGGCCAAAGGGCTCTTCAAGCTCATGCAACTCGGTGCGTTGTAGTGCCCGAATTTCTGTGGCAAATTTTTCTAGCGACGCGGCAATCAATGCCAGCGTACTGATGAAATGGGCGTGCCTGTCCCGTTGCACAATCTGGTTGGTGATCTTGGCAACTTTTAGGCCAAGTTCTTTGCAGACCGTTTCTTCAACTGAGGGCGGCACAGTGGCGTGGGTGCCAACAGCGCCGGAGACCATGCCCACTCGCAGACCCTCAATGGCATCGGCGAGGCGTTCTTTCTGGCGGGTCATCTCGTCCCACCAAAGTGCAATCCTGAGGCCCATGGTCATAGGTTCTGCGTGAACTCCGTGGGTGCGACCCATGGCCAGGGTGTCTTTGTGTTCAACTGCTTTGGCCGCCAGAGCCGCAATGGCCCGGTCCATCTCAATTTGTAATAGAGAGCCAGCCTCAACCAACTGTAGGTTCAGACCGGTGTCCAGCATGTCGTTGGAGGTCAGGCCCAGATGCAGCCAGCGTCCTTCCAGTCCCATGGATTCCGTAATCGATGACAGGAAGGCCGTCACGTCGTGGCGGGTAGTCTCGAAAATCTCCAACATGCGGGCGTGGTTGTACTTGGCGATGCGCAGCTTGACCATGTCTTCTTCCGGTACAACGCCTTCAACGGTCCACGCTTCGCAGGCGGCCAGTTCTACCTCCATCCATTTGAGGTATTTATTTTCGTCGGACCAGACCTGCTTCATGGCGGGTCTGGAATATCGGTCAATCACAGTTACGCCTCAACGCCCTGCGGCGTGCCGTTTGAATTGCTGCCGTTTAGTGAATAATTCCTGACTGCCACCAGCATTCCCCTAAAATCTTTAAATGGCTGGTAGACAATCTTCTCGTCGTCGCAGAACGTCGCCAAATTCCGGTGGGCAAAGGTAACGTCGGCAACCCGGGCGGCTTCCAAGTCAGAATGGCCGTCGCCGGCAAAGAACACATAGGCGCCCTTTTTCTGGAACGACTGCACCACAAACCCTTTGGAGTTCCCCTCGTCTTCTTTGCCGGGATCGGTGTGGTTGTAGTGGTAGGAAATCTCGCCGCCTTCAAACTTGGTATCCACGGCGTAGACGGGTACCCGGCCGACACCTTCACGCTCCAAAACGGCCTGGATATAGAAATCCAAACCCTGGCTGACCACTGCCATTTGTATGCCGTTGGACTGGCAGAAACCCCATAAATCTTTAAAGAAGGGCCGCAGGTTGGCGTGCTCCTTTACGTAGGACTGCATGGTGGCGCGGTCGGCATTGATGTTTCGGAAGGTAATCTCCTGATAATCTTTCAGGCTTAATTGGCCATCGCGGAAGCTTTGGCGCACATCCTTCCAATCTGGGTCGCCGAACTGGTTGAGCAGCATCTCCGCCACATTCTGAGCTGCGGCGGTGTCGTCGAAGTCGGTGAGGACTACGGGATGCGGTCTACCGTTCGCGGAGTTCGCGTCGGTAGTCATCATAAGCCTGCCTTATATTGTCGTATTTTAGGCCCAAGATTTGAGCGGCGTAGTACGCAGCGTTTCTGGCCCCCCAGCTCCCCACTGCCATGCAGGCAACGGGGATTCCAGGTGGCATTTGGGCCGTGGACATCAGTGCGTCAATGCCTTTTAGCTCGCTGGACGTAAGCGGAATGCCAATGACCGGTATTGTGGTCATGGACGCTATAGCGCCGGCCAAGGCGGCAGAACCGCCAGCGGCCGCAATAATCACTTCTATGCCTCGGTCACGGGCAGTTTGAGCGTACTCATGTACCCGTTCCGGTGTGAGGTGAGGCGACATAACACGGGTCTCAAAATCGATGCCCATATCCTCGAGAACCTTGATGGTATCTTGCACCACGGGCTCATCCAAGGCGCTTCCCATAATAACACCTACTTGCGGCAAAACAACCTCCCAATTACGCTCAAACCAGCCCTAAATGATCACTACATACAGGGTCTGCTAAACCGGCCTGGCGTCATCATATTTATAGTCTTGCCAGACAGAATATTAGAGTTCTAATTCGTCTTTGAATGCTTCAATCAGGCCCTGCTCCAGGGCTTCACGCTCCGGCCTGATTTCGATCTCGTTGATCTGTAGATATATCCCATCTTTGGACAGACCTAGGTCAACGGCAATCTCCAGGTCTCCACCTTCATCCCACGAAAGGATGGTTGTGATTACCTCGGTATCACCATCGTCGTCTTTTGAGGCTTCGTCGATGATGCTGATTCCGAGGTCGTCTCCAGCGTCTTCGTCGTCCGGCTCCCAGCCAATTATGGTTTCAATCTCACCCTTGCCATCCAGTAGGGTGAAGTTCATCTCAGCCAGCAGTTCGTCGACGCCCAGATTTTTGGCCATGAGCGAGAGGTCGTCCCGCTCTTTCATGAGGCCGGCCTCTTCTTCTTCAACCCGGCTTTGACGCTGGGCGCGGACCTCATTCAGATCCTGTTTCAAGCCTTCCAATGTGTCACGCCAGGTCATGGGTTCATCCTCTGGGGCGTCTTAGTCTATTATGGGCTGCGTTGATTATTTGCGGGCAGCTTGGTAAGCCAATTCGTCAATCTCTCGGAAATCACCTCGGCCTAATCGGGCCCTGATTTGATTCAAGGCTTCCAGCGCGTCTAGGTAGCGGATGCCCATTGGGCCGCGCTTGAGACTGGAGGTGAGTAAACCCGCCTGCTTCAGCAAACCCTCCGCATTGGCGTTCCAAACGGCGAAAAGAGACGGGTTGGTCAAGCATAAAAGGTAGGAGGGAAACTCCTTGCCGGTGCCCTCCAAACGGTAGGCTCCCCCAGGCGCGGCGCACTCGTCAAAGCGGCCTTCCAGCTTGATATTATCATAGAGCAGAAAATCCAGACCATCTCGGATGTCTTCAATGGTATTTGTCTTGAACCCGGAGGAGTCGCGGCCTCCCGATGCCCGGTAAAACTCCAACGCCTGGTCCATAGTCAGTTCCAACAACGCGTCCTGCCCCAGCCATTGCCGAAACTCCTCAGTGCGGAGCCATTTTTTACGGCGGTAGGTCTGGAGTCTCTGGTCATCTTCGACCAGCGTGAATAACACATCAAGATCTTGCATCTGCTTAGCCGGTTGACCGCGCAGCGCCCTGATTGGCCGAGGATCCGATATCCCGCCGCCAAGCAGCGCCTTCAAAGCTGATTCGTTCCAATCTGGCGTAGGCGCGCTCTCTGGCTTGGTCCATGTTGTCACCGCCGCCGACCACCGTCAGAACACGACCGCCGGCAGTGAGCGGATGACCAGCAACGCCATTATTGCCCAACTTGGTGCCAGCGTGGAAGACCATTGTGTCCTCAGGGTCGTCCGCATCCAAGCCATCTATCTCAAAACCAGTTTGGTATTCCTCCGGGTAGCCACCAGAGACCATGACCACTCCCACGTAGTTCCTTTCGTCCCACTTCACTTGCACCTTATTGAGTGTGACCTCAGCGCAGGCCAGCATTAGTTCCAGTGGGTCCGACTCCAAAAGTGGCATCACTACCTGGGTTTCCGGGTCACCCAACCGACAGTTGAACTCCAACACCTTGGGTCCGGCGTCAGTCAGCATCAGACCGGCGTACAAGACGCCTTTATAAGGAGCACCTTGCTCGGCCATTGCCTTAAGTACCGGCCGCATGATGGTCTGCTCAACCTGGACTGCCAGCTCCGGAGTCCAAAAATCCGGACTGGAGAAACTTCCCATGCCGCCGGTGTTAGGGCCAACGTTGCCGTCACCCAGTCGTTTGTAATCGCAGGCGGCTACCAGGGGGGAGAGGTTCTCCCCGTCGCAGAAGGCGAAGACGCTGACCTCTCGACCGCTGAGATATTCCTCCAAGATCACTGTGTCCCCAGCCTCACCAAAGGCATGGTCGGACATGCATAATTTCACCGCAGCCTGTGCCTGTTCCGAGTCGTTGCACAGTAGCACGCCCTTTCCGGCGGCCAGACCATCTGCTTTGACGACCAACGGCCCAGGATGACTTTTTATATAAGCCTGGGCTCCGGCCTCATCGCGTACACTGGCAAAATCGGGGCAGGGCACTCCGGCCTTCTGCATCAGTTCCAGGGCAAAACCCTTGCTGGCCTCTATCTGCGCTGCCGCTTGGCTGGGGCCAAACACTGGTATTCCCAGTCCGTCTAGGCGGTCAGCCAGCCCCATTGCCAGCGGAGCCTCCGGACCAACGACCACCAAATCTGCTTTCAGTTCCTTCGCTTTGCCGACCAGACCGTCAACGTCATTGGACCGAATATCAAAATTCTCGGCGATGGCCGCAGTACCTGCGTTCCCGCCAGCGACCCATAACTTAGTTAAGTTTGGGCTTTGATTAATGCGCCAGGCCAAGGCGTGCTCCCGTCCACCGGAGCCGACTAGCAATATTTTCACCGGTGTAACCGGTCTTTGTGGGGGTACGAAACGTCAACTACCATTTCTGGCATTCCAAAACACAATCCCTTCCTCCTCCCAGAAAGAAGGGAGGGATGGGGGTAGGCGCTCAGCATCGAAGTTGATCGAACCAGAAAGCCGGTTATTCCCATTCGATGGTGCCAGGGGGTTTGCTGGTGATGTCGTAAACCACCCGGTTCACGCCGGGCACTTCATTCACGATACGGTTGGACATGCGGGCCAGGACCTCATAAGGCAGGCGTACCCAGTCCGCAGTCATTGCGTCCTCGCTGGAGACCGCCCTGATAGCGCAGACGTACCCGTAAGTGCGGAAATCACCCTGCACTCCCACGGTCCGGCTGTTACTCAGTACAGCAAAGCTTTGCCAGATCTGGTCGTACAGGTTGGCGGCTTTGATTTCATCAATGACAATCCAGTCGCACTGCCGAAGCATGTCCAGCTTTTCGCTGGTGACCTCGCCGATGATCCTGATGGCCAGGCCGGGACCGGGGAACGGTTGGCGGTAGACCATGTCATTGGGTAGACCCAACGCCAGGCCAACCTCACGGACTTCATCCTTAAAGAGGTAGCGCAAGGGCTCGACCAATTTGAGTTTCATGTTTTCCGGCAGTCCGCCCACATTGTGGTGGGTCTTGATCCGGGCAGAAGTCCGGTTCTCCGGGGCTTCACTCTCGATGACGTCTGGATAAAGGGTGCCCTGAGCCAGGAATTCGGCGTCATCCAAGCCTAAAGCGGCCTCTTCAAAAACCCTGATGAATTCTTCGCCAATCGCCTTACGCTTGATCTCCGGGTCGGTGACACCTTCCAGGCGGTTCAAGAACCGGTCTGTGGCGTCCACGTAGGTTAGGTTCAGACCCAGGCCGCGCTTAAAAGTGGTTTGTACCCGCTCGGCCTCTTCTTTTCTTAGTAGTCCGTTGTTCACGAAGATACAGGTGAGTTGGTCGCCAATGGCCTGGTGCAGCAGGCCGGCAGTAACGGCGGAGTCCACGCCGCCCGACAGGGCGCAGATAACCTTGCCTGTGCCAACCTGCTCTCGGATGTTCTTGATGGAGTCGTGGACCACGTTGCTGGGGATCCAATCCGCTTTGCAACCACAGACGTCAAAAAGGAAGTTATTCAGTATGTCTTGGCCCAGCGGAGTGTGATTCACCTCTGGGTGGAACTGAATCCCAAACATATTGTCGCCGTTGCCAATGGCCGCCAGCGGTGAGTTCTCGGTATAGGCCGTGCCGGTAAATCCTTCAGGTAGAGATTCCACCCGGTCGCCGTGGCTCATCCACACCTGAAAGGATGGTGGAAGGTCGCTGAAAAGTGCGGAGCCACCTTCCGGGCTGTCTTGGTGTAACACGGAGTAACCGTATTCCTGCTTGGCGCCGGGAGCCACCTTGCCGCCTAGTTGGTGCACCATTGCCTGCATTCCGTAACAGATGCCCAACACCGGCAGGTGCTGCTCAAAGACCCAGTCTGGTATCTGAGGAGCGCCCTCTTCATAGACACTGGCTGGGCCACCGGAAAGAATCACGCCCTTGGGATTGAGATGTTTCACCGAATCCCAGGTGCTCTTGGACTGGGCAACCATAGAGTAGACCTTCAACTCTCTGATCCGACGGGCAATCAGGTGACTGTACTGAGAGCCAAAATCGATTACGACCACGCCCTCATTCACCGATTTCTGGCCGTCATCATTCTCAGAACCGATTGCGTCCAGCCCTTTTGCTATCTCCAAGTACGCTGAGACTTCCAAATCGTCGCTGGTGGCGACTCTCCGTCCTTGAGGCAACTTGCTTTCAGTCGTGGCTCAACCTCCTGGGTATCCTGGATAAATGGATTCCCGATTGAAGACCGTGGAATTGGCCAATCGGGCTAACTTTCTAGGAAAAAACTTGCTGATCAGACCGCAGGAACCGAGGTGTCGGTGATGGGAAAACCGAAATTACATAACATACAATAATTATAGCGGCAGGGTATGGGCGAGTATACCGTTTGGAGGCGACATAAAGTCAACGGATTTGTAGGGAGAATATGACGGCTTTTTAGCACCTGAGGGATACCCAGCCCATGATATACTCCGCCCGCTATAGACTCCTGCGTGCTGGGGCACAAAATAATGGGTAACATTGGGGCCGTAGTAACCAACTTGGATACCCAGGAATTGATGACACCAGAAGACTCGGAAAAGGCAGTCCAACACCTGAAATATGGGGGAGTGGTGGCCATTCCCACTGATACCCTTTATGGACTGGCCGCCGACGTCTTTAACACCACTGCTTTGAACCGTATCTTTGCAATTAAGGGCCGTCCCGATGACTTGGCATTGCCGGTTTTGGTGAACGGTTGGAATCAGCTAAACAGGATGGCGGAAAACCTGCCACCAGCAGCTGAGAAGTTGGTGGAGCGGTTCTGGCCGGGAGGGCTGACTCTGGTGGTGAAAAAAGCGGCAGATGTGCCAGACCGGCTCACGGCGGGAGTTGCCACCGTGGCAGTAAGGATGCCCGATCATGAAGTGCCCATAACTCTGATTAACGGGCTGGGCGGGCCGATTACCGGCACCAGCGCCAACATCAGTGGCGGCCCTGACCTGGTTTCCCTGGTTGAACTGATAGGCCAGATGGGCAACCGCGTGGATTACGTATTAGAATGCGGGCCTGAGCCCAAGGGCACAGCGTCCACTGTGGTCGACATAACATTTAATACGCCCAAACTTCTTCGAAAAGGGGCAATTCCCTTTGACCAGGTGCTTAATGTCTGGGAATCGGCGCAGATCTAAACTGGAACTAATAACAGGAAATTAGGAGACAGATTATCCCGCTGCCACAGATATACCAATCCTACCGGCAAGCCGTGGAAGACGAACTCAGGGGAGTCTTCGAATCCAGAGAGGGCTTCCTATACGATGTCCTGCGCTACCACCTGGGCTGGGTGGACGAACAAGGACAGCCCCAAAGCGGCACTTCTCCGCTGACCTTTCAATCGGCAATGGCCCTTGCATCCTGCGAAGCCCTGGAAGGCGATTTCACCAAGGCACTGCCCGTGGCGGCTAGTGTGGACCTGATTTATAACTTCACCCTGGTCCACGGCGACGTCCAAGCTGGCCGGGCCGAGGCTGGAGACCGGCCCAGTATCTGGTGGGTCTGGGGGCCAGCCCAAGCGATCAACGCCGGAGACGGACTGCATTCCCTGGGGCGGACTACCATGATGCGCCTCGCCCAAAAAGATGTTCCCGCTGACCGGGTTTTGCGCGCGATCCGTTCCTTGGACATGGCCTGCCTCGCTCTCTGCGAGGGGCAGTACATGGACTTGGAGTTTCAGGACCAGATGCTGGTCACCACGGCCTCCTATATGGACATGATTGGGCGTAAATCGGGTGCGCTGGCTGCCTGCGCTGCTGAAGCCGGGGCACTGGTCACCGGAGCGTCTGACGAGGTCTGCTCCAAGATGGCTGACGTGGGTCGGAACATGGGCATGGCCTGGCAGATAGCCCGAGACATTGACGACCTGTGGGGCGAACGCGGCGACGGTATGACCCCTAGTAACGTGATCAACAAGAAAAAAAGCCTGCCCCTGGTCCATACACTGGAGACGGCTGAAGTGAGCGTCAAACGGGAACTTGGCGCTATTTATATGAAGCGAGTACTGGAAGATAGCGACATCGTCAAAATGATCGAGATACTAGACAGGACCAACGCCAAACAGGTTTCCCAGGACAAAGCCCGGGAATTAATTGACCAAGCCCTGGCGGGACTGGACGGCGTATCACAAAAGGGAATGGAAGCTCTGGTCGACCTTGGTCGCTGGGCGGCAGAAGGGGGACGGTAGTGGCAAAACGTAGACTGGACCAGCTTGATGTGGCTGGCAAAAGAGTATTGGTGCGAGTGGATTTTAACGTACCCATCGACCAAGGAATCGAAGGTATATCCCTCTATGACCAGCGGCTACGGGCCACCCTGCCCACCATCAAATATCTGATAGAACAGGGCAGCAAGATTGTGCTCTGCTCCCACCTGGGCCGTCCCAACGGCGACGTCGTAGAAGAACTGCGGCTAGCCCCAGTGGGAGACCGATTGGCGTTCTTGCTGGAGCGCCCCGTCAATAGCCTGCCGGAGATCACCGGATCTGTGGTGGACGAAGCCATCGCTGCGATGTCACCCGGTGACGTGGTTCTGCTGGAGAACCTGCGGTTCCACCCCGGCGAGGAGAAGAACGACGGGGTTTTTGCCAGTGAATTGGCCGACTCGGTGGATTGTTTCGTGATGGACGCTTTTGCCGTTACCCACCGGGCTCACGCATCCACAGATGGAATCACCAAGTTTCTGCCCTCGGCCATGGGGCTCTTGGTCCAGCGGGAAGTGGAAGAGATGGGCAAGGCCTTGGAATCTCCGGAAAAACCTCTGGCCGCTTTGATGGGTGGCGCCAAGGTCAGCGACAAGATTCTGCTGCTGGATAACCTACTGGAAGACCTAGACCATCTATTCATCGGCGGCGGTATGTGTGTCACTTTCCTGAACGCCATGGGCTATCTGACCGGCGATTCGAGGATAGAAGAAGACCGCCTGGAATTCGCCCGCGAGATTATGCAACGGGCTGAAGCAGCTAATATAGAAGTCCATCTACCAGAATACGTGGTCATTGCCAACGAGTTTGCCGCCGACCCCGGAGAAACCGACGTCATGCACGTTGGTGACGTACCAGACGGCTGGTACATCATGGATATTGCTCCGTCTTCAGCCCAGGATTTTGCCGACGCTCTCAGCAAGTGCAAGACCATAATCTGGAACGGGCCCATGGGCGTCTTTGAGATGCCCCGGTTCAGCGCGGGAACCCGCACAGTGGCGGAGTCAATCGCCAATCTAGTAGGCGTTACCAGCGTCGTTGGCGGCGGCTCAACCGCAGAAGCAATCGAAGAATTGGGCCTGATGGACAAGATGACCCACGTGTCCACCGGCGGCGGTGCGTCCTTGGAATTCCTGGAAGGCAAAGAACTGCCGGGCATCGCTGCCCTGCCAGATGTTTAGCCAGGATAATTAAAGCATACCCAGGCCAATCAACCATCGGTGATAAGCTGTACGACGAGAGAATAGCTTGGGCCCTGCCGAGCCCAAACGCGAGGAAATAACCAGTGATAGACGTAGAAGAATTAAGAGATTGTTACACCAAAACATCGACCAAGATGGTCTTGTTGGTTGCCGACGGATTGGGCGGTTTGGCCCATCCGGACACCGGCAAATCAGAACTGGAAACCGCTAATATTCCCAACCTGGACGCGTTAGCTCAAAAGAGCGCCTGCGGTGTGACAACTCCGGTTTTGCCCGGCGTGGCCCCCGGTAGCGGACCTGGTCACCTAGCCCTGTTTGGCTACGACCCACTGAAGCACCAGATTGGTCGCGGGGTACTGGAAGCCCTGGGCATTGAAGTCGATTTGCAGCCGGGCGACGTGGCTACCAGAGGAAATTTCTGCCTCGTCGACAGCGAAGGTCTGTTGGTTGACCGCCGCGCCGGCCGCATACCCACCGAATTCAGCGCTCCAATCTGCGAACGCCTGGACCGTATTCAGATTCCGGGTGTCCAGTTGGACGTGTTCTCCGTTCAGGACTACAGATTTGTGCTCCGACTGCGCGGTGAAGGGTTGTCTGAACTGGTTACCGAGACTGATCCCCAGGTCACTGGCGCCAAAGCTCTGGAAGTGAAAGCGATAAAGCCGGAAGCCCAGAAAACAGCTGATATCGTCAACGAGTTTGTGAAGCAGGCAGCGCAGTTGATGGCCGAGGAAGAACGGGCCAACATGCTGCTCCTGCGGGGCTTCGCCCAGCTGCCGTCACTGCCTGCGATGGGTGAGGTCTACCGACTGGATCCGGCAGCCATCGCCGCCTACCCCATGTACCGTGGACTGGCAACCGTTGCCGGCATGAACGTCATCCCCACCGGCAAGAACTTTGCCGCTGAGATGGATACCCTTCGGGCCAACTGGGACAAGCACGATTTCTTCTTCATCCACTACAAACCGGCCGATGCTGCCGGTGAAGACGGCGACTTTGATGCCAAAGTGCGTTGTCTCGAAGAACTGGACCCGTTCATCCCTGACATACTCGAGCTGGGACCCGACGTTCTGATGGTCGCCGGTGACCACTCTACTCCGGCGATAATGGCCGCCCACAGCTGGCACCCAGTGCCGTTCATGCTGCATTCCAAGCTGACCAAAGGTGAGGGAGTGACTACCTTTGATGAGCGTGCCTGCGCCTTGGGCTCCATCGGAAGCATACCAGCCACCAGCGTGATGGTGATGGGTCTTTCCCATGCCGGGAAGATGACCAAGTTCGGCCCTTAGCCGACCTAAATTTCTTGAAAACCCAAACGTAGATTGGAGATAGTCCCATGCCTGACCTGGTAGTAGCTGGAAACTGGAAGATGAACACAACAGTCTCTGAAGCCGCCGCTCTGGCTGCCGGAGTGCGAGACGGTGCCGCCGGAGTCACGGGCGTGGAACTGGTGCTCTGTCCGCCGGCAGTATCCCTGGTTGCCGTCAGTGACGCGGTAAAAGGTTCAGCGGTGAAGGTGGGCGCTCAAAACATGCACTTCCAGGAGTCTGGCGCATTTACCGGTGAGGTCTCGCCGGGCATGCTGCAAGGCATTTGCGACTACGTAATCATTGGTCATTCGGAACGTCGCCAGATGTTCGCCGAGACCGACGAATCGGTCAACCTCAAGATCAAAGCGGCCCAGGCTGCCGGACTTCGACCCATCATGTGCGTCGGCGAGACACTGGAACAAAGGGAGGCTGGTCAAGCCTCAGACTTCATTAGCGGACAGGTCCGCGCGGGGCTCGAGGGAATCACCGACGCTACTGGTCTGGTCGTCGCCTACGAGCCCATCTGGGCCATCGGCACTGGACAGTCGGCCACTCCGGAGACTGCCGCGGAGATTATCGGCGGGGTGATTTTGGAGACCCTGCGCAGCATCTTTTCGGGCGCAGCTGCCAACATTTCACTGCTCTACGGCGGCAGCATGAATGGGGGGAACGCTGGCGATTACGCGGCTCAAGACTGTATTCACGGCGGACTGATCGGCGGAGCGGCGCTCCAAGCTGACCAGTTTATTCAGGTGGCCACTGTCGTAGTTGCAGCCAAGGCCTAGGCGCAGTCAGACCTATCTTGCAACGTAATTCCTGACGTGCCAACCCACACCCGACCCAGAATAGCTGTAGTTGGCCCCACAGCTGTGGGCAAGACTGCGTTGGCCGTGGAATTGTGCCAGCGATTTAACGGCGAGGTCATCAACGCTGACAGCCGTCAGGTGTACCGGCAGATGGACATCGGCACGGCCAAAGCAACTCCCGCAGAACTAGCACTCGCACCCCACCACATGCTCGACCTTTTAGAACCGTCTGAGTCGTTTGGGCTTGGGGCTTTCTTGCCCTTGGCCCAAGCCGCGGCAGATGACATAACCAGCAGGGGCAAACTCCCCTTGGTTGCGGGCGGCACGGGCCAGTATGTGTGGGCATTGCTGGAAGGCCAGACCGTCCCCGCAGTCCCTCCTGACCCCGAGTTCAGGGCGGCCTTAGAACTAGAAGCTGCGGCCGATGGCGGCGCTCAATTGCTGCATGACCGGTTGCGCCAGATAGACCCAGTCCGTGCCGACGCCCTGGACGCCCGAAACGTGCGTCGGGTTATTAGGGCACTGGAGATCTTCAATACGACCAACCAGAAACCGTCAGAGATGGGCCAAAAACAACCTGTGACCGGCGATTATCTGGTGTTAGGGCTGACCATGGACCGAAAAGCCATCTACCAGCGCATCGACGACCGAGTGGACGCCATGATGAGGGCTGGGTTCCTGGCTGAAGTAGAACGGCTGGCCGAGGCGGGATATCCAATGGGGGAAGGCTCCCTAGACAGCCCTGGTTACCGGGAGTTGGGGCAGCAGCTGACCGGTGAATTGTCGCTGGATGAAGCGGTCTCCCTAACCAAGACCCAGACCCACCGTCTCGCGCGCCGCCAATACACCTGGTTCAAGCCGTCTGACCCCCGTATTACGTGGCTGGATGCCGCAGATCCAGGCATGCTGGAAAAGGCCTTTGACCTGGTTTCAGCGGACCTATCTGAGACCAGCCCTGTGATACAATGAGCCTCCCGTTCCACTAGGAGTCCAGACATGAAATTCACCAAAATGCACGGCGCCGGCAACGACTATGTGTATGTCGATGCGCGCTCGGAAGACCGTGACTGGCCAGAGTTGGCGCGACGCATGAGCGACCGCCATTTTGGTGTTGGCAGCGACGGCCTGATACTGATCAAAGACTCCGATGTAGCCGACCTCCGAATGAGCATGTTCAACGCTGATGGCTCAGAGGCGGAGATGTGTGGCAATGGCATCAGATGCTTCGTTAAATACGCGGTTGACCGTGGCATTGTTTCCGGTGGAACGAGCTCGGTGAATGTTGAGACCCTGGCCGGTATCAGGAACATCGTGCCCGTCACCGAAGACGGTCTGGTCACCGCCGCCAGAGTATCTATGGGCCTGCCCATCTTCAATCCCTCAGACGTTCCGGTGGCTCTTGAATCGGCCGGTGAATACGGCGCAGGTCCAGTGCTGGAATACCCCTTTGAAATGGACGGACACGACCTACCGTTGAGCTTTGTTTCCATGGGTAACCCCCATGCCGTCACATTTATTGACACTCCGGTTGCTGACTTCCCTTTGCTGACCGCTGGGCCCAAAGTGGAACACCATTCCATCTTTCCTAGGCGGGTCAACTTTGAGATTGTGAACGTCGACAGCTCGGACCACCTGACCGCCCGCGTCTGGGAGCGGGGTTCCGGAGAGACGCTGGCCTGTGGTACTGGGGCTTGTGGCATTGCAGTGGCATCGATTCTTGGCGGGCACACCGGCAACACCGTTGACATAACACTGCCCGGTGGCACCCTCAAGGTAGACTGGGACGGCCGAGGCGAGGTCTATCTAGAAGGCCCCGCCGAAGAAGTTTTTTCCGGGGAATGGACTTAGGCATCAATCGTCTGGTTGATGCTCCATTCTCTGATTCAATCAATAAATAGTTAAAACAGGGAGAACTGAAGTCGAGATGGTGAAATTTTCCGACCGTTTGGGGAAACTGTCCCCGTATCCTTTTGTAGAGATTTCGCGGATTATCGCTGAGAAGCGGGCCGCAGGGGCCGACGTCGTTACCTTTGGCATCGGTGACCCAGACATCCCAACCCCCAAACCAATCATCGACCGGCTGTTGACCGCAGCACAGCACGCGCCTAACCACCGTTATCCTGAGACTGATGGCCTGCCTGAGATGCGTCGGGCCTTTGCCCAGTGGTATGACACCAGGTTCAATGTGAAACTGGACCCGGATACCGAGATTCTCCCCCTGATTGGCGCCAAAGAAGGCATCGCCCACGCTGCGTTCTCGTTCTTGGACCCTGGGGACATCGCCCTGATTCCAGACCCGGCCTATCCGGTCTACGCTGTAGGCACCATGTTCGCTGGGGCTGAAGCCCATATCATGCCGCTATACGAGAAGAACGGCTGGCTCCCAGATTTTGACGCCATTCCGGCTGGTGTGGCCCGTGCCGCTAAGGTGATGTGGTTGAACTACCCAAATAACCCAACCAGCGCGACTGCCGGCGAAGAAGATTATCTGTCGGCCATTGCTTTCTGCAAAGAGAATGACATCGCCCTGCTGCATGACGCCGCCTACAGCGAGGTCGGCTATGACGGCTACCTGCCAATGAGCTACCTGCAGGTGGCCGGTTCCAAAGATATTGGAGTGGAGTTCCACTCCTTGTCCAAGAGCTACAACATGACCGGCTGGCGGATAGGAATGGCTGTGGGCAACGCTGACATGATTAAGGCCTTGTTCCAGATCAAGGCCAACATAGATTCTGGCGTCCCCCAGGCAGTCCAAGAGATGGCCATGGAGGCTCTAACCGGTCCTCAAGACTGCGTGGCTGACAATCTGAAAGCTTACACGTGGCGTCGAGATAGGGTCATAAAAGCCGTCCAAGCAATGGGCATGAGCGTTGATGTTCCCCGTGCTAGCCTGTACATATGGGCCAAAGTGCCGGAGGGTTATACCTCAGCGGAAATGGCCCAGTTGCTGCTGGAAGAACTGGACGTCGTGGTCACTCCTGGCTCCAGCTACGGTAAATACGGTGAGGGCTACATCCGCCTGTCCCTAACCACCCCAGACGAGCAGGTTGAAAAGGGCTGCCAGAGGATGGAAACCTGGAAGATACCACCGCCCTCAGGCAAATAGGCACCCGCAGGCAAGTAGGAAAACCAGGCAAGAGAGGACCATATCCCAAAACGTTCTGAACGCTCTTCCAAAAAAGACAAACGCTCCTCTATTCCGGTAGAACCCGAGCCGGAAAAGGCGGTTCTCGTTGCGGTTGAGATGAACCGACGGGAACACCTATGGTCTTTGGAGGACACGTTGGCGGAGCTTGAATATCTGGCCAACACCGCCGGCGCTCAGGTTGTCGGCACCGTCACCCAACGGGCCAATCGCCTTGGCTCTACCTACGTCGGGTCCGGTAAGGTTGAAGAGATTCGTGACATGATGGAGGAGCTTGAAGCCGATGTCGTCATCTTTGACGACGAGCTCACTCCAACCCAACAACGCAACCTGGAAAGAGTTCTTGAACGTAAGGTAATTGACCGCACCGCATTGATTCTAGACGTGTTTGGTCAGCATGCCTCCACCCACGAGGGTAAGTTGCAGGTGGAACTGGCCCAGCACGAGTACCTGCTGCCCCGGCTGGCTGGCCAATGGTCTCACCTTGAACGATTGGGCGGCGGAATTGGTACCAGAGGCCCGGGTGAAACCCAGATTGAGACTGACCGCCGTCTGGTCAGAAATCGGCTAAAAAAGATCAAGGCAGACCTTGATGATGTGAGCAAACGGCGGAATATCCACATGGACCGTCGCAAGAAATCCAGCATCCCCATGGCTACTCTTGTCGGCTATACCAACGCCGGTAAAAGCACGCTATTCAACGCCCTGAGCGACGCTAAAGTGATGGCTGCAGACCAGCTGTTTTCCACTTTGGACCCGGTGACCAGACGCATCCGGCTACCCTCCGGCGCACCTCTGTTATTGAGCGATACTGTAGGGTTCATCCAGAAGCTATCTCCCAGCGTGGTTGCAGCGTTCCGGGCCACTCTGGAAGAATTAAGCGAATCCGACATACTGCTGCACGTGATCGACGTCACCCACCCCAAGGCCCAAGAACAGACCTTGGTAGTGCAAAAGACACTGAAAGACCTGGGACTGGAAGACCGTCCCCGGTTGTTGGTGATGAACAAGATGGACCTCATGGTCGCCCGGGAATCGGAACGGGCTGACGACGTGGCAGCGATTGTTCCCAATGGACAGCCGATGCAAGAAGTGGCGTCCGGAATTCTGGTGTCGGCGGCTCAGGGATGGAACCTGGATCACTTGCTGCACGAGATTGAAGAATTGCTCATCTCTCTTGATGGACCGCTGACGGTTGTTGGCTCAGCAGGCAGCTACTAGCAGTTTTCTCCAGCGGCTTTACATAATATTTAACGCTAACCGCTGAACCGTCCACCTAATTTGTCATTCATTGCCGATGAGATCTATCTGGTCTCCGTTATTTGCGGCGTCGATCCAGAATTGGGACGTTGGGATCGCGTCCTTGAGTTCAATCTGGATAATCTCGCCAGGGATGAGTGACGTTCCATCCACTGCTGAAACATCGCTGCCGCCCAGGTAACAATTCCCGATGTTATCTTCTCGGGCTTTGAACAGCAGAAACCTGGTCCGTCCTTTATTTGCGGCACGGACGGCAATTCCCGCGGTGCCAACCATGACGGATCCGGACATTGTAATGTTTTTCTCCAATTAGTTGCACCAAAGATGATTGGGCTTTCAACTTTGGATTTTGTCCAACGTAAATCCGGGTCGTCAACGAGCCGTTAACAATTGGGCGATTTTGTGGAAATTCTCTATGCAAAAGACAAAGTTAATGGCTACTGGGTTAACTTCAATAATAAAACCCGCGCTACGGAGCTTAGAGCGCAACCCAGTTGTAATGATGCAAATCAACGAGACCGACACCCGAGAGAAAGACATACGGAAGAAACAAAAAACACATATTGGTTCGCACAAGATACGTTATGTAAGATTATGCCCAAAATCAGGAAAGGGTTATTGACATAAATAAAATAGATGGAGCCCTAGGTATTTTCATTGGCAATCTGAGACTGATTGTCATAGGCATTCAGGGTGAGTGGAATTGACAACAGGACGATTGACAATCGCTCTGAAAAAAACGCGGTCGTTTTTGACCGTTTAAGTGTGGAATACTATTTTTAATGCGTCATTTTGAGTTTTCGCTGTCAATCTTTAATTGCATCCGAGTTTATATGACAAACTGACATGGCGTTCAGGTTAATATCGGTTACGTAGGCTGGCGACGTCCGACGGTCATTTGTGATCTTCATGCGCTACCCATTTGCAGTTTCCTAAAGATAGGCTCACTGTCCGATTGCGTAATGTTATGTCAACTTTGAAGAAACCAGATTCAATTGGGTATTCCAGAGATAGTAAGGAGCCAAGCCCATGACCACCAAAAGGGCGTACCGTTACGACCCTTCCGATCTGTACGCGGTGCGAGTGGATGACCAAGAGTACCTCAACGTCGGCGGCGTAACCCGTCAGGTCCGCATCTACCAACCTGAAGGCCCAGGGCCCTTCCCGATGCTTTTAAGCATCCACGGCGGAGCTTGGACCGACAAAAACCACACCGATTACGAATCCACCAGCCATCCGTTAGCCGCGACCGGCCTGGTTGTGGCTGCCATCAGTCAACGTGTGGGCGAAGGGTTCCCTTACCCCCTTCAGCTCCAGGACATCCATTACGGCGTCCGCTGGCTCAAGGCTCATGCCGCCGATTTCAACGGTGACCCAGATGCTGTTGGTGGTATTGGTTACTCCAGCGGTGGACATACTTTGCCTCTAACCGCCATGCGCATCGACGATCCCAGGTATTCGGCCACGCATCTGGAAGGCTCGTCACCGGCCGACGCCAGATTGGCCTGGGTAATCTCATGCTGGCCGGTCATCGAACCATACTTCAGGTACGAGATCGCTAAAGAAAAAGGCAACACTGAATTGATGGAAAAGCATCATATGTTCTTCCAAGGCGACGAAGCGATGCATGAATCCACTCCTTTGAACGTCATCCAAAGGGGTGAGAAGCTGACGTTATCTCCGGTGTTGATCCTTCATGGCACTGCTGACGACGTTATGCCGATCGAAGCGTCTGAGAGGTTCGTATCCGCCTACAACGGGGCAGGTGGCAACGCCCAACTAGTTCCATTCCAAGGAAAGGGCCATGGCTGGGCTAGGGAGGCAGGCTTGGAGGTAGACGAGTTCGTGAAGATAGTTACGGAATTCATCGCCAAGCAACCAGTGCCTCAACCTTTGAAGTACCGTTAGTTGGATGTGAGGTGGCCAGGGACAAGAAAAGCCCACTCGTTTGAGTGGGCTTATTTCATCTTTGTCGCAGCGCAAAAAAAGAGCGCCCTCAGAAACTTTTCTGAAAGCGCTTGGCTATCGTAGCATGCAGTAAGTTGTTATGTCAAGGGTTTGTGCCTAGATCAAGAAAATACCCTTAAGCATTGGGATATTTCAGGATCCTAGTCTTCCTATTGGCTTACGTTGAATTTTCAATAATAAGGGTTCGTAGGCGTTTCGATGGACAAACCAAATCATTTCGTGGTGACCCGCCTCGGGATCGTACCGAGAACATACTGATTAAGAGTCAGGCGTTTTTTGTGCATAGGCGTACACAGCAGTTCACAGCAGGCACCATTTTGAGACTAAAGGCGAAAATCGTGCCTACAGTACAGAAATAAATTAGGTACAAATGGGGTGCAAAACCCCCAAATCTCCCTGCCACCTAGCACCTAACAAAACCACAGCATTTTAAGTTTGTCTGGGGCCGCCGGTGACATTTCTCGTATAATCCCAAAAGGTTAACCGCCTAACCCTAGCTGATTAACTAATTCAACGAATATCGGAGGAATCATGGCCGTATATACAATAGGCAGCCACCCAGTTAAAGATTTTGACGCTTGGAAAACTATCTTCGACCAGTTCGAACCAGTCAGAAAGGAAGCAGGTGAACGAAGCGCCGTGGTACTACGGCATGCAGATGACCCCAATATGGTGACCATTATTAACACGTGGGACTCAATCGAGGCGTTTCAGGCGTTGTTCAGTCGTGAAGAATTGAAGGCGGGTATGGCCGAAGCGGGTGTCACTGCTCCTCCGACTTTTATCATTGCCAACGAAGCCTAAAAACAAGGCATACCAGCATCCAAACAACCGTGGCAATAAAAAAGGGCCATCGTACCCATGACGATGGCCCTTTAAGTTTGTCTAAGGCCTCCGGTCGGGCTCGTTGTTTCGTTAATAAAGACGCAACAATTACCTATTCGTTTGAAATCTCAATACGTATTAAATAATTGCGATTTAAACTGCAATACGTAATTAATGTTAGGTACCTGGTGTATCAATATTTTATTTGGAAATTCCGTCGAACCAGTCCAGAAATACATCGGCCGCTTCCTTCCACACGTCCTCACGAGCTCGGCCGCTCCGTTTCAATACCGCGAAACCGTGGTCTGCGCCATCAAGTTCATGGAAGGAGGCGTTCGGCATCTTGCTGGCCACGGCGGTCAGGTCATCGGGCGTTGCGAAGTTGTCCCTTGTGCCGGAACAAAAGAGGGCGGGGACGGTGATGTCCGGCAGGTGGGCATCCCGGAAAACGGCACGGTTGCTCGGTGGATTCAATGGGTAGGCAAAGAGGGCAATCGCATCAACCTCAGTTCCTTTGGCGGCACCCTGGGAGGCGATGCGGCCTCCCATTGACCTCCCTCCAACCACCAACTTGCCGGAGTCGGCCCTGAAGGTGTCGATCACTGCCCGCCAAGTCGCTTCCAGAAGTGGAGGCCGGTCCGGAGCCCGTTTCCCTGCCTCCATGTAGGGGAACTGGAACCGCACCAACGAAGCTCCGGCGGCTGGCAACCGGGAGCTAAGATAATCCCCGAATGGGTCGTTGATGTTTGACCCGGCTCCCGGAGCGTAAACAAAGGTAAATCGAGCGTCACCGTCCGGCGATGTCCTAATCGCCGAGATGGTCTTGCCACTCACCGTAATTTTGTATTTCTCGTCGGACATTCGTTGATCAGCACGGACCCGCATAAGGCGGGGCCTACGCTCCGACGGCCACTGCCGGACGGAGACCCTGGCTCGGCGAGACTTGCTCGTAGTTGGCCGCCACCTGAAATAGCAGTGCTTCTTCAAACGGGCCGGTGATAAACTGGACGCCGATGGGCAGGCCGACTTTGTTGACCCCACAGGGCACCGTGATGGCCGGCAGCCCGACGGCGTTCATAGGGCTGGTATTACGAGAGATCAGGCCTGAACCCGGCCCCCGGACCCGGTGGTCTTCGCCGTTCATCTTGATGTACTGGGCGTCGATGCGGGGCGCGGGCACCGGCGCGGTTGGTGTGATCAGAAAGTCCACCTGTTGCATGACCTGAGCGTACTCCTCCTGGATCATGCGCTGGACCCTCAGGGACTTGGAGTAGTCTTTACCCAGCACGAACTGTCCGGGAATGGTGCGGTAAAAGACATCTGGCCCGTAATCCTCCCGGTGGTTCTTGAGCATCGCTTCGTGAGTGACCACGCCGTCGGCCATGGCGGAGATGCGCATGGCGCCGATGTACTCCATCATGGGCAGGCTGACCTCTTGAAGCTCAGCGCCCAGTTCCTCAAGGGCCGCTATGCTGCCGCGCACCGCCGATTCGACCTCGCCGTCCAGCAGGTCGAAATAGTGGTTGGAGGGCACGCCCATCTTCAACCCCTTGAGGCTCTTCCCCAGGAAGGCACTGTAGTCGGGCACCGGCACCGGCACCGTGCTCGGGTCCAAGGGGTCATTGCCGGCCAGGACCTGTAGCACCAGGGCGCTGTCGGCCACCGACCGGGTCATCGGGCCGATGTGGTCGCCGTTGAAGCTGGTGACCATCAATCCACGCTGACTGACCCGCCCGTAGCTCTGTTTAAGACCGACCACACCGCAGAAGGTCCCCGGCAAGCGCACTGAACCTCCGAGGTCGGTGCCCAGAGAGGCGAAGGTCACCCCGGCGGCAACGTTTGCGCCTCCTCCCCCGCTGGACCCTCCGGGGATGTGGTCCAGCCCCCAAGGGTTGTGCACCGCGCCGTAATGTGGGTTGTTGGACGTCGCCCCGGCGGCGAACTCCTCAAGGTTCTCTTTGCCAATAAATATCGCCCCGGCGTCCCGGCAACGGATGACCACCTCGGCGTCCTCGTCCGGCACATGATTGGCCAGTACCTTGGAACCCACAGTGGTGGTGATCCCGGCGGTCGCCAGATTGTCCTTCAGGCCCATGGGGATGCCGTGCAGAGGGCCCCGGTAGTCGCCCCGGGCTATGGCGGCTTCCGACTCCCGCGCCTGGTCCATGGCCCGGTCATGAAGGATGGTGATGAAGGAGTTCAACGTGGGTTGCAGCCGGTCCGCCTCGGCCAGCGCGGCTTCGGTCAACTCCACGGGGGAAACTTCTTTGTTCTGGATCATGGGCGCCAATTCGGAGATAGTCATCCGCAGTAGATCAACGTTCGGCATGGTCTTGACCTCTCTATTAAATTGAAATCGGGAATCTGAGATCGGCGAATCAGGTTGGGTTAACCGCTAGTCCGGAAGTTGCATCAGGCGGCCGGAAAAAACGTCCGACAGGTCCAGGTCATCCAGCTTTTTCAGTTCGGCGAAATAAGACTCCAACTCCGGGCGGACCAACTCCAGTTCCTCATCAGACAATTCCAACCCATTGTAGTCGTGGATCATTGCCTTCAAGGTCTCGTTCGATATCGACATATTCTTACCCCTTGCCCGGCTGTGGCGCTTGCATAGCTCTGGTGATAACCGAGAGTTTAAGACGGCAGGCCGCAGAAAGC
>Ga0209501_10001297_pt1 | contig 27846 bp, 31 predicted proteins | sample ArcticOcean_MG_C_4_FD_187434 | JGI IMG/M metagenome (GOLD analysis project Ga0209501, IMG submission 187434) | Marine microbial communities from western Arctic Ocean - ArcticOcean_MG_CB4_134 (SPAdes) (version 2) | ecosystem: Environmental > Aquatic > Marine > Oceanic | place: Arctic Ocean...
CGGTCCATAGGACCGGGGGTACCTGCCAAGCTCATCCGCGGACGTTCTATCGAAGGCGTCGTCGCCGTCAGCCTTTTGAAGGGGGCGTCCTCGGCCGCACCATGGACAGACTCGATAATTTCATGGCTGACGGTGCCACAATTGGTGGATTCTCAACAGGGACTCTGGTTGTTGTAATCGCTTGTGCTGCACTCAGTATGGCAGCTGGAATACTCTCCAGACGGATGATCTTCCCGCGGCTGATGGATGTATTCTCCAAAATTGAAAGGATAAGCAGCGAGAATGTGCTTCCTCCCAAGTCACTTAGGTGGATGGTCGTATTCTTTGTAATGTGGCTCTCACTGGATTGGCTCTCCGCTACAGACGAAATGGGAGAGTACGTGAACGCAGCACCCGTTTGGGACGCCGATCTGATAGACACTGTAGAGGTAATCTCATGGGCAGGATTCATTCTACTCGTGCTTCTGACAGCATACCGATTGGTCGACTACCTCGATGCTTTCATCGTGGTCGAGGGAGACGATATGGCGGCTCGCCGCTCGCTGGCTAGCGTTGCCGAGTCAATAGGGCGACTCGCTGTGGTAGTGGTCGGGTTCTTCGTGATAGCAGGACTGTTCGGGGTCAACCTCAACGGCCTCATCGCAGGTCTTGGAATCACTGGCCTGGCTCTGGCACTTGCAGCGAAGGACTCTGTGGCGAACGTCTTCGGGGCTATTTCGATAATCATCGACCAGCCGTTCAATGTCGGTGACTGGATTGTCGTCGAGGATGCCGAGGGCGAGGTCGTCACCATCGGCCTGCGCACCACCATGCTGAGGACGGGGGCAGACACGATGATTACAATCCCCAACTCCAACATCACCAACTCCCCGGTTGAAAACTTCAGTCACCGAAGATTCCGTAGGATTCGCCCGCGTTTCGATTTTGAGGAGGATAGCGATGCTGCCCAGCTCCGTCAGTTCTGTGAATCCCTCTGCGAGCAGGTGATTGCAGATCCTAGATCTACCAAGCGCGAGGACTCGTGGGTTCGCGTCACTGAGACTCTTCCATCGAAGATTACGGTTTCAACCAACTTCTACTGTGCTTCCTCTGGAAGGACCCAGAGGGAGTTCACCGAGGACATTTTGCTGATGGCTCGGGCTAGGGGCAACGAGAGCGGTTTGGTTTTCCACGAGCCGCGGCGCCGGGCCCAGATGTAGGGTGCAGACATGGCCAGACTCATTCTGGTCCGCCACGGCCAATCGGTCTGGAATGCCTCCAATCGCTTCACTGGTTGGACTGATATCGGCCTCTCCGAGCAGGGTGTGGAAGAGGCTGAGGAGGCTGGACGTCAACTGGCAGAGATTCGAATTGACATCGTCCACACGAGCGATCTCGTTAGAGCGCAAAGGACTGCTGAGATTATCATGCGGAACAACGAGGCCTCAGAAGATGTTCCGACGACGTATGACTGGAGGCTTAACGAGCGCCACTATGGTGCGCTACAGGGCCTGAACAAGGCTGAAACGGCGGAGAAGCACGGTGCGGAGCAGGTGCACATCTGGCGCCGTTCGTTCGATGTCGCCCCTCCTGATGGCGAGAGTCTAGAGATGACGGCCGAGAGGACCATTCCCTACTTTGCCGAGGAAATAGTACCGGATCTAGTCGACGGCAAGAACGTCCTAGTCTCGGCTCACGGCAACTCGCTGCGCTCTATTGTGATGCACATTGATAGAATAAGCCCCGAGGACATCGTCTCTCTCGAGATACCCACAGGAGAGCCGATACACTACAGCTACGAAGAGGGTGTCATTTCCCGAGATACGTGAACGGCCTCTCGGGAGGTGGCGACAGTCTCCTATAGACTTGGATACACACAAAACTCGCAGCTATGAATGACAGTGGAAGTACGACTTCTCCGAGTGTCCATGGGAATGTATTGACCAACGAGGCGGTTCCGAAAAATGCCCCTATCAACGCTAGGCCTTCGAATATGCGGTTCCCGAACATTCGCTTCTGGTAAGATTGGACATAACGCAGTATGTTTACCGCTGTTTCGGGAGCTCCTGATTGATAAGAGGTAGCCTCAAGGACGTCCATAAGGCACTGCTCGTACTCCCATATGGCCAATCCTCCTCTATGGGCGTAGAATGCGTCATTGGAAGTCCAGTCTTGAGGTGCGGTTGACTTCCATCCTTCTATGAGTGCTAGACGGAGTGGTATCAGCTCGAGGCTTGAGGACGAGGAATGATGCAAACGAGAAAGGTCATGGACTAGTGATGCCAAATCACGCATAGCCGGGAACTCACAGTTAGGAATGTGCAATGCGTCTGCTAGCCTTGGCCTGCCTATCCTGAGAGAATCTCCAGAAATGTCGCAAAACCTCACATCGGTGAGTGTCAAAGTACATGGTTGGTCCTTGGAGTAAGGAGCTCGCCAGAGGAAGGTCGCTCTGAGTGCCTCCTCAAGCCATTGGTTCCTAGCATTCCATCTGGATGTATCGGGGGGTGTCGTCCTTGCTGCCATGGCTTTTGTGTGATAGTGTCCCAAGACTCTCCCGGCGTTTCGCAGTTCTTCTTGAGCAGTGCCCATTTCGTCTGCCATCAGGGCTCTTGTAATCTCACTCGCAGAGTCAGTCGATGTGGAATCTGCGGACCTGATTATGATGAGGTCGGTGCCTTGCCAGGAGTACCCTCCCGATGGTACGCGAGAGCCTTTCGGTGCCGCTTTTGCCCGTGCCCTGAGCCGACCGTCCGAGCCCCATGGAAGGAATTCGGCGCTCCAATCGGAATCAGTGGACAGTTTGGCTACCAATCCCCTGTTAGTGGAAGCAGTTGAAATCGAAACTATGGAATCAGGATCAGGGACCTCTCCCCAGGACTCCAAACGAGCAACAAGGGATTTCCAATCGTCAGTATTTGCCAAATCATGTGGCTCCAGCATCCTAGCCACCATACCGATTCCCGCAAAGGTGACCGCATTGAATCCCGGCGGAGCATCAGAATCGGATTCGACCTCGGCCATCGCGGTCGGTCTCCAAGGTCTCTCCTGCTCTGCCACGTCGCACCCCCCAGAACCACGAGGTGGTGGTCGGTTTCATTGAATCGGTCGGCGAAGCCTTGAATCCAAGCCCCCTCAGCGAGGCTCATGGGAGATACTGTGCCTGACACCCCATTGGCCGTTGACATGGATGGTACTCTGATTCTCTCGGATATGAGTAGAATCTGTTTTTCCCGGGTCATTCCGAGGCGACCGTGGATGCTTCTGGGCATGATTCTGAAAGAACTTACAGGAAGAAGGGCACAGTGGAAGCGGGATCTCGCTGAGAAACTGGTCTTCGATCCTGCAGAACTGGACTACCACGAGGCTTTTCTCGACTGGATCACAGGAGAGCGGGCTAGGGGGCGAACACTGGTGTTGGCAACGGCGTCTGATCGAATCGTGGCTGAGAGGGTGGCCGCCCATGTGGGCCTGTTCTCCGATGTGATGGCTTCGGACGCCACCTACAATTTGCGTGACAAGCACAAGGCTGAGGCTCTGGTCTCCAGATATGGCGAGAACGGCTTCGGATATGCAGGCAACAGTCATCACGACCTTGCCGTTTGGGAGCGGGCTGGACAGGTTATTGTCGTCAACCCCGAAAAGGGTCTTCTGGAGAAGCTCGAAGACGGGGCGGATATCGTCTTCGAGTAGGTGCTTGAGTAGGCGACGCCCTTTAGCGCGGTCAGCATTTGGTGATAGCATGGGGCGCATGCGCAAGTCGTTGGGACGTCGAGTCGACGGTCTGGCCAAGTGGTTCCTGCGATTCAGGCTGGTCTCCGTACCTGCTCGGCTGATTGCGAACTCCAGCTATGCATGGAGCTTCATCTCTCGGACTGACAGAATCCGGACCAACAGACTGCGTGACAGACTGAAGCAGGGTGAATTGCCCGAGCACGTCTCCATCATTATGGATGGAAATAGGAGATTCGCGTGGAGTAGTAACATTGGGCGTGATCTGGGGCATCACCACGGTAAGGAGAAGCTCAAGGATGTGATGGACTGGATTCTCGATCTGGAGATTCGATACCTCACTGTGTATGCACTCTCAACCGAGAACATGCGCGAGCGCCCAGAGGATGAGCTTGAGTCACTGTATGACTTGTATGTCTCCGGTCTCGACGAGATTGCAGCAGATCCGCGAATACACTCACGCGGGGTCAAGGTACAGGCTGTGGGTCGCTTGGAGAGTTTGCCTTCGAAGGTACGCGACGCGATTGACCGTGCCGAGAGTCAGACTGCAGGACATTCCAACTTCTTGTTCACAATATGTCTGGCCTATGGAGGGAGGGAGGAGATTGTCGATGCTGTGCGTGAAGTAGCAACGGACTACGCCAAGGGTGAGCTCGCACTGGAATCGATAGACTCGGCTCAGATCTCGGCTAGGATGTACACAGCTGATCTGCCTGACCCGGATCTTGTCATCCGGACTAGTGGCGAAGAGCGCATCTCGAACTTCCTCCTGTGGCAGATAGCCTACTCAGAACTGCACTTCACCGACGTTCACTGGCCTTCATTCTCCAAGAACGACCTATACGAGGCGCTCGAGTCCTACCAAAGCAGGAGGCGTCGCTATGGAGAGTGATGCGTGCGATATCTGCGGGCGCGACGGTTACAGCAATCCGGCTGTCGCTGTGGATGCAGTCGCCCTCAGGGAGGGCAAGTCCGGCATCGAGGCTTTGCTAATCAGAAGAGGGGGTGAGCCCGAAGTCTGGAAGGGGAAATGGGCTTTCCCAGGTGGCTTTGTAGACTATGGAGAGGATCCTGAGCACGCGGTCCTACGTGAGCTTGAGGAGGAGGCAGGGGTCGATGGTTACGACCCGGTCGCCTTCTCGATCCAAGGCGACCCCGACAGGGATCCGAGAAAGCACATCATCGCACTGTTCTACCTAGTTGACGTGGAACCCGAAGCGGTTCCACGGAGTGGCGATGATGCAGAAGATGCTGCTTGGGTGCCAATAGCCGAACTGACAGCTGATCAAGTAGCTGGAAGTCACTTCCGAATCATCGAGATGTTGCGTGAGTAAACATTTCACTGAAGAGCCTGTGCGAGAGGTATGGTTCGCAAACTGAAGATTGATACTGGAGGAGCTGTCTTCGGACCATATAGCCCAGGAATCACCGTGAAGGACCATATCTGGTTATCTGGGCAAGTGGATATTTCAGTAGACGGTATAGAGGCACAAACGCACGGCACTTTGGCTAAGGTGGATGGTCTGCTAGCTGCGGCCGGCAGCTCCAAATCGGACCTCGTCAAGGTCACTATCCTATTGGCCGACATAGGATTCTTCTCTACAATAAACGAAATCTACTCCGGATGGCTCGGGGACTCTATGCCACCTGCTAGAGCGACTTATGGAGTCGCAGACCTACCTGGCGGCGCACTGATTGAGATTGTCTGTGAGGCGTTTCGCGGTTGTGGGGGAGCCTGATGCATGATATCATCCTGAAGCGTTTTGAGGATCCTGATGAGTTACGAGAGTTTGAGAAGGGCAGGTTCGAAGTAGTCCATTTCGATGGTATGACCATAGGACGGGCAACTTACGAGCCGGGTTGGAAGTGGTCTGTCGATGTCTCACCACTGTCTGGTACAGATTTCTGCGAGGTCGAGCACCTCGGGATTGTGCTCGAAGGTCATGCGACCTGTGCTTTCAAGGACGGCGAGGTGTACACCCTAGGTCCTGGTGATCTGTTCTACATCGGCCCTGAGCCTCACGATAGTTGGGTCGTTGGGGACGATAAATATGTCTCACTGCACTTCCAAGGAGCCGATAAGTACGCTGATTGAGCGGCTGTCCCGAATCGGGAACGCTTAGGAGTGTCTGCATCTGGCCCGGGATATGAGTGTGTTCAAGGCGTACGACATCAGGGGCATCGCAGGCAGCGAGCTGACACCCGATTTCGCTAACACTCTAGGAAGGGCTGTTGCCACTCACCTCGACGCTTTCGCGATTGCTATCGCGAGAGACATCAGGGAATCTGGCCCCAGTCTCCACGCTGCCTTCGTTGAGGGGATCGTCAGCACCGGCGCGGATGTCCTTGATTTGGGTGTGACCACAACCGGAGTACTGTACCGTGCCACGGTCGACCTCCCTGTACAGGCCGCTGTGGCCATCACAGCAAGCCATAACCCACCCGAGTACAACGGATTCAAGATCTGCCACGGCAAACTTCCAGTGGCCGGAGATGATCTGCAGAAGTTGCGAGCGACCTTCGAGTCAGGTGAATTTCGCGAAGGTGAGGGCACTCACATCGAGGTGGGTGGTTTTGAGGACCACTACATTCACACGATAGTTGAGAATGCTGGCAAGCCTGCTAGGCCGATTCGTATCGTAGTGGACTGCGGCAACGCTGTCCCAGGACCTCTGGCGGTGAGACTCATGGATACCCTAGGAATCAATGCGATTCCGCTGTACTGCGAGTGGGACAACAGCTTCCCTAACCACCCACCAGATCCGACTCGCGCGAGCAACATGGCCGATCTAGCAGCTGCGGTGGTCGAGCACGGAGCCGAGTTCGGCATTGGGATGGATGGGGATGGGGATAGAATTGGCGTGGTCGACGAGGCCGGACGCTTCATCCACCCGGACAGACTGATGGCAATATTCGCCTCAGACATCCTGTCCAACCTGCCAGAGGATGCCACCGAGGCTGAGAGAACTGTGTACTTCGATGTCAAGTGCAGTATGGCACTAGAGGAGGCGATTGCATCTGCTGGCGGTGTGCCAAAAATGGTGAGAACTGGTCACTCGTTCATGAAGCGAGAGTTGCGGGACAATCCCCAAGCCCCGATGGCAGGTGAGATGTCGGGGCACTTCTTCCTGCATGACCGCTGGCCGGGCTTTGACGACTCACTCTACAACTCCGCGCGCTTGCTTGAGATAATCGGGCGCGACCCTGCTCCATCAGATGGTGGTCCATCCTTCTCAGAACGCTTCTCATTCCTGCCAGACTACCCTTCAACAGGGGAGACTAAGATCCCACTACCTGGTGAGCGAGAAGAAGTCATGACGGCCGTGCAGGAAGCCTTCTCAGACATGGAGTGTTCAACAGTGGACGGTATCAGAGTACGTTACGACGACGGTTGGTACCTGTGCCGGCCGAGCAATACCGAGGCCATCCTAGTGATGCGAGCGGAGGGTAGGACCGAGGCTGCGCTAGAGAGCATTCTCGCGGACGTGAATGCCCGCATCGGGCACATGGCGGATCTCAGCGCACTGCGCTGACTATTCCATCTGTTCAGATATGCCCGCAGATAGTAATGGTATTGCGACAAGTGCCGCGCAAATACCATTGGCAACGAGTGTCCCTACCAAACCCTCGGCGACGGGTGCTTCCAATGCGACGTTCATGATTAAGCTCATGACCACACCTACACCAAGCAGACCCAATGCGATGTGAATACCTCTCTTCTTGTATTGAATCATGAGTATGCCGGCATAAAGACCCACACCGGATAATGCAAGCATAATGACGCCAACTATGGTTACCATAATGCCGACCTCGGCTGCGCCGTCTCCGACATCGGCTGCAAAGCCTGAAAGTAGAGCACCCCCCAGTACAACAGCTAGAGAAGTTAGAACTCCGAGCACTTGGAAGAGGGAGTAAATAGCCCCAATGATAACGGGAACTGCAGACCTCTTGGCGTACTGCACTTCGGGCTGGCCGTACGCCCCGCCATCATCGCCAGCGGGGGCGGCATTCGGTGTTCCTGCTAGTGTCGTTCCTTCCGGGGCTGCGCCCTCGTCGGTCTCTTCCATAGCGCTGCAAGGGATATTGTTGACTTAGCATTGTCTACGGCACCGATTCTCTTATGCGAGTGCCTCAGGTGGCCGCGCTGATGCCACTGTAGCTTAGTTGGTAGAGCACCTGATTCGTAATCAGGAGGTCGGGAGTTCAAATCTCCTCAGTGGCTCATTCCGCCGGTTTGAGACCCAATGCGCCGAGTAGTGGTCTGAACTTGTCATTTGAACGCGCGAGTGCATCAATCACGGGCATTGAATCGCCCGAAAGCATTCCCAGTGCCGAACCGCCTCCAGTGCTGTTGTGACTGACCTCTCCGGCCATCCCACGCTGGTTCACCAACGCGCTGGTGTGTCCGCCACCAACGATGGATACCCCTGTGGCCTCCGCGCACATGTTGAGAATCTCGATGGTTCCGAAGGCGAACTCAGGCAGCTCGAAGTATGAGGCTGGACCGTTCCACAACACACAGTTGGCACCCGTGATTAGAGGGCGCATGTCCATCAATGTCTGGAAGCCAATATCGTAGATGGGGTGCTGTGTCGGCAGGGCGCTGAGTTCCAACGGCTGGCGCTGGCCGTCCACCACAACGGCGAGATCACGGGGCAGGAATAGCAATTCCGAGTGGTCTGTGGCCAGTCTCTCAGCCATCTGCCATGTCTTCTCGAATTCGCCCCCCATAGTACCACGAATGAATTCCTTGTTGCCACTTCCGATGTCATGGCCACTTGCCCACAACATCAGGTTTCCAACGACTCCTACCATGACAATAGTGTCAACTACTTCACGGCCGATCAGATTGAGTGCGACTCTTAGGGAGTCGTCGCACTTCGCCCCGCCGAGAATCGCTACATAGGGCCTCGGTGGGTCGTTAACTGCAAGACTCAGTGCCCTAATCTCATTGTTCATCAGCCGGCCCGCAATGCAAGGCATCTCTTCGGCGAATCCAGTCAGAGTTGGAGAATTGCGGTGTGATGCTCCGAAGGCATCAGTAACGTAAACATCGGCCACAGAGGAAAGTTTGGTGACAATCTCAGAGTCACGCTCCTCATCCTCGCTTACCTTCTCAGGACCGTACTCCTCGGGGTGCATCCTGACGTTGTCTAGGAATATCTTCTCCCCTGGCTGCAGTGCCTCGATGGCCATTAGCGCCTCGTCTCCACAGACGTCGGAGATGAATTGAATTGGTTGTCCGAGCAGGCGAGAAAGGCGGTCACAGTGGCCCGACATATCGGTGAAGTCTTCCTTACCCGGCCTCGACTGGTGTCCCATGATGACAACCTGTGCATCGGACAGGTTCCCAAGGGTCTCGAGTATCGAGCGTAGCCTGCTGTCATCGAGGAATGCGCCAGTCGACGGATGGAGAGGAGAATTGACGTCGGTTCTGTACAGCACAGTCCGTCCCGTAAGGCGGACGTCGTCCAGCGACAGGACGGTAGTCACGTTTGGCGGCACTAGCGGCCCCTCTATGGCCATTGTGGGTGCAGAACACGTTCTGTGTGTTCCCACAATACCTTTCGTGGGTGACTCTAGAAGCGCTAGCATGAGTTGGGATGCCGAGCGCATTTCAGGCCCGGACGGCGAGGACTGGAGGGTTCCCGTATCAGAGTTGGAAACGAGACAATCCAGACTTTCTGAAGCGCTTGCCCGGGCAGGCCATGAATCCGTACTAATCGACGACCCGGTAGAACTCTACTGGCTGACTGGAGGCCGGCAGAACTCACTGCTGCTGGTCGGCGCTGAGGGCTCGGGAGTATCAAACACCCAGTGGGTCAGGCGCTCTCTGCAACGGGCCCGCCACGAAGCTGGGGGCAGTGATTCACCCCACTCCATAGCAGCCAGACCCGGAATGAGCGAATTCGAGGGTTCTCTCAGTGAAGCAGGGTGCACCCGAGCACCAGGGATGCTGGCCGGCAAGGTACCGAAATCTAGGTGGTCCTTCCTGTCATCGAAAATCGATGGATTAGACGGCGAGAGCGAGGACTGTACGGGCATACTGTACTCACTCAGGGAGACCAAGTCAGAATGGGAGCTTGAGATGCACCGCGAGAGTGGTCGGATTAATCGGATGATGTTCGATGTGATTCGCGATCAAGGGGGCATCGGACAGACAGAAATCGAGATGGCTGGGGCCGCCGATAAGGTGAGTAGGGCCGCGGGATTTGGTGGACGCATCAGAATGAGGACTTGGCCAATGGACTGCGATAGGGTGGTTATCGCCGCCGGTCGCTCCGGTGCAGTGCCCTCGTACTTCGACTCTGGCGTAGCCGGACTCGGAGCCAGTCCGATAGCCTCGCTGGGTGCGGGCTTTGCCAGAGTCGCCGAGGGCGAGCCGGTGCTCGTGGACATTGTCCACGTCCACCGCGGCTACGTCTCAGACTGCACTCGAATGTTCAGCGCTGGCCGACTATCCGAGGAGTGGATACAGAAGCTCAATGACATGGAGGAAGTCGCTGGCTTCGTCATAGACAGTCTTGGAAAAGGCGTAGATTGCTCGGCTGTCTGGGACGAAGGTAGCGCAATGGTAATGGAAATGGGTCATGCAGATCACCTGATGGGGATGCCCCCTGATCAGGCTAGATTCCTCGGCCATTCTGTTGGCCTCGAACTAGATGAGACCCCCGTGATAGCAAGAGGTTTCGACCGGCCCCTGCAAAAGGGCGGTACTATGGCCATCGAGCCTAAAGTGATCTATTCCGAAGGGGCAATGGGGGTCGAGGACACATGGGTGCGTGGTACAGATGGGATGGAGTGCCTGACTATGGGTGAGTCCTTCCCAATGCTGACGGAGTGGTAGCATGAGGAAGCCTATCGTCTCGGTGTTCGGCTCCCACGACCTCAATGAGGCGCCAGAGGTCGAGGTACTTTGCGAGGATCTCGGCCGCACTATAGTGGACCTTGGTTGCAGAGTGGCATGCGGCGGCCTAGGAGGTTCGATGGCCGCAGTATGCAAAGGCGCGCGGAGCAGTAAATGCTACCAGAGTGGTGATACCATCGGAATCCTGCCTATGGATGATGCCGACGCAGCCAATCCGCATGTCGATGTAGTCATTCCAACAGGCCTCGGGCTGTTCAGGAACATGCTGGTGGCGCGCACTGGGGATGTCTGCATAGCTGTAAGAGGTGGTGCTGGAACACTGTCAGAGATTGCTTTCGCATGGCAGCTCAACAAGCCAGTCGCTACTATGTCAGGTACAGGAGGATGGGCCACCAAACTCGCCGGCAGCAAACTGGATCGTAGAGAAGGGCAGGAAATCACTGATCTAGAGGATGTGAAGGCTGCAAATACTTGGATTTCGGAGGTGCTTGGACTTTGAGCAGAGCCAAACGGAACGCGCAGACGAGACTTGCCAGAGTATTGCGAGATCGTAACGAACCACACGGAAAACCGATTACGGACGAGACGATTCTGAGGGGAGTGGAGGTTGATGATTCCGGAATAGTGGAATTATGGGTGAGGCCCCCCCATCCGCACTGCCCATGCTGCCTCGATGACTTGATCAACCTCAGAAACGAGATATCATCCCAGAAAGGAGTACTTGGATGTCATGTCGAAGTGGTAGGAATACCTCATGCAGAACGATGGACTGCTGCAGTGAACGAATAATTTCGATTGAAAATATTAATAATTATTAATAATGATTTATTCCTCTGATTCAACGGCCGTTTCCGGGGCCTTTCGCGACATCCTCTCCTCTACTTCGCGCATTTTCGATGTGAAACGCCCTGAAATCCACCAGACTGCGATTACGATTGCAGCGATATCGAATACCAGCACGACGAGAAACTCGGTATCTGTCCAATCTACCATTCAAGCACCTACAGAGGAGGTATCAGATCAATATCGCACGAGCCTATCGGATGGATGCAGCATGTGAGCGTGCCTCCAGCAGCCACCAGATCTTCGTCAAGCCCAGGAGGAAGCTCATCGGGTAGGTCCACCTGTCCGCTGATCAGCCTTACGAGACAGGTTCCACAGTTGCCTGAGGTGCAGTTGGTGGGAATCTCTACTCCCGCCAACTCAGCGATTTCTACAATTGGAGTATCTGGTACCACTCTGGCAGTTCCCATGGGCTTCGAGCCACGGAAGAACCGGATAACCGGAGTCTCTTCGGACATGTATCTGCCTCAGCGGTCTTCCCAGCGGGTCCATCTTCCTGTCTGCTTGTTGAAGACCAGTCCAGCCTTTTTCATCCACTTGTTGAACTTCGTGGCACCCGCACCGGTTGCTATGATGAATTCCTCACGGTGCTCCTGAGCCTGGATGTAGCCCTTCGCGGCTATGGTTTGGTCAATCCAGTCGTCTATGCTCATCAGCACTCCAGAGAGTTTGCTTGACTCGACCGCCGCCTCGAGTTCATCAGCAGAGGCGCCAGTGGACTCGAGATCGTGCATCATCTGTTCGGTAACCGAGGGGGTTTTCTTCTTCTTCGGTTGCCGGGATACTGGCAGTCGGTGTTTCTTCTTCGTGTCGATCTTAATCCTTGAGCCATTAGCCAAGAGGTCTTCGACAATCTGGGCCATGGGGGCTCTAAACTCCTCCTCGCACTCCCAGCAGACGAGTGAATAATCGGTCATGTCTTCGACCACATTACTTCCCAGTGGGTCGATTTCCTCACCGCATAAGGGGCATGCGTGAAGGCATATCTTTGGTACAATCTTCCTGCGAAAGTCGACGATATCCTGCGGAGTCCCGACCAGTTCGAGCATCTCGTGGTCCCTCGCTGCCTCTAGCCCTCTGGTCTCTAGCTGGTCACGCAATTTGGAGCGTTGCTCGACCTTGGACTCGTCGTCGAAGGTGTTCTCCAGTTTGACAATCAGTTCGATGGTCTTGCCGAGCCTGTTCATCACCAACTTCCTGTTGCGGAATGCCTCGACCTTTGCTATTCTGAGTTGCTCCTTCTTCTCGAGAAGTTCAGCGTGTAGATCCTTCTGCTCTCGCTTGAAACGTTGTTCCTCTATCTTGTCGACCTTCTTCCCACCTCGGTCAGACAGTACATCGGCTAGGAACCTCTGCTTGCTGGAGGTGCGCGGGCCCGAGCGCACAGCATCGAGTACGGATTCAGCGATTTTCTTCTTGAGTCCGTAGTTGTTGATTAGAGTGGTAGCGTCGAACTTCTTCAGATCGCCTACCTTGACCCCGCTGTCAGAAAGGATGTGTGCGGTGTTCTCGTCTATGCCGCGTCTGAGCAGCGCAAGATAGGTGTCCTTCTTTGCCATAAGTATTCATCCCAGCTTGGGTCCGTCGCGTGACCCGCTGCCCTGACCTGCGGAACCGTGGGCCCTCTATCAAGGCGCTGACAAAACCCTCTCATATCGGCTCATTCAGATGAAATTGCCTCTACGATTGCAACCCAGTGGGAAGTCTGCAGATTCTCAGGCCTGAGTTCCATCCAATCCCTAGGTAGAGCTTTTTGGGTCGAATGTCCGATGCTCTTGACAGCCTCTGCCCAGCGCTTCTTATGCCAACCCCGGATGCGACTCAAACGGCTAGGTGCCTTGGATAGCAGAGTGCGCATCTTGCGGCGCCTGTTGGCGAAGCAGTGCTGGGTGATGATTCGAAACATCCTGCGGTCCACTCCCTGAGCCCTATCTACGGGCTTCAGAGAGACTAGTCGCGAAGTCACGCGAGGAGAGGGACTGAATGAGTGAGGGGGCACTTTGACGTCCAGTTCGACATCAAAATCCAGCCAAAGCGACAGTGCCAATGGGCTGGGGGCTGAAGCATCCCTGCCGATGATCATCCTCTCGGCGAACTCGTTCTGCACTAGGAGGACTATGGATGCGAGGGAATGGGCGGCGTGATGCCTCTGGATTCGCCCTATTGCGGGACTGGATATCTGATACGGCAGGTTCGCTACCACGTGGGTCGCATCCGCAGGCCAGTCAATATCCAAGGCGTCGGCACGAATCACTTCGAGGCGCCCCTCAGCATCTCCAAAAACGCGTTGCAGGTGGGCCACGGCCTCCTCGTCAATCTCAAAGGCAGTCACCGAGGTTCCGGCCCTCAGCAGAGCCAGCGTCAGTGAGCCAGGGCCAGGGCCAATCTCAATAACGTGCGAATCTTCTCCCAACGGGACCTTAGAAGAAGCGAGAGAAATCGATCTGGAGATGACCGCGTCATCGATAAGGAAGTGCTGGCCTAACTCCTTGCTAGGTCTAATTCGATCTCTAAGCAGGTCAACTAGGAGCCGTGTGTCCAAATCGTCCATGACCCCACCCCGGTCAGATCTCGGAGCGAACTAGGATGTCGAGCAATCTAGGGGTCTGGGCATCGTCCTCCATCTCCTTGACATAGCGCTCCGCTAACAATCTAGCAGAGTCAATTGCACAGGCCTCATCGACCGCTGCAAAATCGCTCCATCCGACACTCCCTCGGAGTTGGACCATCTGCAGCGCCTTTGAGTTCCCGATACCAGAGAGCAACTGGAAGGCATGGTACTTCAGTGACATCGGGCCAGCGCTGTTGTAGAATCCCAAGTGCTTCTCTGGAGTCTCGGATATTGTCGCCAACAGGGCCTCTGTCAGTTTGCCGATAGCTGCTGGAGAGAGATCTCGGTGTCTGATTTCAGAGAGGGGGCCGATTGATTCCGAGTCGACTGTCATCCTCGGGCCTTCGGATAACTCCACAGAATCGTTCACTCGAGCGCGAACCAGATGCATCGATGGTTCGGTGATGCCATGTATCTCGTGCCCCATGGGACGTCTATCCTGCATGTCTAGGACCCTGATATGGGTCTCAGATTCATACGGGCTAGAATCTTCCTTGTCAGACTCGTCAGGGCCGCCGAACTGCATGTCTCTCAGGCTGTTCAGAACGGTTCCCCCCCTTGAATGAAATTGTTGGCGAAAAGCGCCGAAAAGTAGCATCAGAGAACGTGCTGACGGATTATTGTGATGAGTTCTTCAATCTCCGGAGTGTCCATCGCAATTCTCTTGCTAGCAACGATTACCCTGACATCTGCCACGACCAAAGGGCAGAGTTCGGCCAGCTTGGCGCAAATCTCGGGATGTGGTGCGAGTTTTTCGTTCTCCATCAGCGCATCGCGTAGTCCTCTGAAGACCTCTGGATCTGTCTTCCTGCCACCGCGATTCTCGCTGGCCGCCCACTGAGCGTGACCGAATGCCATGAGCTGTTCGTAGGAGAGTTCGCCACGGCGCTCGTTGGCCTGCTCCAACAGGTCGCGAACGGTGGCGAAGTCGACATACTCTTTCTCAGACATTAAAATCACTCACTCCATGGATCTGAGGTGCTCAGGCCTAGCCACCACGGTCTTCTGCATGTCGCCGTCCGAGACCGAGATGACATATGCCCGCCCTTGAATTCCAGCGATTATGCCGGTCTTACCTTGGAAGCGGCGGTGCGGCATGCCCTTCTGCTGGGCTCCGTCAAGCACGATTGCGACGCGGTCTCCCTCGACATAGGGATGCATCACACGATTGATGAAAACACGACTTCGATCGGCTTTCTTCTTCTTCAGGATGCTGCGGGTACCCTGACGTTCGCCGTGTGTTCTCGTGGCCATTGAATCACCTTTCGACCATGGTCGTGGGAGCGTTCGACCTGCCGATTCTTCTTAAGGGCTCGGATGAGGCATTGGGCTCAGTCAGCGTGAATTTCTTCGACATCGAGCCAAAGCACCTCGCATTCTCTATCCAGCACGCCGCTGACCGAGGGCACCGTTCTGCCCTCATCGGAATGGATGAGTTCCTTGATGTAAGTCCCGGCTTCGCAACGTAGAGTTGATTGAACCTCGTCGCCATCAACAATCACATCGCCAATCGAGACAACTTTTCTCTTTCGCGTCTTGGCAGCCCTGCGGTGCGAGACACGCTTGGGCGTATTCTGCTCCAGTACGACACCTGATAGCCCTGATATGGCTTCCTTCACCGTCTCTTCTTCTGGGATGTCGTCGACCCTGAACCTAATCGTGTAGGACTTGTCTGAACGAGTCTCTTTGATTTTTCCGATTCGCTTCCTGTCTGTCCAATCTAGCTGATCGATCTCCACCCTCCCCGAGGAGCTATCGTTGACTGCTGCGACGAGTTCCACGAGATTCACCTTACGGAGTCGGGGATTCTTGACTTCTAGAACGAAGGGGCGGCCTGAACCAAGGCATCTGACGTCGATGTCCTCCCTACCCATGCCGTGGAACGAGGTGTCCTCAGCCCGTAGGGCGGCTCTGATTGGCTCACCGATGAGGTCCTGTACGGAGTCGGGATACTGCAGACCGGTGCCCTGGCAAGACTCGCAGCTCTGTGCCCTTCCCCTACAGGCGCGGCAAGGCCATCTGGTCTGGGGAATCTCTCGGCTGAGCTTCCTGTACCTGCTATAGAGAAAGACTGGTCTGACATCAATGTCAATCCTGAGAGTTAGGCCGTCGACCAGAATCATTAGGTCGGGCTTCTCTTTGACGAACTCGATATCAGGCATGTGCTTGGACAACTGTTCCTGTATCGCATCGGCGAAAGCAGCCTTTAGTGGTCTCGAAGCAGGAGCTCCGTGCCTACTTCGGATCTTGTCCTCATCCTGTACTAGATCCTTCGGTAGATGAATCCCGAACTGTATGGTGCTGTACTCGATGCCTTTGGTAGACTCTATGACCCTACTGACAATGTTGCCGGTATCGTCGAACAGGTCTTCGCACAGAGGGCACAGTTCAGGTGCCCCGAACTTGGCTATCCCAGGGTCCCTTGAGTTGGCGTCCTCTCGAATCTCCCGGCCGCCCTCGGCCCCACGGGCCTTGGTTCTGCGACCAGCTACTCTGTGCAGGCAGTAATCGCAGGTTCCCATCTTGATGATGTGAGCGACGCCTAGCGGGGCGGGACAGGGTGGTGCGTCCCAGTCTATTGGGGCTCCGTTGACCTCGAGGTCGTCGCCGTCGAACCACTCTTCCTTGTCGGTCTCCTCGGCCTCCTCGGCCTCAGCGACGGTTTCTGCCGAGGCGTACCCAGCGCTGGCGTAGAGTTGCCACTCATCATCCTCGTCGAGCTTCTGCTCGTCTCTATCGGGACCATTTCCCTGCATTGTATCACCACCGAAATCACGGGGCTACCCGTGTCTTCGATAAATTCGCGACCGGAGAGTCGCCTTTGACCCCTTCGGATAGGTAATTCAGATGTTCAGAGCGCTGAACCGAGGTCTTCGGCAACGCTCCTCAAATGTCTGAAGGAGTGAATTCCGCTTGAGCATCCCGAAGGCCAATCGAATCTGACTCCATAGCGCCCCACGGGCTCAGCTCGCGGCTTCTCGACCCTGAGGCGAGCAATCTCCTCTTCGAACTCGGTAAGCCTCTGTTGGTTCTCTTGCCTTGGCTTGCACTTGGCGCACTGGCAGCGGCAGCGTATCGACAGGTAACTGAGCCTGAATGCGGCGCCGTCGGCAAATCGGAGAACGCAGTCCTCGTCTCCGCGCTCCAAATCAGTCAAAATGTCGCTCGTCATGATGTCTTCCTCACAAGGGGGTTCTGAATCCCAGAGCACGTGCAGCACACCACCCAGTCCAGGCTTCGAAAATAGCAAACGCTCCGCCGCCGGTGATTCCAAGAGGAATTAACCAAAGATTACCCCAATCAATCCCTGCTATGCAGAAGGCTGCCCCTGACACCAATCCAACTACGAGTCCCATGATCCCGAGCTTGAGGCGATACGCCTTGCCTCTAGCATCGATGTTGCATTCGAATACCATTCTACTCCTCGTTAGAGATGTTTGCATTTATCTGCTGAAGGATATCCCTGATTTCGACAAGGACGTCGTTGGAGTCATCTGAAGATGCAGACTGTTGGGGAGCGGAAACCAATGAGTCTCTTTGCTGGAGAACGAGGTCGCGGAACTGATCGGAGTTTTTTACCCCGGTGAGGATGAATGGTGCAGCACCAGCTGTCTCAAACTGCATCCTTACAACTCCGAATGCGTTCAGTATTGGGCCCTCGTGAATAGACACATCTGTGAGTTTGTCCAAGGGAATGTTCTGCTGTTTCTTGAATAGCCATCCCATGCGCATATTGATCGAGCGGTCTGTCAGGGCCGCGTTCATGTGCTCGAACTGCTTCTTATGCACAATCCATCCAAACGGAATCCAGACAACCATTGCTATGATTCCAACTACTGTCACAAGAAGACCCAAATTCGCCATCATCCACCAGTAAACGATGATCTTCCTATCGAATTCTACGGCCATGATGTGGCCTCTGTCAGCGTATCCGGGTTCCATCGTGAAAATTCGAACCTAGGCTATGTCAAGAACCTAATGGCACTCAAGAGTACTCAGAGAGTAACGATTTGCGATGAAGCATCCCTAGGACTGCCGGTGTCAGAATCATGCTTGCAATTAGTGACAATCCAATCATAACCGCACAGAACAGCCCGAAGGTGGAAAAGAATCCCATCTTGGACTGGTTGATTACCATGAACCCGGCAATGTCCGATACTGCAGATCCGAAGAGCGCGAGGCCCGAGGCGCTGCCAACGGCAGCCAGTGAGAGGTGTGGTGTCGCTCCCTTCTCACGCTCCTCGCGATACCTCTCGATGAGGTGGATGACGTAGTCTATGCCCACTCCGAGGGACATTGCTGCGATAGCCACGGTGACCATGTTGAGCCCGTATCCGGCCAACTCAACCATGGCGTACAGCCAGATGATTACGACGAAGATAGGCCCGGTGGTGACTGTAGCGATGAAGAAAGGAAGGGTTCCCCAGAGGATAGAAAGGACAAGTGCGAGGACTGCGAAGAAGGCTGCGTAACCTGCCCCTAACATGAGATAGGTAAGCACCCCAGTAATCACAACTGTCGACCCCACTCTGCGAGTAAAGTCAGCACGATTCTGCATGCCTTCCTGCCATCGCTGCCTCACCGAGGTCTCCTCCCGGAAGCCCCACCACAAGGTGATTGTGCAGAGTACGACACCAAGAAGCAGGGTGCCCTGCATCTCATCCTGCATCGAGTCAGCGGCGACGAATCTGATGACGGGTTCGCCGGTAGGAATAGCCCATGTGACAGGGTACTGATCGTCTGCCGAAGAAATATCACCTTGCTCCCTGAGTGGATTCCGAGCGAGCTCCTGCAATGGAGCCATGTCATCCTCCAATTGAGCCAAAGCCGGCTCGACCAAGGCAAACTGCTCTGGACTGGAAATTCCAAATCGAATCGAAGCTCGGATGTACTGCGGAGTCTCACCTGAGGTGGTGAGCCATGGGTGCTCGTAGTCCAGATCTTCGGCTACTTGGATGTACTCAGCGACTATGGTAGGCGGCATCGATGGATATCCTCCGCTCTCAGGAACTCCCCTAGTCAGCACAAAGCCGTAAAGGAAGATCAAGCACTCCCTGTCACCCAGCGAAGGCAGACCTAGGAAATCCCTGTCACAACCGACCCCTCCATCCTCGACCGAAGGGTCCCAGCCCGCCGCGACGAAAGGGGTGTTGTTCCAAGCCATCGCCGCCTTGGCAAATCCTAGTATGCCGTCAATGGCTAGTATTTCCACCTCCCCAGTGGGAAGACGAGAGAGTTGGTTCGAATCCTCCGGCCCATGCGAGTTCACATTGTTGCGTAGTTCCCCAATGGCGGCTATCACCTTAGGATTCGCTATATCTCCCTCAAGTAAGATGAAACCGGGTTCGCCCTCGTCACTGAAGCGCTCGTTTACCAAGCCAATTCCAACCGCGAGGTCGGATTCGCTCTCGATGAAATCCTCAACCTGGAAGTCTCCTTCCAGTGAGAGCATCATCGGAACGGCCATCGCAGTAATCAAGATGGCCAGTGCGGCGACCATTGGGGCATGCCTAGCTGAATTGGTGGTGACTGCGGCTAGCCAAGACTCCGGCACCATGTGTACGATGCCATCCTTCTCATCCTGCAGTTTACCCTTCGATTCCATCCACAAATCGAAGTCGTAGCGGACCAGAGGGACCCAGAGGCCAGTGAGGATGAATGCGGAAAGCACTCCGAGACCTGCCTCTATGCCGAAAGAGCGGAGGGCAGCGATGTTCGAAGTCATATTGGCCATGAAGGCGACGATGGTGGTCGTTGAGGTCAGAAGAATAGCCCGGCCGACTCTGCTTAACGAGGTGTGGGCTGCCAATTCGGGATTGGCTCCTTCTCTCCTCTCTTCCTTGTACCTGTGCAGCGCGTGCAGACTGTCGTCTATACCCAAGGCGAGTACTAAGATTGGCAGGAGGTTGGAGAACTGTGAGCGGAATATCACTTCCATCCCGTATCTCTGACCGAAGATGATTGCCCATCCAATCAATCCCTGCATCCACATCAGTGACAATACCAGACCAACCACGACTATGGCCACATCCGATACTCTCCTGAGACTGAGCCACAGCAGAATGACCACCACCAGTGTCATGATCAAAATCAGATGAGCGCTAGAGAGCAATTCTCTGTTTATCTCGACATTTACGCCCTCAGCAAACATCAGAGTGACGACCATTTCATCAGTGGATCTCAAATCCTCCTCGAGGGCCAAGTAGAGCCATTCCATCGAGCAGAGTTCCTCGCCCGCTAGAGCCCTCTCACGGCATTGCTCAACCGAGTTGTGTATCGGTTTGGTCTCAAATGTGACTCCATCCCGCTCGTATCCGGAATCCGAATCGGAACTGGAGTTCAACCACGAGAATGACCAGCCGTTGCTCTGCATGGCCTCTCTGTCGAAGTTAATGAGTAACCACGCAGAAGATGCTGACCAACGCCCTGGGCCCCATTCCTCCGCAGTGATGGTTCCGTCCGCGAGGAGTTGGTGATTGTAAGGTCCGAGAACCGGACTTGATGGGTCTGGGGTGAATCCGCGATCCTTGGACAGGAGTCTGAGGAAAGCTCCTGAACTGTAATTGGCCAACCTGTGTGCAGCCAGGTCGATGTGAGCCTGAGTGAGGTTCTCGTCATCGAATGACAGGCACTCAAGGACACCGCAGTCGACCCAGTCAGTGGACGGCGGGGCCATAGTCAGGGTCTCGGGGTCGATTCTGGGGCTAGTCAAAGCTGATTGACCCGACATGAATGCCCTGAAGTCGGTAGCAAGGTCGAGTATGCCGACCACGGACTCACCGGTGATCTGGGATGCGAACAAGAGGTAAAACTCGGAGATTTCGTGCTGCCTCAGGTACTCAGCCTTAGCATCAATCTCTCTCAGCACGGTGAGGTTGAGTACCCCTCCCTCGAGGTCGGTCACCCCTAGGCCATGACCAGTGTAGTCGGCAATCATCGTGACATCGGAGTCCGGCTCTCCGAAGTGACTCGGGTCACGAATGAAGATTCCAAAGGCCCCGATTCCTCCAGCCGATGAGAACTCCTCCATGAGGACCTCGTTTGCGTCGAGCTCTGGCGACTCCATGTCGTAGGACTCTATGTCGATTGGACTGAACGTGGCTGAGATTCCGGGAAGCATCAGCATGGACAGTAGGATGACGACGATGTGTGCCTGCCTGCGTCTCGGTAAGAGGAAGTCAGCGACGTGGGCGAAGTCGCGCATGTTGAGGGCCGCAGAAGACGGGTATTTGACAGGTTGTGCGCGGTTCACAGCCCGCTGTCTCTGAGTCTCTCCAGCGCTTTGCGCTGGGATTTGTTCAGGGTATTGGGTTCGGCCAAGATAAACTCGATGTCAAGTGGTCCGCCGGAGTGGCCGTGACCCTGCAGCCTCCTGCGGTCACCGATGCGAGTGCCTTCAGGCACATCGATTTGCACCCTCTTCCCGACTGGTGTAGAGATCCGCACCTTCCCGCCTAGAAGCAGTGTCGTGACCGGTACTGGGACCTCCTGAACCAACCTGCCTTCCTCCCAGCGCCGCCCCTCCTGAGCATCCAGCCTCAGGGTAATCAGCAGGTCTCCCGGTTCTCCCTCAGGATGCTCGTGCCCCATGCCCTTGAGGCGGAGTGACTGACCGTGCTCGGCATTGGGTGGGACCTTCACGGTGAGTGTGCTGCCCTTGGTCTGAACTCCCGTGCCATTACACGGTGCGCAGTGCCGTGACTTTCCGAAACTCGAGCCTTTGCACTTCTCGCAGCGCCTTAGCCTGCGGTGGCTGAATTTCACCTTGGTTCCCTGCGAGGCTTGCTCGAGCGAGATGTCGAGTCCTGCCTCGATGTCTGCCCCCCTTGTTGGCTGTGCGGGCTCGATGGGAGGGGCTTGGGCCTGACTGCCAAAGCCACGTGAGGACCTCGTATCGAAGCCTCCTGAGGCGCCTCTCCCTCCCATGAACTGCGAGATAATGTCACCTAAATCGGCGCCTCCGGAGCCTCCTCCAAACGGGCTGCTCTGGAAGCCTCCTCCGGCGAACATATCCTCCATGCGCCTGCGCTGGTCGTACTCCCTGCGTTCCTCAGCAGTTCCGACATTCTCGTAGGCAGCCTGTATCGCCTTGAAGCGTTCCTCGGCCGCTGCGTCGTCCGGGTTCCTGTCAGGGTGGTACTGCCGGGCGAGTTTGCGGTAGGCCCGCTTAATCTCGGCATCACTGGCGTCACTGGAGACGCCTAGGACTCGGTAGGGGTCCTCGGCCATCGGTGCGCCTCGGTAGAAGGAGAGTCTTCAACCTGCTTAATTCGGCAGCGATGCGATAATGGGATTGTAGGTGTTGGAAGCGCCATGGCGGTCGGATGGGCGGTGTTCCGCAACTATGTCGGGCATGCCAAGGAGATCTACGGCGACATCACCGACTACCCCCGCTTCTTCCTGATGCCGCCAACCGCTCTGGTCGAGGCTGATGAGAATGGAAACAATGTTGTCGCTCTGAGCTCAGCCGAGGATCACATTGACCACGAGGTGGAACTAGTCATCCGGCTCGGCGAGGACCTCGAGCCAGTCGAGATGTGCGTTGGCAACGACACCACCAACAGGACCCGTCAGACGCTGGCCAAGAAGAAAGGCTGGCCGTGGCTCGAGGGCAAGGGCTTTGCCGGCTCTGGAGTGCTAGGGACTTGGACTGCTTGGGACCCGCGCCCAGTGGAGATTTGCCTGTCGGTCAACGGCGAAGTCAGGCAGCAGGCCTCGACCGAACTGATGGTGCACTCGGTGGAGACCATTCTTGAGCACCTGCATGATTGGTACGAGCCCTCGTCTGGCGACCTCGTCTGGACCGGCACCCCAGAGGGTGTCGGGCCGATGAACGAAGGGGATCTCGTAGAGTGTTGGATGAAGAACTCGGGCGGCGAAACTGTTAGTTCCCTAAGTGGGACTTGCGTTGTATAGAGTAAGTCAGTTCAATTGAAAAGTGATTGTAATTTGTGGTCCCCAGGGCAGAGTTGTTCGAGTCTGACTCCTACATGTTAAGACGGAAAGTATTGAAGCTTCTCGGAGCGGAATTTCATATCTATTCAGATGAATCGATGGAAAATATAATTGGTTATTCTAAGCAGAAGGCACTGGTGTTCAAAGAAGAGCTTCGAGTCTATTCAGACGAGTCACAATCAACCAAGTTGCTGACGATTAAGCAGAAGGAGGTGTTCGACTTTGCCGGAAATTTCGGGCTCGTCGATGGACAAACAGGGGAGTCACTTGGCTCCATTAGGCGGAAGGGATTGAAATCACTACTCAAGGATTCATGGGTAGTTCTGGATTTAACAGGTAATGAGATTGGAACTCTCGGTGAGGACAGCGGTGGTAAGGCGTTGGTTCGGCGCGTCGTGCCGTTTGGTTCATTACTCATGCCGCAGCAATTCGTCCTAAGAATAAATGGTGCTTCGGGAGGGGTTACTTTCACTCAGAAAATGAATCCCATAGTACACAAATTGCTTGTTAGTGGTGTTCTATCTTCTGGCATAGATCCTAGATTGGTAGCAGGTGCGGCGGTACTACTGATAGCGATAGAGGGTAAGCAGGAATGAAAGCCTTCGGTTGTATCGGAAGGATTTACCCCTAGTGCCCCAAGTTGGGATTATGCGCGGAACAGCCGCCTTGCTCGTAATTATCCTGTTCGCACCGGTTCTATCGGGATGCCTCTACTGGAACGAGCACAATTACCAAATTTATGACTGTGACAGTCAAGAGTACTGGGTGGACGTATCAGAGGACTCGCCCTACCCAGGACTAGACTGCGAGTCTGGGCCAGTCAGACAGCTCTCTATGACCATCTTCGTCTATCGGGACAACGACGGTGTCGAATGGCTAATCAATGAGACCTCGATCGACACCGGAATCGAATTGATTAACTCGGTCTACAACTCCTATGGAATCGACTTCATCCTCGGCGAGATAATCTGGATCAACGAAGCCTTTCCCGACGTCCAAGACGAGGAGGAAGAGGAGGGAGGTGAGAAGCCGGACACACTCAACAACTCGAGTGAAGATGGTGGCGATTTTGGTGATCAGGTCTCAGTCTCTCAACTCGGTGACAGTTTCATTGAAGGCTACAACCCAGCCAATGTCAACATCATCATGCAGAGCAACGGCTGGGGACAATACAGCAACTATCCTTGGCATATCCGACAGTACTACATCAGCACGGTGAGGGCTTCAGCATTCGCTACCAGTTACGTTCCGAGCCACGAACTCGGGCACTTCCTCGGACTGTTCCACACCCATGAAAATCATGAGGATCCGAACTCAGAGTCGGACCTCGCACAAGCCTCTCTATGGACGCAGAACTGGGTTACTCCAACCGAGCAGTGCTACCGAACTGGGGATTTCATCTGCGCGACACCTTACGATTGTTACATCTGGTGTGAGGAGGTCATTGATTGCACCGCCAACGCCTACGAGAGCGACAGGCCGGATCAGGAACCGAGTGAGTTCGCTAATTGCACCTTAGAGCAGCACAACCCTTCACGGACTAATCTGATGAGTCGATATGGTGACCGAAGCGAGATTTCTTTTGATCAGGGAGCGCGGGCGCGTTACTTCATCCAGTACATGTCGGAGAATGAGAGGGAGGGGAACCTGCTGCATTTCTCGGAGATAATTCCTCTCATCTGATGGAGAACACTTGAGGCGGGCGGGCCGCTCGCTAGCCCATGGACGAGGGTGTGCGGCGAGTCACGGAAACGCGTCTGATTGACCACGACGGTGTCGTCCAGCACGGTGATTACCTGCTCCATCCAGACGGTTCGTACTCTGCGAGCAATGGCGACGAGGATGTGGTTGAGACAATCAATGGCTCGACCCGTCTGGTCACTCGCTCGCTGCAGAACTGGCACACCCACCTCGCAATGATACTCAATCGCTCGATGGGCGAGGGTCTGCCTCTGATGGAGTGGCTTGAGACCTCGATTTTCCCTTTGGAGAAGTTCCTAACGCCGGAATTTGTTGAAGTGGGCACTAGAGCTGCCGCTGCAGAACTGATTGCCACCGGGACTACGTTCGCCTGTGACATGTACTTCTATACCGAAGTCATTGGAGAAACCCTAGCACAAACCGGTTTGAGAGCAAAACTCTGTGGGCCAATTACTGATGGGCTTACTCCGAACTTTGAGCCCGACTCAGGAGATGCCCTGCGGCACATGGAGAATCTGATCAGAGGGGCTTCTCCCAGGCCTGGAAGAATTGAGTATGGTATTGGGGCCCATTCTGTTTATGCCTGTAATGAAGAGATACTGAGGAAAGCTTCCGATGTGGCAAAGGCAACCGAATGTACACTAAGCATCCATACCTCTGAGACAAGGACGGAAGTAGCTAACTGCCATGCTGAACATGGAATGTATCCAATAGAATATCTTGATTCAATAGATTTCTTTTCCGATGGTTCGACTGTCTGCGCTCACTGTGGTTGGGCGACCAAGAAAGAAATGCGTATTCTGGCCGGGCATGATGCACATGCAGTTCACTGTCCGACTTCAAATCAGAAACTCGCGTGTGGAGGGACATTGTCCTATCCTGCTATGCGCGAGGCAGGAGTAGATGTGCGGTTAGGGACCGATGGAGCGGCGAGTAACAACTCGCTTGATATGAGAGCTGAATCAAAGGCTGCTAGTTTAGTTCAAAGACACGATCATTGGGATGCTAGAATACTTGATCCGGTGGAGACGTGGCAACTTGCGACCAAGGACTCGGTCGACTGGGTGACCTGGGACCTCGATGATGTCAGGATGAGGCCGTGGGGACGGGATGGCAGGAGGCTGCTGGCCAACCTAATCTACAGCGGCGCACGCTGCCTCGATGTAGTGGTCGGGGGGCAGGCTATCCGCAGGGATGGGGTGACCCTTAGCGTCGATGAGCTTGCAGCGGGATCTAATCTCGAAGATGCCGTCTCCAATTACTACTCCGAGTTCTGAGGCAGAAGATTCTGCCCGTTACTTCTTCATGCTCCTGAAAGTGGCCGAGTCATGGCGGAGGAACTGCACGTAGTGACAGGTGCGTTCGGATACACTGGACAGTGGATTGCCCATCAGCTACTCGATGAGGGTAAGAAGGTCCGCACTCTGACCAACGCCGTCGGTCGGGATGACCCTTTTGACGGTCGGGTAGAGGTTCATCCGCTAGATTTCCAGGACCGTGAAGCGCTGGTGGAGTCGTTGCGCGGAGCTGATGTGTTATACAACACATACTGGGTGCGATACAACCACCATAGCAAGCAGTTCGACCACGAAATTGCCACTGAGAACTGCAGATTAATCTTCGAAGCCGCAATCGAGGCGGGTGTAAGGAGGGTCGTGCACTTCAGTGTCGCGCACCCCGAGCAGGCTCCAGAGTGGTCCTACTTCCGCGGCAAGGTGATTGCCGAGAAGTTGCTCAGGGATTGTGGCATTTCCTATGCCATCATTCGTCCGACGGTCCTGTTCGGAGGAGGCAGGAACATCCTCGTCAACAACATCGCCTGGATGCTGCGATACATCCCCGTCTTCGGGCTGTTCGGGCGGGGAAACTACCCTATACAGCCGGTTCATGTGCGCGATGTTGCAAGCATTGCCATCGAGCTGGGAGGTCGGGACGACGACATCACTCGCGACGCCGCAGGTCCTGAGGCCTACGTCTACCGGGATTTTATCAAGCTAATCGCCCGGAGCATGGGTGTGCGGCGTCTGCTCGTCCCGATGCCTGCAATCGTGGCTTGGCTGTCTGGCAGGGTCATGGGACTGTTTCTCAGGGACATGGTAATCACACGCGGGGAGATCCGTGGACTGATGCAGGGCCTCGTCGCCTCTGATGAAGAGCCACTGGGGGAGATTTTGTTCAGCGAATGGGTCTCAGAGAAAGGTCCTGAACTGGGTCGGCACTACCACAACGATTTGGAAGAGCGTGAATACAGGACATAGGTTAGTATGGAATTGCGAAGAATCTTGGCGACAGTTTTCGGAATTTTCTTCCTATACACAGGAGCGTTGCATTTCACCGATACTGATTGGTTTGAGCCCATAGTCCCGTCAATACTTGGATCGCCCAAATTCTGGATATTAGCAAGTGGTGTGGCAGAGATTTTGTTAGGAATTGGATTGATTCTACCTCAAACCAAGGAGATTTCGGGATACGCCGCTGCTGCCTTCCTCGTCCTAATTTATCCTGCTAATCTATACATGTGGATTTACGATATAGAACTGGGTGATGGGGCCTCCCTTTCGCCTACTGGACATATAGTGAGGCTTTTCGTCCAGATTGCAATGATAGGATTGGGACTATGGATAGGTGGATGGAATCCGAATCGAAGCAGTGTCGAGTCGAGGGGTAGTGTATGAGTAAGAAAACACCAGTTAATACGTTGAAGAATGTCCAATCATTGAACCAAGTTACTTATGTCTGGCACATCGATGGACCCTGTTCATGGACCGAACAGTGGACCTAACAATCGCTGCGCTGATCTTTTTGGCTGGCACAGCAGGCCTCGTTTCCGGTGAGGACATCGGAAGCGTTGAAACGACGAACGACATAGATGGCGAGTCAGCTGAGGCTGCCCCCATCGACGCGCGTTACCTTCGCGGTGACGCTAACGACGATGGAAGCGTGGATCTCGGTGATTTCATCGTGATGGCACAGTACATCGCCGGCTACGGCAGGGCACCTGCCTCGATGGCACAGGCCGACATAAACGGCGACAGATCAGTCGACGTGCTCGATCTGGTTCTCCTAGCCGACTACCTGTGGGGAGATGACGAGTCCGATTCAGGACCCCAGTCTCTGGACAGCCGCACCACCAAGGCCAGCAAGACCGCTGTGGCGG
>Ga0209501_10001300_pt1 | contig 27812 bp, 28 predicted proteins | sample ArcticOcean_MG_C_4_FD_187434 | JGI IMG/M metagenome (GOLD analysis project Ga0209501, IMG submission 187434) | Marine microbial communities from western Arctic Ocean - ArcticOcean_MG_CB4_134 (SPAdes) (version 2) | ecosystem: Environmental > Aquatic > Marine > Oceanic | place: Arctic Ocean...
GTTTCCCGGGCGAGGACGACGTATTCCCCGGTCTCGCTGACAGCATCGAGTTCAAAGCCTTCTACGGTGCTCCCGTCCCACTTGGGACCGACCCAGAGGAATTCGTTGTCGCTGGGGAGGAAGGTGGGGTCGTCTACGCCGTCCGCTACGACGGCAGCAGCGCGCGTCTTCTCTTTGATACCGAGGACAGCATCATCGCCGGTCTGGTCGTGGAAGGACTCACGATCTACGTCGCGACAACGGACAAGAACCTCTACGCCATCAACGCTGATGTCCCCGAGACCATTACTTGGCAGTTCCAAGCCTTTGGCGGTGCCCTCTGGGGCACTCCCGCTCTGGTCCAGACGGAAGCCTTCGGGCAACTTCTACTCGTCCCGGCGATGGACGGGCACATCTACGCCATTCGAACAGACCCGACCTTGGCCGAAAGTGAACGGCTCGCGTGGGAATTCTCCGGCACGAACGGCAGCATCGCAGCCAACGTGCATGTCGAAGATGGCGTTGCCTACTTCGGCTCTTTCGACCGGCACTTCTACGCCGTGGATATCGAAACGGGCGCGGAAAAATGGTCGGCGAATGGGGACAACTGGTTCTGGTCTTCGCCGCTCATCGTTGGAGATATTCTCTACGCCGGTGACCTTGAAGGAAGCGTCTGGGCCTGGAACAAAACGACAGGCAACGCCGCCTGGCAAGCCCCCTACCCGGCGGAGGACGAAGTCCGGTCCCGCCCTGTTCTGGTCAACGACGGCGACACCCTCTTGGTCATCGCCAAGAGCGGCGTCGTTCACGCCATCGATCCGGTCACTGGACTCAATCAGTGGACCACGGTCCCCATCGACGACGATGTCCTCGCCGATACCCTCATCGTGGCCGGTAGAGTGCTGGTCAGTAATGATGACGGCGACCTCTTTGAGGTCCTCTTCGACCTAGATATCCCCACTGTCCTGCCGATCTTCCCGCCGCTCATCCGGCGAACCGAACAAACGCCGCCCGGCGAGCCAAGGAGCAACTGAGCGATGGAATTCCTGGGCTTCATCTGGAGCGACCTCCTGGTCAATCCGATGACGAACGCGCTCATCGTGCTGACGAATGGGCTGTTCGATAGCTTCGGGCTGGGCATCATCGCCTTCACTCTGATCATCCGCGGCGCGACCTACCCCCTGACTCGGCGCCAGCTCCGCACAACGCGGGCCATGCAAGAGATGCAGCCACGCCTGCAGGAGATCCAGAAGAAATACAAGGACCCAAAGCGCCGTCAAGAGGAGATGATGAAGCTCTACCGTGAGGTGGGGTTCAATCCTCTCGGGTGCGCCGTCCCCTTCTTCATCCAGATACCAGTCTGGATCGCGCTGTTCCAAGTCATCCGTCGCACCGTGGGCACATCGCCGGAAGCGCTGCTCGATCTCTCTGGCAAGCTCTACGAGTGGAGCTTCATCAACGAGGCCGTCCCCCTCAACAGCAACTTCCTCTTCCTGGACTTGGGCAACCCATCGATCCCGCTGGCTATCCTCGTCGCGGTCGCCACGTTCTACCAACAGAAATTCTCTCCTCGAAGCCCGGCGCGTGACGAACGCACCGCTTCGATGAATCGCACCATGCTCTGGATGCTTCCCATTCTCTTCGGCTGGTTCACCATCACGGTCCCCAGCGGCCTGGGTATCTACTGGCTGATCACCAGCCTCTTTAGCATCGTCACGACCTATTCGTACAACGGACGACCGCGACTCAGCCTGCGCTGGTTTGTCTCGACCGATCCGCTCCCTGTCGTCCCAAGAGGCACGGCGACCGCCTCGTCCAAAGCCTCGCAGAACCAGAGCAACGCTGCGCTCCCGAGCGCATCCAATGGGGACTCCAACCCTGTGTCGGACGGCCAACCCCGCCGCCGCCGCCGACGTCGACGCCGCTCACGCGGCGCCGCTGGAGATCGTCCAGAAGGGACTGAAACCAGTCATGGCACCAGCGAACAGTAACTCCGTGGAGATCCGCGGCAAGACCGTGGATGAGGCCGTTCAGCGAGCGCTGAGTCAACTCAAGCTGCCGCGGTCCCAAGTGGAAGTCCACGTGCTTGACGAAGGTCGCCCTGGCATCTTCGGCGTCGGCGCCACTTCAGCGCTCGTACGCGTCACGCCCAGCGGCGAAGGCGGATCCGAGCCGGAAGAGGGCCAGGCTCCGCTTCCGCGTATCGACGACTACGCCGACCCAGAGGAGGCCTCACCCTCCGATCCCCGCGAACGGGGCGGACGACGGGGCCGTGGCAGGCGCGGAGGACGCGGCCGGGGTTCCGGCTCAGGCGATTCCGCTCCCGCCGCAGATGGCAACCGCTCCGCTACGGACCGTCCGGATTCATCCCGATCCAGTTCCGAATCAGACTCCCGCCCGGATTCACGAAGAGGCGGTCGAGGGCGCTCAGACCGCGGACGTGATCGAGAAGGCGGCCGCGGACGTGATCGAGAAGGCGACCGCGGACGAGATCGAGAAGGGGGACGCGGACGCCGGGGCGGCCGGGACCGCGAAAGCCGACCTACCTATCCCACTCCGCCGATTCAGCTCGAGGCCTTTGACCTCTTGGCCGATCCTGAATTCGAGCCGGAGGAAGACGGCACCAAGATGGCGGTCAATGTCGTCACGGACCTCTTGCACTTGATTGGCATCCGCGCCGTCGTCTCTTCCCGAGCGCCAGAGACCCCGATGGACGGCCTCGACCACGCGATTACGGTCGTCGACATCAAATCCAACGAGGCGAGCGACGACCTGAGCCTGCTCGTGGGACCTCACGGGGAACACCTCGCCGCGATCCAGTACATCACGAACGTCATCCTCTCCCGATCGCTCGACGGCGAGCATCCCGTCACCGTCGACGTCGATGGCTATAAGCGGCGTCGGGAAGACGAGCTCATCGATCTCGCCAAAGACGCCGCTGCCGAAGCCAAAGAGACCGGCGATGCGATCGAGCTCGATGCCATGAATGCGGCGGAGCGGCGGATCATTCACCTCAACCTCTCCGAGGTGGACGGGATCGAGACAGAATCCGAAGGCTCCGGCGATGCACGCCGCGTGGTGATTGTGTACCGTGACGGTGAATAGGGCCGCGATGAGCGGCGGGGTCGGGCCGGAGTAGTACGTGGTCGTCTTGGCGGTCGCGAACCAAAAGGGTGGCGTTGGCAAGACCACGACCGCCGTCAACCTCGCAGCCGCGCTGGCGCGAGCTGGCCGCCGCGTCCTCCTCATCGACTGCGACCCGCAGAGCAACGCGACGAGCAGCCTGGGCGCGCAGCCCGGCACCCAACCCTCCATCTATGACATCCTCACCGGCCTGCGCACGCTCGACGACTGCACGGTCGAGACCCCCCAATCTGGCCTTTGGCTCGTTCCCTCTTCGCCCGACCTGGCCGGCGGCGAGATTGAGCTCGCCACAACCGATCAGCGTGAGTACCGCCTCCAGCAAGCCGTCCTCGCCAGTCAAACTCCCTACGACGTGGTTCTGCTCGACTGCTCGCCCTCGCTGGGCCTTCTCACACTCAACGCACTCACCGCCGCGGACGGCGTTCTCATCCCGGTGCAATGCGAATACATGGCGCTCGAGGGCCTCAGCCATCTGGCCGGGACGATCGATCTGATTCGCGATAACCTCAATCATGAACTATCGATTCAAGGTCTGATCCTCACCATGTACGACTCGCGAACCAAGCTCGCCCAGGCCGTGGTGCAAGAGGTCCGGGACCACTTTCCGCAGACCTTCCGTACCGTCGTGCCCCGCTCCGTCCGCCTCAGCGAAGCCCCCAGCCACGGCAAAACAATCTTTGAGTACGCCCCAGACTCACGCGGCGCCGAGGCCTACCAAGAACTGGCGGCCGAACTCCTCGATCAGCTCGCTTCGGCTGTCGCCCCCGAGCTCCCTCTTTCCGGCCGCGAGCCCAGCCCGAGCGAATCCTCGTTACGGCTCGGCGATCCGCTACCCGCCGTCCGGCCCGAGGGCAGCCGGGAACCCACGCCCGAAGCCCGGCCGGAGGCCATCCCAGAGACGGTCCCTGAAATCAGACCCGGAAGTGTGCCAGGAGGTGTCTCATGAGTCGCGGACCAGCACTGGGCAGAGGCCTCAACGCCCTCATCCCTCCCGCCAAGTTGGAGCCGAATGCAACGCCAGGCAGCGCGCCCCCCTTGCCCCACGACTCCAGCCACTCCGTCGCTGCTCTCCCTGTCGGGGCGATCCAACCCAACCCCGAGCAACCACGCCAGTTCTTCGACCCCAGCGGCCTCGAGGAACTCGCGGCGTCGATCCGGGAGAACGGCGTCTTGCAGCCGATCCTGGTCTACGCCACCGGCGACGACAGTTACTGCCTGATCGCCGGCGAACGACGCTGGCGCGCCGCACAGCTCGCCGGCCTGACCGAGGTCCCCGCGCTGATTACGGACATCGCCGACAAAAACGTGCTGACGCTCGCCCTGGTCGAAAATATCCAGCGGCAAGACCTCAGCCCGTTGGAGGAAGCACACGCCTACCGGCGCCTGATCGACGAATCTGAGCTGACGCAAGAACAGGTCGGCAAGTCCGTCGGCAAGAGCCGCACCACGATCACCAACTCTCTGCGTCTACTCCAGCTCCCCACACCCATCCGCATGAGTTTGGCGGCGGGCGAGATCAGCGAGGGACACGCCCGGGCTATTTTGGGCGCCCCAACGGAGCCCCAACAGATTCGCCTCTGGGAACGGGCCCGCGAGCGGAACCTTACCGTCCGTCAGGTAGAAAGCGCCGCCAAACAGCTCAGAACGCCTGACGGCGCCACCACCCCGGAGCGGCCCAACGCTCCCCCAGGCGACACCCTCGCCACCGAGCGTCTACAGAGCGCTCTGGGCACCAAAGTCCTGCTCGAGCGGCGCCGCCGGGGTGGGCGGCTGCTGATCCAGTGGTACGACGACGAGCAGCTTGAGCAGATCGTCGGCCGCATCATGGAGGGCTCTTCTGAGGAACCCGCCCAGGTACCCGAGCAGTTCGACATCTAGGTACGGCAATTGACTGCGCACGCAACATCTTTGTCGCGCAGGTTCCTCGCGTACTACTCGCTCGGACTTGACCCGCCCGTATCACCGCCGGAGCCAGACTCCCCGCCACCCGATCGACGACGGCGGCGGTGTCTCCGGCGACGAGGCGCGGCCTCACCGCTCCCTGCCTCGCTACCTTGGCTCGGGCTGGCGGATTGCTCTGCCCTGGGTGTGTCCTGCTCTGACTCTGCCGCCGGTGCGGGTGCATCGCTGGTCGGCGTCGTGGAGTCTGCCGCTTGCGTCGTGCCGTCTTCGGTGCTGGCCCCGCGACGACGTCGCCGCCTCCGGCGTGGCTTGCTCTCCGCCGTTTCGGCGCTCGCATCGCCAGCCCGATCTGGGCTCGGGTCGGGCTCGTCCCGCTTCCGCAACCCCGCTGGGCTCTCGCCTCGGCTTGCACTTCGCCCCTGCCCACCATCGCGATCCGCATCTCGATCGCGACCTCGTCCGCGCCCGCGCCGTGGTCGCTTTTCGGTCGTCTCGGGCCTCTCCACCGGTGTATCGACGATCGCCTGGTTGGGCGCTTCCTCAATCCGTACCGCCAGGCCAATCTCTTCGGCGGGGACACGGACCCGCTCGAAGGAGCCATCCATGATAATCGTCACCTGCTGCGCGAGCGGATTAACCTGGATCACCTTGCCCATGCCCGCGGGCGTCGAAACCTTCTTGCCCATCTTTGGCAAGGTCCCCCGCATCTCCTTGTAGACATCGAACTCGAACGTCAGGCAGCACAACAAACGACCGCAGACCCCCGAGATCTTGTCGGGATTCAGCGCTAGATCCTGTTCCTTCGCCATGCGGATCCCCACCTTGGGGAACTCCGTCATCCACGACGAACAACAGAGGCGCAACCCACAAATGTCATGCCCATCCACGATCTTGGCCCGATCACGCGGGCCCGCGTGCTGCATGTGAAACGTCAGATCGAATGAATCCGACAGCGCATCCACCAAGGAGCGAAAATTGACGTGCCCCTCAGCGTTAAAGAAGCCCGTCGCTTCTGTGCCCTCCAGATTGACCTGGAAGCCCGCCAGATAGAGGTCCAGCTTCTCTCGCTGCACCACCTTCCGACCCTCTCGGAGGATCGCTTCCGCCTGCTCCACCATCGCCAGGGCCTGATCGCGATCCTCGCCAGTTGCGAGCCGGACGATCGGTTTCACGTCGCGGGGGACTTCCCCGTCGCCGTCTGGCACGATCACCACGTGCCCCATCTCCAGTCCACGTGGGGTTTCCACCACCACGTACTCCCCGATGAACATCTCCTCCTCGGGGGGCGCGAAATGATAGATGCGCGAGGCGTCGCGAAAGCGCACCCCGATCGTTTGTGCCGACATCCTCAGTTCCTCACTTCCACCGGCCGCGGCTTGCGTCGCGGTGTGGGAATCTGCGTAAACAATGTATCGAGTGCCAGGCGTGCGTTGACGCCTTCCCGTAACCGCCGCTCCGTCTCCGCCAAGGCCAAGAGGAACCGCACGATATCGGCGGGACGATATCGCTCCGCCGCTTCCGCAAGTTGGGGACCAAGTCCGCGGTGCGTCACCGACGCCCCACAGCCGCTGGCCGCCAGAAGCAGATCGCGCCACCAGGCCGTCCAGTGCTGTAACGCTAGCAGTGCATTGACCGGCTCACCAAAGCCACGGCCCGCCAAGCCCTCCGAAAACTTGAACCGCTCCCCCCGGCCTTCCTCGCTGAGCCGCTGAATCTCCTCAATCTGCGCGTTGCGGAGTGCAAACGCGTCGCCCTCCGCCATCGCGTCCAAGGCGCGACCCACGCGGCCTTGCGCCATCCGCGCCAACGTCTCCGCTTGCTCTGGCTCCAACGCATGCTCGACCGCGAGCCATTCCGCAAAGCGGGCCGTCGACAGGGGCGGCACGTCCAACCTGAGACACCGCGACCGGATCGTCTCCGACACCAGTTCCGGCCTCGACGTGACGAGCACAAAGTTCACGAAGGTCCCCGGCTCCTCCAGGGTCTTGAGAAAAGCATCAGCAGCATCGTTGGTCATTGCATCCGCCGGATCAACGATGAACACCCGTCGGCGGCCTTCATAGGGATGGGTCACCGCCAACCTCTCAAGCCGCCGGATCTGGCCAATGGAGATGACGCGGTCGTTGCTACTGTCCGTGCTTGGATTCAAGGTCAGCCCGCCCGGCGCCACGATCTCCACGTCGGCATGCTTGCTGCCCCGGATTCGTGCACACTGCCGACAGTCCTCACCTTGGCAGTTCACCGCACAGGCCAACTCCAACGCCAGCCTGGCCTTGCCCACCTGCGCCGGCCCCGACAGCAGAAGCGCGTGCGGCACCTGACCCACTTCCACCATCCGTCGCAGCGTGGAGACCGTCCGTTCGGCGCCGACGATGTCCCACAGGCCGCAGGCGTCCACGTCGCTTCTCACTGGTTGAGCAGCTTCGCTCATGATGATTCACCGAGCGGCATCTCCAGCGCCAGGAGATCGTCGTACGTCTGGCGCCGCCGCGTGAGGCGGGCCTCGCCATCGCGGACAAAGACGACGGCCGGCCGCAGCGCCAAGTTGTAGTTGCTCTCCATCGCCAAGTTGTAGGCCCCGCTCGTGGGGATGGCGATCAGGTCGCCCACTTCGGTCCGCGGTAGCTGCACATCCTTCACCAGGATGTCACCGCTCTCACAGAACTTGCCGGCGATAGTCACCGTCTCCTCGGCGGGCGCGTCAAGCCGGTTGGCCAGCAACGCCTCGTACTCGGACCCGTACATCGCGGGGCGGATGTTGTCGGCCATCCCCCCATCCACCGCGACGTAGGTCCGCACCCCGGGGATCTCCTTGCGGCTTCCCACTCGGTACAACGCCACTCCCGCGCGAGCCGCGATCGAACGGCCCGGCTCAATATGCACTTCGGGTAGCGGCAATCCGTGCCGTTCGCATTCGGCTCGCAGCGAATCCGCGACCGCATCTGCGTAGGCGGCGATGGCCGGCGGCAAACCGTTCGCGGTGTAGCCCACGGCGAATCCTCCCCCGGGGCTGAACTGCCGCCAGGTGAAGCCATGACGCTCTTGCATGTCCGCAGCGAACTGCGCCATCACGGCGATGCCCACTTCGTAGGGGGCGGTTTCGTAGATCGGGGAGCCGAGATGAATGTGGAAGCCCGTGAGGTCCAGGCCCGGAGCCGCCATGACGGCCTCCACCGCCCGTTCCGCGTCTCCGCTCTCCAGCGAGAATCCGAATTTGCTGTCGCGTAGGCCCGTTGTCGTTTTGGCGTGGGTATGAGCGTCGACGCCGGGCGTGACACGAAGCATGACCGGTTGCGACACATCGCGATCCGCTGTCAGTCGAGTCAAGACCTCCATCTCATGGAGGTTGTCGACGATGATCAGCCCCAGCCCTGCCTCCAACGCCTCGGTCAGCTCGTCTTCGCCTTTATTGTTTCCGTGGAACGCCATGCGCTCCGCCGGGAAGCCGCCGGCCAGCGCCACGTGCAGCTCTCCGCCGGACACCACATCCATTCCCAGACCTTCTTCCGCGAGGATTCGGGCCATTGCCGGACTCAGATACGACTTTGCGGCGAATAGCACCCGCACGCCGGGCAATCGCTCACCGAAATCGCGCAAGTACAACCGGCACATCTCACGGATCGTCATTTCGTCGTAGACGTACAGCGGGGTACCAAACTCCGTCACCAAGTCCACCATGTCGCAGCCGCCCACCAGGAGATGACCGCTCGGCGCGGCGGCAGCAGTCATAGGCAGAATGGACGCGAGAGGGACTCCCGCATCTACAGACATCGTCACGGGACTAGACCTTCGGCCGCCACGACCGCGTTCCCTCGGGCCAATCGGGCCCCGCTGGGATCAGCGCTCAACAAGCCGTATATCTCGATTGGAACGTCGCGACATTGCGCGGCTCCCTCATTCTACGTTTTCGCCCCGCAGGCCGTCCATGTGCTGCGCATCCGGGACCACACCCCAATCCGCGGCGGCGGGCTCGCCAGGTTCGGCACGCCCCCATTGGCGGCGGCACAGCCTCTCCTTTACACTCGCCCACCCAACCATCTCACAGGGCGGGGGCCATCCCCGAACACTCGGGAACCCGCAGCGGGGGGACACGTCATGGCGGAGCCAACCACGCGCTACGAATCGGACGACCTGCGCATCTTGAAGCTGGGCCCGCTCGGTCCCTACGCCAACAATGCTTGGATCGTGATCGACAAAGCCACGAACAAGAGCGCGATTATCGACGCGGTGCCAGAGGATGGGCAGGTCCGTGAAGCAGCAGCGGGGACCGAGATCAGCATGGTGCTCTTCACGCACTCCCACCCAGACCACATCGACAGCTTCGACGCTTGGCGCGAGCAAGGCGTTCCGTTCTACATGCATCCCGATGAACCGTGGGCAGACCACAGCCGCATCGACACCCACCTCAGCGGAGGCGAATCGATCCAGCTTGGCGAAACCAGCTTCGACGTCATCTTTACGCCAGGACATACACCTGGCGGCCTCTGCTTCTACCACGCGCCCTACTGCATCGTCGGGGACACGCTCTTCCCCGGAGGCCCAGGCCATAGCCGCTCGAACGAGAACCTGCAAACCTTGATCGGCTCCATCACGACCAGCCTGCACACCTTGCCCGGCGACACCACCATCCTGGCCGGGCATGGCGAGGAAACCACCATCGACGCGAGTAAAGTCGAGTACGCCGCTTTCGCCGCCCGCGACCACGACGCTGACCTGCAGGGCGATGTCCTCTGGGAACGCGACTAACCGCCCACTATGGTCAGCCCCGTCTCGGCAGCCCTGGCATGAAGAATCCCGTCATCAACGAGCCGGGCATGGACGACCCCGTCCTCGATCAACGCACCCTTGCGAACGGGATGCGGCTGCTCACGGCGCCCATGCCTCACACCCGGTCCGCCACAATCTCCCTCTACGTCGGCGCCGGCTCCCGCTACGAGCATCCTGATCAAGCCGGCGTTTCGCACATCGTCGAGCACCTCTGCTTCAAGGGCTCCGAGCAGTGGCCCACCGCCGTACAGATCTCGGAAGCGATTGAGGGCGTCGGCGGCGTTCTCAACGCTGGCACGGACCGCGAACTCACCGTCTACTACGCCAAGGTGGCGCGCAACCATCTGCCTTTGGCCCTCCGGCTCATTTGCGACATGGTGCTCCGGCCCCGCTTTGATGCGGCGGAGATGGAGAAGGAGCGCAACGTCATCCTGGAGGAGTTAGCGTCCGTGGAGGATAGCCCCGGCCAGATGGCTGAAGTCGTACTCGACCGACTGCTGTGGCCGGATCAGGCGCTCGGTCGCGATGTCGCCGGAACGCCGGAGTCCGTGCGCAGCATCCCCTTGGCTGCCGCTAGCGACTATCGGCGCAATCAGTACACCCCCGCCAACACCCTCATCTCAGTCGCCGGCGCCATCGACACCGACGAAGTCGAGGCCCTCGCGACTCAGGCAACGGAAGACTGGGACTTCGGCTCCCCCCGCGACTGGGAACGCGCCCGGCCGAGCGACGACGCGCCGCGCATCGGGCTGCATCACAAAGAGATCGAACAGGCCCATCTCATGCTGGGGTTCCCGGGCCTCTCCGCGCAGGACCCGGACCGCTTTGCCCTCAGCCTGCTGATGGGCGCGCTCGGCGACGGGATGAGCAGCCGCCTCTTCGTCAGTCTGCGCGAAGACCTCGGCCTTGCCTACGATGTCCACGCCTTCTCCTCCAGCCTCATGGATACCGGCGCCGCCGCCATCTATCTCGCCGTCGATCCGGACAACGCGATGCAGGCGCTCGAAGCCACCATGGCGGAGCTGTCGCGGATCCGCGAAGGCATCCCCGCGCCAGAACTACACAAAATCCTGGAATACACCAAAGGCCGCATGCTCCTCAACATGGAGGACACCCGCGCCGTCTCCGCCTGGTATGGCGGCCAGGCCTTGTTGCTTGACCGCACGCGATCCGTCGATGAGGTCGTGGCCGACCTGGAAGCCGTCACGCAGGATGACTTGGTCCGCGTTGCGGAGACCCTGATCCGCGACGACTGCTTCCGGCTCTCGTTGGTGGGTCCCTTCGACGAGGATCACCGTTTCGCCGACGCCTTACATCTGTAGATCGACCGGCTCTCCCTGGAGCGCGGCCGGAGTCTTGATTCGTACACGGCGCGACGAAGTCTGCATCCTCAAGCCCATCGCGCCCGTACCCTGTCCGCCTGAGTCCCGGCCACACCTACCCTGTACATGGAGAGCCGAACATGACGATGAGCGTGGAGCCGAATCCCTACGAGTCCGCACGCCAGCAATTGGAATCGATCGCGGATGAACTCGAACTCGAGCCCTGGCTCATCGATCGCCTCTCGCTGCCCGAGCGCGAACTCACGGTCCACTTCCCTGTGGAAATGGACGACGACACGACCCAGATGTTCACGGGTTACCGAATTCAGCACAACAATGCGCGGGGACCCTTCAAGGGCGGAATCCGCTACTCCCTCAACGTCTCGGAAGACGAGGTCCGGGCCCTGGCCATGTGGATGACCTGGAAGTGCGCCGTCGTCAACCTGCCCTACGGCGGCGCCAAAGGCGGCGTCATCGTCGACCCCAATGCGCTCTCGCGCTCCGAGCTGGAGAATCTTAGCCGCCGCTTCTTTACGGAGCTGGAGCCCGTGATCGGTCCCGACCGCGACATCCCCGCTCCCGACATGGGGACCAACGCCCAAGTTATGGCCTGGTTCATGGACACCTACTCGATGGGCCACGGACATACGGTGGCCTCCGTGGTCACGGGCAAGCCCGTCCCGATCGGCGGCAGCGAAGGCCGCACCGCCGCTACCGGCAGAGGCGTGATGTACATGGTGGAGGAGATCACGAAGCGCCGGGGAGAGTCCATCGAAGGGCTCCGGATCGCCGTGCAGGGCTTCGGCAACGTCGGCTCTGTCACCGCTCGGCTGCTTGACGCCGCCGGGGCAAAGATCGTCACGGTCTCCGATGCTCACGGTGGCTATCACAACGCCAACGGCCTCGACATCGCCACCTTCCTGAACAGCACGGACGGTCGCGGCAACATCATCGAGCTGCCTCCCGGCGCCGACCGCATCAGCAACACCGAGCTCATCGAAGTGGACTGCGACTACCTGATCCCCGCGGCGATCGAGAACGTCATCCTGCCCAGCAACGCCGGCAAGGTCCGAGCCAAAGTCGTCATCGAAGCCGCCAACGGCCCCACCACACCTGACGCCGAAGCGATTCTCCGGGACCGCGGGGTCACCATCGTCCCAGACATCCTCGCCAACGCGGGCGGCGTCTCCGTCTCCTACATGGAATGGGTGCAGGACTTGCAGTCATTCTTCTGGGAGGAGGAGGAAGTCAATCGACGGCTGCATCGGATCATGACCCGCGCCTTCGCCGAGGTCTGGGACACCGCGCAGGACCGCTCGTTGTCCCTGCGCGACGCCGCCTACGTCATCGGCGTCGGACGGGTCGTCGACGCCATCCGCACCCGGGGCACGTTCCCCTAAGCCATTTCCCGGGCCAAGACCGCGCCGACTGGCTCAGCGTCCCGACTGCAGCAGTGCGCGGAGGTGGTTGATCTCACCCGCGTGGTAGATGTCATGAATCAAGATCGCGTCGATCAGGAAGCGCGTCTCCCGCAGCTCACCCCAATGCGTTTTGCGCTCGTTTAGCAGTTCATCGTCACCCTGGAGCGCGCCCACCGCCGCCCGTGCCTCGTCATGGCCCCGCCGGAGCCAGGCCATCAAGCCCTCTAAGTCAGCGTCTTCCAGCGTTCCCTCACCATCCCACGTCGTCCACCAGCTCAGTTCGCCCTCGGCGAAAGCGTGATCGACGTGCATCCGCTTCACCGACGCACAATGCACGATCAGGTCCCGCAGCGTGCGGCCCCCCGCGGGCGGCAAATGATCCAAGGTGTCGTTCGTCACCGAGGAGAGGTTGGCCATCAAGGAATGCTCGGGCTTGCCCTCGAACGCTTGGTGTAGCTGCCAGGCCAAGAAATCTAGGACTGCTCGGCTCATCCTCGCGCTCTCCTGTCGCACACTCGGCGGCCAGCGACATGGGCTGGCCTCGCAACGCCCATCCCCCCGACTCACACCGTGATCACTGCCTCACCCTTCTTCAGCGACTTTTTCTGTTCCTTCTCTGACGCCCGCTGGGCCACGAGATCGCCCAACTTGATCTCGCACAACTGGGCGGCGTGTTCGAGGCCGCAGACGTTGCACCCATCGCGGCAGTCCTGCGTCGTCAACTCGTCCTTCATCCGCATCCACTCTTTGCGCAGGAACGGTTCGCTGACGCCGGACGCAATATGACTCCAGGGAAACTTCTCCCAGAGGTCACGCTCGCGATTGTTATAGAAGGCGGGATCCACGTCGCAGGCCTGGAAAGCGGCGTCCCAGACCTTGGACTTGTGATGTTCACTCCAAGCATCCAGCCGCGCCCCACGACGCCAGGCATCCACTACCACGTCTGCCACCCGTCGGTCACCGCGGCTCAAGACCCCTTCCAAAACCGTCTCCGCCGGATCGTTCCAGGAGAAGTCCAAACGCGCTTTGCGCGTCTGTTCCCGCAGCAGCTCATGCTTGGGTTGGAGATCTTCGGGCGTATCTTGACGCGCCCACTGGAACGGCGCGTGCGCTTTGGGCACATGGTTTGACGTGGAGACCCGGACCCGCGCCCGCTTGCCCACGATCTGGCGGCCGATCTGCTTCACCTGCGATGCCCAATCCGCGATTCCCTGCACGTCCTCCATCGTCTCCATCGGCAGTCCGACCATGAAATAGAGCTTGATGTTGGACCAGCCTTGCTCAAAGGCGTTGCGCGAAGCGTCCAGCAGATCCTGCTCCGACACGACTTTGTTGATCGCATTCCGCAAGCGTTGACTCCCCGCTTCCGGCGCCAAGGTCATGCTGTGCTTCTTGCGGGTCGCGCACGCCTTCGCCACTTCCACACTGAACGAATCGACCCGGGTACTGGGTAACGACAACGTGATCTCGTCACCAAACTCCGCCCGCAGCGCGTGCACGATGCCTTGAATCTGTGTGTGGTCCGTACTGCTCAACGAGACCAGCGACAATTCGTCGTAGCCCGTGTTCGCGAACAATTCCTTCGCTCCCGCCACCACCTCTTCCGGTGTCCGCTCTCGCAGCGGCCGGTAGATCATGCCCGCTTGGCAGAAGCGACAGCCTTGCGTGCAACCGCGTTGAATCTCAATCCCGGCACGGTCATGCACTGTCTGGAGGAACGGCACGATCGGTTTCGTCTGGACCGGCGGCAGCCCCCGCAGCATCCGCTTCACGACCGGCGCGCTGACCGCACCATCCAGCTCGATCAGTTCCCCGATCGTGCCGTCATTGTTGTAGGCCCAATCGAAGAACCGCGGCACGTAGATTCCTTGGATCTGGGCGAGGTGGCGCAGGAACTCTTCACGATCGCCCCGCCCGGACGCCTTCCACTCCCGCAGTGCGTCGTTCAGTTCGATGATCACCTCTTCGCCTTCGCCGAGGACGAAGGCGTCGATCACGGTCGCCAGAGGCTCCGGTACGAGGGCGCCCGAGCCCCCCGCAAAGACGATCGGTTCGTCATCCCCACGATCCGCGGCGATGACGGTTACCCCACCCAGGTCCAACATGTTCAACACATTGGTGTACGTCAGCTCGTAGGAAAGCGAGAATCCGAGCGCATCGAACTCCGCCAGAGGCCGCCGATTCTCCAGGCTGAACAAGGGCACGCCCCGTGTGCGCAGCGAGCTCTCCATGTCGGGCCACGGCGCAAAGCAACGCTCCGCCAAGGTCCCCGCCTGCTGGTTCAGAATGTCGTAGAGGATGGAGAGGCCCCCGTTCGACATCCCGAGGTCATAGATATCCGGATAGATCAGCGACCAGCGGACTTCGCAATCGTCCCAGGGCCGCACGATACTGTTCCACTCGCCGCCCGTGTAGCGAGCGGGCTTGGAAACGCCTCGTAGTACAGAGTCAATGTCGATCCGCGGCAAAACTGCCCCCTTTGGATAACCAGCCAGAACCGCGAGCAGTTGCTCACCTGCACTACACGGTACCAAAGCCCACGGCCCAGCCCGAGCCTTCCACCCACACAACTGCAACCCGCGCAACGCCGAAGTCCCGGCGCACACCTCCGCCGAAACCCGATAGACTGCGGGCCCGCGCTCCAGGGTCGGCCACACTGGGTCGCGGATCACGCTGACCGGGTGGCACTGAAACGCGATCAGAGATCGATGGAGCAAGCGCACGACCGCGCCCGGGTCAGGCATGGCAGCGACGGCGACCGTCGTGGCGACGCCGACACTCTCGCGCAAGCACCCGGCCACGACTCCGGGACGCCCACCCCTTCCTCTGACCACACCCAGGCTGGGGCGCCAGTTCTCGTCCCCCGCCTGCTCGCCAACCAATGGCTCCCGGACCGGTGGCGCGATCACTGGCACCAGAGCCGGCTCGCTCAATCCTGGCGTCGGGAATACTCCTATCTGGCGATCGTCGCCTTCATCGTCACAGGCTTCGGCTTTCTCTTCTTTCTGTTTAACTGGGACCTCACCGATCTCAAGCGATTCGAATACGCCGGCATCTTCCTGATCTCGCTCATTGGCTCCGCCTCCGTAATCTTGCCCCTTCCTGGCGCCGCGGTCGTCGTCAGTAGCGGGCAGTTCGTGGACGACGTCGCCGGAGTCCCTTTCTGGCTCGTCGTGGGAATCGTCGCCGCGGCCGGGGAAACGATCGGCGAAATGACGGCCTATCTCGCCGGCATGGGGGGCAAGGCGATGCTGGAAGATCGCCCCGCTTATCGCGTTCTCGATCGCTGGATGCACCGGCATGGAACAGTGACGGTCTTTGGCCTCTCGGTCGTCCCCAACCCCGTCTTCGATATCGCCGGCTTCATGGCCGGCGCGGTCCGGATGCCCATCTGGCGCTTCGCCGGCACCGTCTTCGTGGGCAAGGCGATCAAGAACTGCTCATTGGCCGCGGGCGGCAACGCCGGCTTAAACGCCCTGTTCGGCTAGCCCGCGGGGATCGAGCAGCGTTCCCCGGATGCTTTACGGCCTGCTCCGAATGTTGTTATGATGGCTTTGCAGTCTCGCGACTGCCTGGAATTATTCGGCGGACTTTCCGCCACGGAATTATCTGGCGGCCATTTGGCCGCCAACTCATTTAACGGCTCGCAGTTCACGGCACAAAGAGCAAACTGGACGAGCCGGCACGGGACACGGTCCCATGAAGACCCTTCGCCATACCGCGTCAGAAGCGCTCCGCAGGCTTCGCTGGCCAATCGATCAGGCTCGCCGCGGTGCGCTGCGCTCGTTCGACACGCTGGAAATCTTCCTCGGCGGCTTCGGCCTGGTCGTCGCCCTCGTCGCGGCCGCATTGCTCTCCCCCGCCCTCGGTGCGCTGCCTGGAGCTGCCGGGGACTTCGCACCCATCGGCATGGCCGTCATCCTGGCACCCGTGGGAGTCACCGTGGCGCTGGGGCGGCGGTCCGATGTGGAACGCTTCTTCCGATCCATCAGTGAGCGGACGGACGCCATCGCGGTGCCTGGACCCCGACAGTCCTCCGCTCTTCCCGAGATCGTCGTCGATACCAGTGCCATCATCGATGGGCGCCTCACGGACCTCGTTGAATCCGGGTTTCTCCTCGCGCACCTCGTCATCCCCCGGTTCATCCTCGACGAACTGCGCCGCGTTGCGGACAGCAGCGACCCCCTCAAACGCCAGCGGGGCCGTCGTGGCATGGAAGCCCTCGTCACGATTCAAGCCGCGGACACCATCCAGACGACAATCGACGAAGCGCCCTTTGCTGACGCGGGCGATGTCGACGCGCGGCTCATTGCCTTTGCCCGTGATCGCGGCGCCGCTCTGCTCACGACGGACTACAACCTCGCCCGCATCGCGGAGCTTGAATCGCTGCGCGTGCTGAATCTCAACGCCCTGGCGCAAGCCATCCGCACCGTGGTTCTCCCGGGCGAACCCCTGCAGCTCACGATTCAGCAAGAGGGCCGGGAACGAAATCAGGGCGTGGGCTACCTCCAAGACGGCACCATGGTCGTCGTCGAAGATTCCCGCTCCCTTGTTGGCGAGGACCTCACCGTCAATGTCGTTCGCGTGATCCAGACCTCCGCCGGCCGCATGGTCTTCGCGGAAATTCCCAGTACGCCCTCGGCGGACCAGCCGACGACAGCTGATCCTCCAGCGACATCTGATCAGCCGACGCCGGCGGAAGATACTCCGGTCAGCGGCACACCGCCGGCGCGGGTAAGTCAGTGACCGCCAGCGGCCCCGGAACGGACTCCCCTACGGCGGCGATCCTCGTCGCCGCCGGCCGCAGTCAGCGCATGCACGGCATCGACAAGACGCTCGCGCCCCTCGCCGGACGCCCCACTGCGGCCTGGTCGATCGAGGTCTTCGCCCGCTGCGACGCCATTCACACCATTGTGCTCGTCAGTGGTGAGAAGAATCACGAGGCGCTGCAATCGCTGGGCGTAGAGTTCGGCCGCGGCAAAGTGCTCGCGGTCGTGCCCGGTGGCGCCCGACGCCAGGACTCCGTCGCCAACGGCCTCCGTGCGCTCGAGCCAGCCGCCAGCACCGGACTCGTCGCCATCCACGACATCGCCCGCCCGCTGACGACAGAGTCCACAATCCTTCGGGGTCTCGAACTCGCGGCGGAGCATGGCGCCGCGGTCGCCAGTGTCGCCATCACCGACACCGTCAAGCACGTCAACGAGGACGGCGTCATCGAACGCACGATCGACCGCAACACCGTTCGCGCCGTGCAGACGCCACAGGTCTTCCGCCTGGATCTGCTCCGTCGCGCCCACGCCACATTCGCCGACTCGGCTGCCAACGTAGACGGGAGTCCCATCACAGATGACGCCATGCTCGTCGAAGCGCTCGGGCACTCCGTACTCGCCTACGAATCCGACGGTCCCAACCTCAAAATCACCACCGCCATCGATATCGCCGTCGCCGAGATGCTGCTCACCGCGCGTCTGCGCCCCGTCGGAGATTCGTAGCGATGCCAGACGACCGAGTGGACTTAGACGACAGGGTGGGGCTGGGTACCGATTCGCATCGCTTTAGCCACCCCGACGGCACACGGCCTCTCATCTTGGGGGGCGTCGAACTTCCCGATCATCCCGGCCTAGAAGGCCACTCGGACGCAGATGTCCTCACGCACGCCATCATCGACGCGTTGATCGGAGCCGCGGGTCTCGGTGATATTGGCCTGCACTTCCCACCCACCGACCCCAAATGGGCCAACGCCAGTAGCATCGACATGTTGCGTACGACCGTCGCCATGTTGGGCGACCAGGGTTATGGTGTGAGCAATGTGGACACAGTCGTCGTGGCGGAAGCGCCGCGGCTGCGGCCTCACATTGAAGCCATGCGTGGTCAGCTGGCTGCAGCGCTCAACGTTGAACCGAGCGCCGTCAACGTCAAAGCCACGACGGCGGAAGGCATGGGCGCGATCGGGCGCGGTGAGGGTATCCAAGCCCAAGCGGTGGTCCGCATCGTGGCTGATCGAGAACGTAGCTCGCGCTGAGCGAATCGCGAACTGCGACGAATGGGAGCTAGGCACGGTGTCTGAGACATTCTTCCCGCCTCGCTACCCAGACGACCTCGCCCACCTCTGTACCAACCTGCCCGCGGGACTGGCCGACTGAGAGGCTGCCGACCGAACTTCCACTGTGGCGCAGCCCGCGCAAGCCAACCGCCACTTCCCCTCGAAACACCCTGGCTCCTTGAAACACCCTGGCATCCATCATGTCTCTCTGGTCTCGTATCCGTGCCGACATCCTCTTCGCCCGTGAACGCGATCCCGCGGCGGCGAGCATTGCAGAGGTGCTCCTGGCCTACCCCGGCGTGCACGCCATGTTGCTTCATCGCCTCGCCCACCTCCTCTGCCACTGGAACATCCCCCTCATCCCACGCCTGATCTCCCACTTCAACCGCTCTCTCACGGGCATTGAGATCCATCCCGGCGCAGAGATTGCGTCCCCCTGTTTCATCGACCACGGCATGGGCGTCGTCATCGGCGAGACCGCGATCCTCGGCAAGCGTTGCCACCTCCACCAGGGCGTCACGCTGGGCGGCACCAGTACCCGCCGGGAGAAGCGGCACCCCACGCTGCGCGATGACGTCACCGTCGGCGCGGGCGCGCAGATCATCGGCGCGATTGTGGTTGGCCGCGGCGCGAAGATCGGCGCCGGTTCCGTCGTCGTCGCCAACGTGCCGGACTTCGCGACGGTCGTCGGCGTACCCGGCCACGTCGTCGCCTACTACGACCCCGGCAACGACACGATCCTCCGGCTTCCCGACCCTGAACATGACCGCATTCAAGAACTGGAAAAGCGCGTGGAGGACCTCGAAGACACGCTCGGAAACATCGAACGGTCAGATCTCGACGGGTTGGTTGGCGAGCCACCGCGGCCACTCCAACCGTCGGATTCGCCTCTGCGCCACTCCGAATAGACGCACTGGACGGACCCAGCCGGGACGCTCAACAGCCACGAGGCTCACGAGCCAGGAGACGGACCAGTGAGGCGGCTGACCAGCTAGAAGGAACTAAACGCGTGGAGCTCTACAACACCCTCAGCAAGCGGCAAGAGCCGTTCGTGCCGCAAAACGATCCGATCACGATGTACGTCTGTGGCGTCACACCCTACGACGACGCACACCTCGGACATGCGATGAGCATCGTCATTTTCGACACGCTGCGGCGCTTCCTCGAGTGGCAGGGCGACACGGTCCGCTTCGTCTACAACTTCACCGACATCGACGACAAGATGATCGCCCGCGCCAACCGCATGGGCATCAGCGTTGCTGAGCTTGCGGAACAGCAGATCAGCCGCTTCCAGGACGAATGGCGCGAACTCAACATCCGCGCCGCCGATGTCCATCCCCGTGCCACCGAAGAGATCCCGCAGATGATCGAGATGATCGAGGGTCTCATCCAGAGCGAGATGGCCTATCCCTCAGGTGGGGACGTCTACTACCGCGTCACCAAGATGGCGGGCTACGGAAAACTCTCCAATCGCTCCTTGGACGACATGATCGCGGGTGCGCGCACCGAAATTACGGATCAGAAGGACCATCCCATGGACTTCGCGCTCTGGAAGGCCGCGAAGCCCGGCGAACCTTCCTGGGAAAGCCCCTGGGGTCCCGGTCGGCCCGGCTGGCACATTGAGTGCAGCGCCATGTCCCTTCGCTACCTCGGCGAACAGATCGACCTGCATGGCGGCGGCATGGACCTCATCTTTCCCCACCACGAAAACGAGATCGCGCAGTCAGAGGCCTTCACGAACAAGGCCCCCTTCGTTCGGCACTGGGTCCACAACGCCATGATGCAGCTTGGCTCCGAGAAGATGTCCAAATCGCTGGGCAACATCATTACCCTGCGCCACGGCCTGGACACCTACGGCGCCGACGGGCTGCGCCTCTTCATCCTCAACGGCCACTACCGCAGCCCCCTCACGTATTCGGAAGAAGCCCTTGCCGCGGCCAAGGCCGGGTCGGACCGGCTGCTCGGCGCAATCGAGGTCGATCTCCCCGAAGGCGATGGCGAATTCGACGTTGACACCGCGCGCCACACCTTCACCACGGCGCTCGCCGATGACCTTGGTACGCCACAAGCCCTCGCCGTGCTCTTCAACCTTGCCCGCGAGATCAACCGCGCCCGCGATGAAGATCGGCCCGCTGGCAAGACCCGCGCGCTGCTGCGAGAGCTCGGAGGCGTGCTCGGTCTCCAGTTCAAGGCAGTCGATAGCCGCGCCGACGCTGCCCCCTTCATCGATCTGTTGATTGAGATTCGCAACGAACTGCGCGAAAAGCGCGAATTCGATCTGGCCGACCAAGTCCGTGATCGCCTCGCCGAAATGGGCATTGCCCTAGAGGACAGCCGTGACGGCACCTCTTGGAAGACGTTTCTACCGCCCACGGAATCAACCGCTGACGCGAACCAAGAGGAGCGACCGCTGACCAAGGTGGAGAGCACCCTTCGCTTTTGAGAGCGGGCTCGACGCTTCCAAGGGCCCGTGGCTGCCAGCGCGGGTGTGACCCACCGCGCACTTCTCGCGACAAGGCCGGGGGATCGGGCCTCCGAGTCGATTGACCGCCTTTTCCGACCAGACATATACTCGTTGGGAGACGCGCATAAAAGCGTGTCTTTTTGTTTTGTTCGGGCCGAGCCCGAGTAGCGCAATTGGCAGCGCGGCCGATTTGTAATCGGCAGGTTGGGGGTTCGAATCCCCCCTTGGGCTCCAGTGGGAGCCGTTGCGCCTTGGGCTCCAGTGGGAGCCGTTGGATATGGCCGGCTGGGGTGGGTGAGTGGTTAATACCACCGGTCTGTAAAACCGGCGCCGAAAGGCTACGCAGGTTCAAATCCTGCCCCCAGCACCAAAACCGGCGCCTCCGAATGGGGGCCGCGTAGGTCCTTTGAAACGGAGTTATCCGCCCACATAGCTCAGTTGGTAGAGCGCGTTCTTGGTAAGAACGAGGTCTCCAGTTCAAATCTGGATGTGGGCTCCATCCGGCAGCATGGCCGTTAGAGGCCCGTCCAGGGAAAGAGGTACCGATGGCGCGAGAGAAGTTTGAACGCACCAAGCCCCACGTCAACGTGGGGACGATCGGGCATGTCGATCACGGCAAGACGACGCTGACGGCGGCGATCACGAAGACGCTGGGGTTGAGTGGGCAGGCGGAGCTGCGCAGCTTCGAATCGATCGACAACGCCCCGGAAGAGCGCGAGCGCGGCATCACGATCGCCATCGCCCACGTGGAGTATGAGACGGAAGCGCGGCACTACGCGCACATCGACGCGCCCGGCCACGCCGACTACATCAAGAACATGATCACCGGCGCCGCGCAGATGGATGGCGCCATCTTGGTGGTGGCGGCCCCCGACGGGCCGATGCCCCAAACCCGCGAACACATCCTCCTCGCCCGCCAGGTGGGCGTGCCCTACATGCTGGTCTTCCTCAACAAGGTGGACATGATGGAGGACGACGAACTGCTGGACCTCGTGGAGCTGGAAGTCCGCGAACTCCTGGACAAGTACGAGTACCCCGGCGACGACACCCCGATCATCCGGGGCAGCGCCCTGCAAGCCCTGGAGTCCACCAGCGAGGACACCGGCGCGCCCGAGTACGCGCCGATCCTGGAGCTGATGGCCGCCGTGGACGACTTCATCCCCACGCCGCCGCGCCCGGTGGACCAAGACTCCTTGATGCCGATTGAGGATGTCTTCGGCATCAAGGGCCGCGGCACCGTGGTCACCGGCCGCATTGAGCGGGGCAAGGTGTTGACCGGGGACAGCGTGGAGATCGTGGGCATCAAGGACACCACCACCACCACCGTGACCGGGGTGGAGATGTTCCAGAAGACCCTGGACTCGGGCGAAGCGGGCGACAACGTAGGCTGTCTCTTGCGCGGCGTGGAGCGGGAAGATGTCGACCGCGGCCAGGTCTTGGCCGCCCCCGGCTCCGTCACCCCCCACACCAAGTTCCACGCCGAGGTGCTGATCCTCTCCAAGGAAGATGGCGGCCGCCATACCCCCTTCTTCCCCGGCTACCGCCCCCAGTTCTACATCCGCACCACGGACGTCACCGGCTCCATTCAATTCCCCGGCGGGGAAGAGATGGCGATGCCCGGGGACAACGTGACCATGGAGGTCACCCTGATCCACCCCATCGCCCTCGAACAGGGCCTCCGCTTCGCCATCCGCGAAGGCGGCCGTACCGTCGGCGCTGGCGCCGTCACCGAAATCTTGGAGTAGGCGCGCATGTCTCGTCAAAAAATCAGGATTCGGCTCAAGGCCTACGACCATCGCATTCTTGATCAGAGTGCAATCCAGATCGTCGAAGCCGCGGAGCAATCCGGCGCCAATATCGCCGGCCCCGTGCCGTTGCCTACAGAGATCAACAAGTACACGGTGATTCGCTCGCCCTTCGTCCACAAGGATGGGCGGGATCAGTTTGAGATTCGTACACACAAGCGATTGATCGACATCATGGAGCCCAGCGGACGCACAGTGGATACCCTCATGCGTCTGCAACTCCCCAGCGGTGTCGACATCGAAATTAAGTTGTAGAGAGCGCAGTTCGATGAGTGTCGAGGGACTCCTGGGCAAAAAGTTGGGCATGGTGCAGGTCATCCAAGATGACGGCCGGGTCGCTGGCTGCACGGTGCTTGAAGTGGGGCCCTGCCCCGTGACTCAGATCCGGACCACTGATCGGGATGGCTACGAAGCCGTCCAATTGGGCTATCAGCAAGCGGCCACGTGGCGCCTTTCCAAGGCCGAACGCGGGCATACGGGCAGCAATGGTGCTCTCCGGCATCTGGCGGAGTTCCCCGCCGATGACTACGAGAGCCTGCAAGTCGGCCAAGTGATCAATGTCGGCGAGGTCTTCGAGGTTGGCGACCGAGTGGATGTGCAGGGTGTGGGCAAGGGCAAGGGGTTCGCCGGCACGGTCAAGCGGCACCATTTCGCCGGCGGTCCGAAGACGCATGGCCAGAGTGACCGCCACCGCGCGCCGGGTTCGATCGGTGCCGGTACCTCGCCGGGCCGCGTCCTCAAGGGCACGCGAATGTCGGGACGGATGGGTGGCAAGACGGCATCCACGCTCAATCTGAAAATCGTCCGCATCGTACCGGAGCGGGGCTTGATCTTCGTCAACGGCTCCGTGCCGGGCGCGACCAGCGGCACGATCCATATCCGCAAGACAAAGCGCCGTGGGGGTCGAGTATGAAACTCCCGGTCATGAACGCTGAGGGTAAAGAAGTCCGTCAGATCGACGCGGACGACGCTGTGTTCGGAATCGAACCGAACCTTCCCGTCGTGCACCAAGCGTTGCTGGCGCAGCAGGCAAATCGTCGGCGTGGAACCGCCTCGACGCTGAGCCGCTCGGAACACTCGGCGGCCACCACGAAGTCCTTCCGCCAAAAGGGCACGGGCCGCGCGCGGATGGGTGCGCGATCGTCGCATGTGCGCAGCGGTGGCGCCGTCGCGTTCGGGCCGCACCCCCGCTCATACAAGCAACGCATGCCGAAGAAGATGCGACGCCTCGCGATTCGCTCCATGCTGTCGCAGCGGGCAGCCGAGGGTGGACTGCTCGTCTTGGACACCCCGGAGTTTGAGTCGAAGACCCAGGCCACGCGGGGCATGTTGGAGGCGCTGGGCGTTGTCCGCAGCGGCCTGGTCGTGACCGAAAAGGCCGACGCGAATTTGCAGCTGGGAATCCGCAACTTGAGCCGCATGGACACCTGCCCCGCTGACGTGCTCAGCGTTGAGGCGCTCCTTGTTCACGATCACATCATCATGACTGAGTCCGCGGTTCGCCGGGCGGAAGCCCTCTGGGGCGGTGAGCGGGTGACGACGCGTCGTAGTGGAGGGGATGCCTGATGCCGAAGGACATCCATCCTTACTCGGTGTTGCGGGAGCCGATCATCACGGAGAAGTCCACGGAACTGGCCGAAAACGGCAAGTACGTCTTCAAAGTGGATCCCCGCGCCAACAAGATGCAGATCAAGGAGTCGGTGGAGATCGGTTTCAACGTGGTGGTGCGCAAGGTGAATGTGATGAATGTGCGCGGGCAGTACCGCCGCATCGGCAAGGGCCGGGGCCGGGAAGCCGACTGGAAGAAAGCTATCGTGACGCTCGCTGAGGGTTACGAAATCAAGCTGTTCGAGGGGATTTAGGGTGCCGCTGAAGTCTTTCAAGCCCACGTCGCCTGGTCGCCGGAATTCCTCCGGCTACACGTTCGAGGAGATCACGAAGAAGACTCCGGAGAAGAGCCTGCTCGCGCCCCTGAAGCGCAAGGCGGGACGCAACGTGCACGGCCGCATCACCGTGCGACATCGCGGCGGCGGACACAAGCGCCGCTACCGCATCATTGACTGGAAACGGCGGGATCGCGTCGGTCGTGAGGGCCGCGTCTCATCGATTGAGTACGACCCGAACCGCACGGCGCGCATCGCGCTCATCGTCTATGACGATGGGGAAAAGCGGTACATCTTGGCGCCGCTCGGGCTCACCGTCGGCGAAACCGTGCACGCGGGTGCGGACGTGCCGATCCGGGTGGGGAATGCGCTTGAGCTGAAGGACATGCCCAACGGCACGCAGGTTCACAGTGTGGAGCTGACCGAGGGGCGCGGGGCACAAATGGCCCGTAGCGCCGGGGCATCGGCGCAGATCATGGCCAAGGAAGCGGGCTACGTCCTCTTGCGCCTCCCCTCCGGCGAGATGCGGCAGGTGCGCGAGACCTGCTTCGCCACGATCGGCCAAGTCGGGAACGTGGAGCACGGCAACATCAAGTTGGGGAAAGCCGGACGGAACCGGCACCGAGGGCGCCGTCCGCAGGTGCGTGGTTCCGCGATGAATCCGGTGGACCATCCGCATGGAGGTGGTGAAGGCAAGGCCCCCATTGGCTTGCCCGGGCCGAAGACACCGTGGGGCAAGCCCGCGCTGGGCTTCCGGACACGCACCAAGAAGAAGGCTTCGAGTAAATACATCGTGCGTCGGCGCGGACGCAGACGGTAAGGAGCGGCTATGTCGCGGTCTACGAAGAAGGGCCCCTTCATCGATTACAAACTGCTCCGTAAGGTGCAGCGTGTCCGGGCCGCTGGTACGCGTGAAGTGATTCAGACGTGGTCTCGGGCGTCCACGATTTTGCCAGAGATGGTGGGAATCACCATCGCAGTGCACGACGGGAGACGGCACGTGCCCGTCTTCGTCACGGAGAACATGGTGGGCCACAAGTTGGGCGAGTTTGCGCCCACGCGGCTCTTCCGCGGGCATATCGGTCGATCCGACCGCACGACCCGTGCGGGCTAGCAGGAACTGAAACGATGGAAGTCACGGCAACCGGTAAGTACCTGCAACTCTCGCCCCGCAAGGCGCGTCAGATCTTTCATGGTCTGCGCGGCATGACGGTGGAGCAGGCGCTGACGACCTTGCGGTTCACGCCCCGCCCGGGCGCGAAGCAGGTCGTCAAATTGGTGCAGTCTGCCGTGGCGAACGCTGAGAACAACTTCGCCTTGGATCCGGAGACGCTGCGGATCAAGAGCATTTACGCGGGGGACGCACGAACGCTGCGTCGTTTCCGGGCCGCGGCGCGGGGGCGAGTGCAGCCACGCCTGAAGCGCACCTGCCACATCACCGTGGTGGTGTCGGACGAGGAGAACTAACGGATGGGTCGCAAAGTTCACCCCAGGATCTTCCGCACGGCCATCATCTATGGCTGGCATAGTTCCTGGTTCGCTGAGAAGAACTACGCCGAACTCCTCTTGGAAGACCGGGCGATCCGCACGGAGATCGAAGGCAGCCTGGCCGAGGCCGGGATCTCCAAGGTCGAGATTGAGCGCAACGCTAATCAGCTGACCGTTACGATTCACACCGCGAAGCCGGGGATAGTCATTGGCCGCGGTGGGACGAAGGTGGACGAGTTGCGCGCCAAGCTGGAGGCTCTGACTGGGCGGCGGGTGCGCGCCAACATTGAAGAGATTCGCAGTCCAGAGATGGACGCCAAACTCGTCGCGATGAACGTCGCGGAGCAGTTGGGCCGTCGCGTGGCGTTCCGCCGGGCTATCAAGCAAGCCGTGCAGCGGACGATGCAGCGCGGCGCCGTGGGCTGCAAGATCATCATCAGTGGGCGCCTGGGTGGCGCCGAGATGTCGCGCCGCGCGGTGGAGATGGAAGGCCAAGTGCCGTTGCACACCCTGCGCGCCGACATCGACTACGGCTTGGCGGAGGCCCGTACGGGCTTTGGCCAGATCGGCGTCAAAGTCTGGATCTATAAGGGCGAGATTCTCCCCAAGGCCGAAACGGACGAGGCTCCGGTCGTTGAGGCGAGTGGACCCGCGCAAGCCGTGGAGCCGCCCACATCATCGCCGGTGGCGGCGGCCGGGTCTGCGGAGGGATCGGCCTAATGCTGCAACCGAAGCGGGTCAAATGGCGCAAACAGCACCGTGGTCGACGTCGTGGAATGGCGTCCACCGGGAACACCGTCGCCTTCGGTGAGTTCGGGCTGCAGTCGTTGGATTCGGCTTGGGTGGATGGACGACAAATTGAGGCGGCTCGCCGTTCAATCACGCACCATCTCAAACGTGATGGCAAGATTTGGATTCGCATCTTCCCGGACAAGTCGGTCACCCAAAAGCCAGCGGAAACCCGCATGGGGAAGGGAAAAGGGGCCCCGGAGAAGTGGGTCGCGGTCGTCAAGCCCGGTCGGATTTTGTTCGAGATCGGTGGCGTGCCGGAAGATGCGGCACTTGAGGCGATGCGCTTAGCCGCACACAAGATGCCTGTACGCACGCGCGTCGTCGTGCGTGAGACTGAGGTGATTTAGGCGTGGCCAATCCGCTTGCCGACGAAGCCCGGGCTCTCAACGACCGCCAATTGGCGGAAGGGATCAACGAGGCCTATCGCGAAGTCTTCAATCTGCAGTTCCAGAAGGGCACGCGCCAACTGCAAGATGGACTCGCCATCCGCCGCGCGCGACGTCAGATTGCGCGGTTGCGCACTGTGCAGCGCGAGCGGCAGATCGCGGAGGTCCTTGGCGCCCCCATTGCCCCCAGCGCCGCGCCGGCGGAGGTGGAACTGTCGCCGCAGAAGCGCAAGGCGCTGGAAGAGCGCGCCGTGTTGGAGGCCGACGAAGCTGAATTGAACGAGGACGGGACCGTCGATCTTGTGACCGAGGTCGACGCTGTGACTGAGGTCGACGCTGGCACTGATGTCGACGCTGGCACTGATGTCGACGCCGGTACTGATGTGGACGCCGGTACTGATGTGGACGTTGACGCC
>Ga0209501_10001302_pt1 | contig 27773 bp, 19 predicted proteins | sample ArcticOcean_MG_C_4_FD_187434 | JGI IMG/M metagenome (GOLD analysis project Ga0209501, IMG submission 187434) | Marine microbial communities from western Arctic Ocean - ArcticOcean_MG_CB4_134 (SPAdes) (version 2) | ecosystem: Environmental > Aquatic > Marine > Oceanic | place: Arctic Ocean...
TCGGGCCACTGAGTACTTCGTTCCTGCACCAATCCAGCCGCCGATTCATCGGTCTGACTCAAGGCGGCACGAGACTTCTCGTTGCCGCAAATGTTTTCCTTTCTGCGTGACATGCAAGGCTTGTAATCCAACAACCCAAATCGCGCAAGTTAACATTGTGTGAATATTTTCCCGGACACTATTGGGCAGAGCCAGTGGCACGCGCCTCCTCAAATCACCTCTGCCGAAGCACTACGTTGACGTCGCAGCACGAGCGACCATTCCGGCCAGGTAAGCCGCCTTGAATCCTGCATCGATGTTTACGACGGCCACATTCGCCGCGCAACTGTTGAGCATCGAAAGCAGTGCGGATACGCCTCCGAAATTGGCTCCGTAACCCACGCTGGTCGGTACGCCGAAAATGGGCACATCAACATGTCCGCCCACAACCGACGGCAGCGCCCCTTCCATTCCCGCCACAACAACCAGCGCATCTGCCAGTCGCAGTCGTGCGACCTGCTGCAGCAATCGTTGAGGCCCCGCAACTCCGACGTCCTGCACCAGGTCAACCTCACAGTTCATCCAGCGCAGGGTCTCGATGGCTTCCTCCGCGACCGGCCGATCACTTGTCCCGGCACTCACGACCGCCACGCGACCAGACGCGGGTTTATCGTCCGGCCCCGCCAGCCGAATTGTCCGCGCCACTCGATTCGCGACCGCCGCCGGAAACGCTTCGACGAGGGCCGCCGTTTGCTCCTCATCAACTCGAGTCGCCAGACACGGCTGCCCGGCCGAGGTCAATTGCTCGAACACCTGCACAATGGCCTCGGGCGTCTTGCCTGGCCCGTATACGACTTCCGGGAATCCACACCGCGTCTGACGACCGAGGTCAACGCACGCATCGTCGGTGGATGCCGTCAGTGAGTCGGTCCCGGTATCGAGCCGGTCGGCCGCGACCTCGACAGACATGGAGCCGTCCACAAGCTGACTAAGAATCGACAGGAGATTGTCGCGGTTCACCTCGGTAGCTCCGTTCGCAGTAAATTCACTTAGGAACGCGTCCGAAATAAGTTCCCGTTTTTTCGAACGTGACTTACGCCGAGGGCGTTTCACAACATAGCCTGGGGTCAGCCGCGCAGCGGCGCCACCCCAGGAACACGGATTCGAGCACACCAACCCTGAAGGGGTTGCACAACCGGAGATTGCCAGACAGCCGTTGTGGAACCCTTTCAGGGTTCGGTGCCGTTGTGGTCTTCACCTGGGGTGGCGCGGCTACGCCGCTGACCCCAGGCTATGTTGTGAAACGTTTTCAGCGTACAGGAGGACATCGGGAATTTATTTCGGACACATTCACTTAGCTGGATTGGGCACGCGATCGTAATGTACCCGGTCCCGGCCTACCGTTCGCAGTCAGGACGTCTCAGGCTGCGGAAAACGCGGTCGCACGAATGCACTGAACAGCGCACAGCTACGACGACGGAAATGACGGGACAACACGTCGTCTCTACAATTGCCCGACTCGCCCCACCCATTCTGAATCAGCCTCACCCTCTCACAGCGGATTCTCCTGTGCTCCAACGACGTCGGTTTCAGTGTCTCGCGGCGGCAGTGCTGTTGACCGTGCTGCAAATGCCCGCGGATGCCTCCGCCGAGACCACGATCGAAAGTGTGCAGATTGGGTTGGACGAAATGGCAAAACCCGGCATCTGGACTCGCGTGCGGGTTAAGTTCTCATCGACCAGCTCGGTCAATTGCCGAATCGAGCTGGAATCGCCTGACCCCGATGGCAACGCGGTCACTTACCCCGGACCACAAATCCAACTGGAATCAGGATCGCCACGCGCGGTCGATGTGTTTTTCAAACCCGGCCGCCTGGAAACGACTGTCACAACGCGGGCCGTCCGAGTGGACGATGATGTGGTGCTGGCGACCTTGAAGCGTTCGTCCGTGACATCGAGTTCGAGTGCGGAGTCTCCCTTTCGCGTCGTGCGCAATTCGACTCCGGCATGGATCGTCGTCGGCCAGTTGCCCGGCAGTCCCGGACTGGCGGCCAATCCGGATCGTGACGCCATCTCAAAACTGCGGAACAGCGGAATCCACCTCACTGAACTGGCATCGCCCGACGACCTGCCGATTCAGTCGCGAACCATGTCCGCGTGGCGGGCCATTGTCTTCAGTGGTCAGTTCGACATTCCAGTAGCACAGTCGGACGCGCTGAAGACCTGGGTGCTGGATGGTGGAAATCTCATTCTGGCCATCGGCACACATTCCGATGAACTGCTGGCGAGTCCTCTGGCCGACTGGGCTCTGGCCGGGCGGAACATCATCCCCGGCTCGATCAGCGATTTGAGCGGTCTCGAAATGCTCGTCACCAGCTTCGCGGACCAGCAGGGGGGCAGCATTCCGCTTGAGGACCGTCGCATACCGTTCTTCAATCCGCGACGTGGTGTCACCATCGAGCAGACCGACGGGGAGATCCGGGCATCCGGACTCGACGGCGCTGTGCTGACTCGACACGCATTCGGATTCGGACGGATTACGTTGTTCGGCGTCGACTTGAACGAGGCGCCGCTGGCTCGCTGGCGCGGGTTGGATTCGTTCCTGACCTCGGTTGCCGACCTGCGGCTGAAGGTTGCGTCCGACGGCGCCAGATCGGCTCGCATCTCTCACACGGGCATCACCGAACTCGCAACTCAGTTGCAGAACGGAATGGAACACTTCGAGTCTGTCGGCGAACGATCCACACTGAGTATCCTCGGTCTGACACTGCTTTATCTGCTGCTGATCGGTCCGCTTGACTGGTTGCTGGTGCACCGTGTCCTGAAACGGCCGGGTCTGACCTGGTGCACGTTTCCGTTGGCCGTGCTTCTGTCCGGTTTCCTGGCCGGAGCTTCCGCTCGTGGTTCCAACGGAGCAGACCTGCGAGTCAACACGCTGGAAGTCGTCGATATCGATACGGCATCCGGATACGGCCGACAGAGTGTGTGGACCTCAATCTACAGCCCTTCGAATCGCCGCGCGCGAGTTTCCATGTCACCGGGTCAGCAACTGGGAGCAGCGGAACCCGCCTGGCTCTCATGGTCGGGGATTCCGGAGTCCTACTTTGGCGGCATGTACCGCGCCTCCGGAATCGAGTTCGGCCGGCCCGCTTATCGACTCACCAGCGGTCGCGTGGGCTATGACGGCATTGATGGCCTGCCGATTCCCATCTGGTCCGATCGTGTCCTGCTGACTGAATCGCAATTCCAACCCCCGCCGGAACTGTTTACTTCACAACTGCAGCGCGGCGGGTCCCGACGATTGACGCCCGACAGTTCCTTCACTCACAACCTGCCTGTCGCCATTCAGGACTGGCTGCTGATCGACAAGAGTCACATTTACTACCACAGATTCCAAGGCGGCAGTCTGTTGCAGGACGCATCGCTGCCGCCGGGCGAGAAATGGACTCCGACGAACGAGTTCGTAGGGGTTCAGGCGCTCCGAGCATTCCTCACCGGCTCGCAGTTTCGGGAGTCACGTACACAGGCCAGTAGATCAGGTACGGACTACATGACCACGCAGCTCGACTGGGACAGCAGCAATACGGACCTGGTCACAATTGTCCGCATGCTGACCCTGCACGAGAAATCCGGCGGAACCGAATACACAGGACTGACGAACTCCATTCTCCCGCAGCTCGAACTGTCCGACTGCCTGCAACTCGATCGGGTGATTCTGTTGGGTCGGATCGAACTGCCATGCTCTGACCTGCGGATCGACGGTGAGTCAGTCAAAGCTGATCGCCAGAGCACATTGATTCGCGTTCTGCTACCCGTCAAAGGCGGCGAAATTGGGGATCTCCCCGAGTTTGAATAGACGCCCGGCGCCCGAGGCCACTTCATGGATGACATCATGGACGACTTTACGCGGGAACTCAGTATTGCCATATCGTCGGTGCGAACAGCGGCGAGAATCTGTCAGACGGTCCAGAGGCAGATCACACCGGAGGCTCTTGAGAAAAAGGATCAAAGTCCGGTCACGATTGCCGACTTCGCCAGCCAGGCGGCTGTCTGCAAAGCCCTGGCCGAAGTGTTCCCGAACGATCCAATCGTCGGCGAAGAAGACTCGGCCGAGCTGCGAGCGTCTGACCAGTCCGAGTTCCTCGCGCGCGTGCAACAGGAACTGGCGGCTGTCGGAATCGAAGGCAATGCAGATGCGGTTTGCTCGTGGATCGATCTCGGCAACGGTTCAGCAGCGGATCGCTTCTGGACTCTTGACCCGATCGACGGCACCAAAGGATTTCTCCGGGGGCAGCAGTACGCCATTTCGCTGGCTCTGATCGTCAACGGTCAGATTTCCGTGGCCGCTCTGGGTTGTCCGAATCTTCCACTGGATAACAGTAACTCCGAAGAAGAGGGGCCGGGTTCTCTGCTGTTTGCTGTGCGAGGCGAGGGAGCGTTTGTCACGTCGATCGAGGGCCACACTTTCTCGCCAGACGATGCGACGGCGATCCGTGTCAGCCCGGCGTCCACATGGCCGGAAGCGAGACTATGCGAGTCGGTGGAATCAGGACACAGCTCTCACAGCCGATCGGCTCAGATTGCAGAATCACTGGGCATCGTGAAGCCTCCCGTCCGACTGGACAGCCAGGCCAAATACGCCGTCGTGGCACGTGGCGAGGCCGACGTTTATCTGCGACTGCCCACGCGGAAAGATTACCGCGAGAAGATCTGGGACCACGCTGGAGGAGTGCTGGTCGTACAGGAGGCGGGCGGAATCGTAACCGACGTCACGGGCAAACCACTCGACTTCACTCACGGCGCAGAACTGGCCGTGAATCACGGAGTCGCAGTCTCCAATGGCCTGCTGCACGCGCAGGTCATTGACGCGCTGCGTGACGCGGGTGTCGAATAGGCCTGTCCGGGACAGAACTCGGATGGCATCAAGACCGCGCCATGTTTCTGTCATCCATCTTTCTGTCACTAAGTCGTCGTGACAGAAAGATGGATGACAGAAACATGTGACGCCGAAAGCACCTCAGGAGCCCATCATGCGATCGATTCTCTCACTGCTGGTTGTCGCACTTCTTACGTTGGCCGTCCGCGCCGAAGGCCTGTCCGACGAGGAAAAGCAGGCCGGCTTCAAACCGATGTTCAACGGACGTGACTTTGACGGCTGGATGTTTACCGGAGTGAAGGATCCGACGACGGTGACTAACTGGAAGGTTCAGGACGGAGTGATTCATCTGACCGGAGGCGGCAGGCCGCACCTGGCCACAAAGAAGGAATACGCCGACTTCGAAATGCGCTTCGAGTGGCGAACATTGCGTGAGAAGTACAACAGTGGCTTCTTCATCCGCAGCAACGAGAAGCTTGGCCCGAACCAGATCAACCTGGCAAAAGGCAGCGAAGGCAATTTCATTCGCGGCAGCCTGAAGGGTTCGAAAGGCGTCCCTGAGCTGCAGAAAAAAACTGGCGAATGGAACGAGTGGCGCCTGCTGGCCGAAGGCGACAAAGCCACGTTCTGGTGCAACGGCAAGCTGGCCTGGGAAGGCACCGGTCTGAAACCGGAGAAGGGAAACATTGGCCTGCAGGCCGAAGGCGCTCCACTGGAATTCCGCAAACTGCGCATCCGAGAGATCAAGCCCCAGTCACCGTGAACGGAGAACGGTGGTCAGCGACCGCGCAAAAAACAACCCGGCCATCAGGACCGGGTCGTTCCGTTCGTATTCGCTTACGGCGATCTATGTTGCCGGCTTCTTCGGCGGCGCGAATTTGATCTTCTCGATGTACTTCACAATCTTGCCATCCTTGAGCTTACCTGTGCAGGCACCAACGGCGTTGATGACATGCGCAAAATGCAGGTGATAATCGGCGTCGATTTCGACTTCCATGTCTTCCGTAATCGGGTCACCCGGCCGGCCGATCAGCTTCAGGATCTCGATGTTCAACCGAGCAAACGCCGGCTGGCCGGATCCCAAATTCCGCTGACCCAGAAACAGCCCGGCAAGGTTGCCGTCGCTGTCGGCCCGCAATTTTACTTTGATGTCTGGAAGCTGCATCTCGCTGTTCTGAGACGGCTGTCCGGATGCCGGCATGTTGATATTGAAGTCGCCCTCGGGCTCAACAATCTTCAGCGTGAGCATGAAGAAAATCAGCAACTGAAACACCACGTCGATCATGGCCGACATGTTCATTTCCAGCTTCTCTGGCTTATGCTGTTTGCGAGCTCGCGCCATCTATTCTGCTCCCGTCTGCGGCGAAACCAATTGGACGCGTGTTTCCAGCAACTCCAAGGTCCCGTCCGGTTGTCTGCGTTTCTGGCAGGCTCCTAAAGCCCGCAACGTATATTCAAAGTTCAGCGAGGCATCGGCTTCAATCTTCACAGGCAGGCCATCATCGACGAGTCCCTTCGCATCCTTTGCCAGCGTCTGAATCTCTCGGCCGAGTTGACGAATCGCATCGCTACCTGAGCCCAGCGACCGGCTGCCCAACCGAACGTCGGCCAGTTGCCCATCTTCCGATGCGACGAGTCTCACCTTGATATCAATCGCGCAGTCCGGAATGACGCGCGTTCCGGCTGGCTTTGCATCGACCGCATGCACTCCTTCGGGCTCAACGATCTGCAGTGTCAGCATGAAAAAGATCAGCAGCAGAAACACGACGTCGATCATTGCCGACATCGATTTCTGAGGAGTCATCGAATCTGAGCGGGTCCGGAAACGCATACGATCTCCTTTACCTGGTTCGTATTACTCTTCAGGTCCTGACATCGCCGACATCGCGAACTTCTCGAATCCTGCGTCCTGGCAGATCTTGATCATCTCCTGAATGATGCCGGTGGGCACTTCCGAGTCCGCCCGAATTTTGATCGTCACGTCAGCTGGTAGCGTGTTCTTCTGAGCGTAAATGCGGGATTCCCGATTCAGTGCATCCGCCGACTGCAGCGGCACAATCATGTCCTCGCCGCCGAAGTTGAACAGAAACGGTTCAGGGTTCTCACGTTCGCCCTGCATGTTTCGGATGTAGCCGACGTTGAGCACAAGCTTGTGTTCCACCTGAACCTCAGGCGGTTTGGCCAGCACGTCACGCGGCAACTTGACGCGTTCGTCCGCCTGAGTCTGCTCAAAGTTCGTAATCACCATGAAGAAGGCGAGGAGCTGAAAGACGACGTCGATCATGGGCGTCATGTCGACTTCTGTGTCTCCACCACCCGAACTTTTCTGGCGTTTAGCCATGGAAGGGTTCCTGTCTGTTACTTGTCACTCACGGCGGGAGTCCGTTCCCCCGACAGGTAGAAGACCTGCCACATATAGAATTAACGACTTATTCCTGCGGCGCTGCGGGGGCTGCCTGTGGTGCGGCTCCACCGGCTGGCGGCTGTTGCTGGCTGGCGGCCGAGAAGCGACTCATCAGCCCTTCGCTGACCATGCCGACTTCCAGAACGAAGCGGGCAATGCGGTTCTTCAGGATCGCGTAGAACACCATGGCGGGAATGGCCACGGTCAGACCTTCCAGCGTGGTGAACAAGGCGGTTGAAATACCAGCGGCCAGTTCGGACGGCTTGGGCGTCGTGGGTGAGGTGGCGATTTCGCGGAACGAGTCGATCATGCCGGACACCGTTCCCATCAGACCAAGCATCGGAGCAACGGCACTGATCAGGGCCAGGTAACTCAGGCGGTGTTCCAGAGCCATGTTTTCGTCATCGCCAACTTCCTGCATGCCTTCGACGGCTTTGTCGTAACCCTGATTCAGCTTGCCCAGACCCGCCGCCAATACACGCGCGACGAGCGAGTCGTCGGAGCGAGCGGTTTCATAGGCACCCTGATAGTCCCGGGCGTTCAATCGCTGTTCGAAGGATTCGATAAATGCCTGCGGTACAAAGTTGTCCCGGCGAACCTGCAGGATGTTCATCATGACCAGGGCGACCATGACGAACGACAGCAGCAGAATCAGCAGACCGAACGTGCCCGACGCGGCGATCATCCACGCCAGAAAACTCTGTTCTGCCATGGCCGGGTCGGCGGCGGCCGCCGCATCATCAGCTGCAGGCTCTTCGGCCGCCGGCTCTTCGGCCACAACTTCACCCGCTGGATCATCCGCTGCTGGCTCGTCCTGAAACGCCCAAGCGTGCGTCGGCAGAAACAGGCTGCCCATCGCAGTAATCAGGACAGCGGCGAAAACCGCACGGAGTGTCGTCAGGCGACTGTTCAGACCCAAAGTCGGCATTGTTCAATTCTCCTCGAAGCGTTGTTGGCTCAACGTGTAGATGGATTAGTTGTCGGAAGGACGGAGTCTCCCTGGAGGGCAACCCCGCTAATAGTGTTCGTATCCGTGTCAGTGTGGCCGGTCAGTGCTTATCAAAACAAGTTCGACCAGGATCTACTGAAGTTTCTTAGTCCATTCATTGCCCGGGAAGTTTTCCATCAGCTCCTGTTTGGCGGCGGCTCCCCGCTCCAACTGATCGACGGCCGGCCAGAGCTGCGCCAGGTGATACAGCGCTCGGGGCAGGTGACCTTTCTCTTTTTCGAACAGTACGGGAACGTGCAGGTAAGCGAGGATGGCTTCTTTGGTCCGCCCGCCGACCCGCAGGCAATCACCCTTCAGGATCCAGGCTTCCGCCTGAACAGCCGAGTCCTCGGGATCGGCCGCCGCAATCGCTTCGACCACGGACGCCAGAGCTGCTGATGCGTTGTTCTGTTGAAGCTGCACGGCCGCTTTGCCCAGCAGGGCTTCGTTGCGACGCGATACTTCAGCCGGTGCAGAGGCCGGCAGTGCCAGCACGGCTTCATACGCACTCAGCGCCTTCGGCAAGTCCCCTTGCTTCAGAGCCAGTCTGGCACTCGCATTCTGAGCAGCCATCTTGTAGTCCGGCCAGGGAGCCGACCCCAGTGTGGCAAATGTCCCCGCAGCCGAAGCGAAATCACTCTGAGCGAGCTGCACGCGACCGAGCAGGAATGTCGCGTCATAAAATCGGTAGCTGGTGGGGTGGCTTGTCGTGAACCCACTCAGCTTCGTAGCCGCGTCACCCAGCTTGGATGCGTCCTGTTCCAACGCTTGCCGGGTGACCGCCCGAGCAACCAGAAACTCAATCTCCGCTTTGATGTTGTCGTCCGAACCTGGTGCTGCGGCGCTCTTCGCATAGTCGGCCAGGGCGCCTTCGATGTTTCCGGCTGCGGCCTTACCACGACCAAGATTCAGGTCCGGCGGCTCAGATCCGAATTTAATATCGATGATGTCATTGGCCGGAACTTCAAACGGTTTGCCGATGCCGTCTTCCATCGAGACCAGCTCTTTGGTGACCGATTTGACCGTCCCTTTCGATGACTTTTCCGTGCTCTTACGAATGACCTCGTCAATGGCGCCAGCCGGACGCGTCAAGACCAGAGCAGTCAGCAGTGCTGCCGCTGTCAGCATTGAGCGATACATGTAACTGTAATCTCCGTTGGAGTTTGAATCCCATTGAGTGGCACGACTACCGAGCGTATTCGTGCTCGTTACGACGTCGGTACCGCGTTACTCCCCTGCCTCTTTCTTCTTTTTCGCCTCAGCCGCAGCTTTGGCACGCTTCCTCTTCATAAGGATTTCCTTTTCCTCAGGCGTCAGCGGTCGCTTCTTCTTTGGTGCTGCCTTCGCAGCTCCAGCGTCACCGCCAGCAGCCGCTGCTGCCCGTTTCTTCTTCGCCATTAACGCCCGCTTCTGATCGTCCGTCAGTTTCCGCTTCTGCTTCGGCGCCCCGGCAGGTGCCGCACCAGGAAAGACCGGTGCTGCCGGACCAGCGGGAGGCGGCGTGAACGATGGCGGAGCAATCGTGGGAGCCACCCCGGCTGCTGCCGCTGCAAGTTCGGGCGTTGAACGTCGCCCTTTGCTCCCCTTCATCACCATAAAGCCAACGCCGCCCAAACCGATCAGACCGAACACACCAAATATGACGAAGGCCATTCCCGAACTGCCTTCGTCACTCGGAGGGGCCGGTATTGGCGGGCCCGGATCAAACGTTGTGATATCTGTGTCGACGACAAGTTCTGGCGGTGGTGGCTGGTATTCGGGAGCCCGCTCCAGCTCGACGGGCACTCTCTCCAATGCTTCGTAGCACTGGAGGTAGACGGCGGCGAATTTGTCGAACCATTCGTCATCGAAGTCCGCAGAGATGCGAACGAACGAGTTGATTTCGCTGATAGCCCGTTCGAGCTCTTCTGTCTTCTTTGCCTGATTCTGGACCTTGCCAAACTCAAGGCGGCAGACTGCCATGCTGTGTCGTGATTCGTAGAACTTATTGCGGTATTTCTCTTCGGCCTGCGGTGCACCACTGTCGAGCAAACGCTGCAGACGCAGGGCTGTCTGGCCCCAGCCCCACATGTTCGCATCCTTGTCGCCGCGCATGGCCGTCTGGAAATACTCAGACTTCCCTTGATCACTGCCCCACGCCTGATAGAGGTAGTTGGCTTCGAGCTGAACATCCAGGTTGTTCTTCTTGGCGATGCGGTTTTCTTCCAGGATGGCCTTAACGAGTTCCTCAGCGGCCTCAAAGTTGCCTTGGTGCCGACGACAGTTGGCCAATCGCAGACGGACGCCAGTCAGACGAGAGGGATTGATGAACTCCGGATCGGCATCGGCACGGTCGAGAATCGTCTGATACGTCGTGCCGGCGCTGTCGAAATACGCGGTCGCTTCTGTCGGTGCGTCTTTGCTGCCCTCGGCGAGCCCGAAGTAGGTCACTGCAATCCATGTCAGCGACCCGACGGTCTGCGCCTCTCGATCGGACATCTTCTTGAGAAACGTCTCGAACGAAGTCCGGACCTCGTTGTAGGCGTCCAACTGGCCCAATGCCTTGAGTCGTTCCAGTTCGTTCTCGAGTTCTTTACCCAACTGCTGGTAGATCGCTGTCAGAGCAGCTCCGTCGTTGCCACCAACGGCCTCCAGCTTTTCCATGGCGACCTGGGCACTGTCGAGATCCTGCACACCGACGTAGCACCGCAGCAGGAGTTGGTAGACGAGCGACGCAAAGGGCACGCTTTTCACTGTTCCGCCGGCTTTGGGCCGAGCCGCCTCGTCTTCCACCTGGATCGCCGCCTGCACCGAGTGCGGATCACCGGTCAGAATCGTGATTGCTTCCGGATACTTGCGCGCGGCAACCAGAATCTGCACCAGCGAAACCTTGGCCGCAATCAATGCGTCCGGTGCCGCGGACTCGGGAGGAGTGTTGGCTTCAGCCTGAGTAATCCCGCTGCGGAGGTGTGCCTCGGCAGACGCCATCCATTCGTCGAGTTTTTCCTTCGGCGGCTGGTCGAGCTGATCCATGCCGGCCGCTTCGATGTAGGCGCTCCAGTAGGATTGCCCCGCCTGCGTCTGAGCGCTCATGAACTTCGATGACGTCTCAGGAATCTGACTGTACCAGCTAGCCGCGTCTTCGAATTTCTTCAACTGACCGTTGACGCTCCCCATCTGGATGCGGGCGTCCATCGCTCGGTCACTGGCCGGCCACTTTGCGACGAGGAACTCGGCCAGTTGCGACATTTGTGCAACGTCGATTTCCTGGTCATCGCGACGTTTGGCTTTCTCGTTGTCATTGAAGGCCTGCACGTATGCGGCCATCGCCAGGTACGCGGCATCCTGTGCCAGGACCGGGTTGTCCTTTCCGTAATTCATCGCGACGAACTCGGCCAGAATCGCCGCTTCGTAGTTCGACCGGGAAAGCAGGTAAGTATATGCCAGATACTGCCGGGCCAGATTAACGTCGTTGACCGCCACCTTGTCATCGACCAGACGCAAAGCCAGTCGCAGCATGCGACCGGCTTCTTCCAGATGCAGATCGAGGTCCTGGCGGGCAGCCTTTCGATCTTCCGGGGTCTTGGCCCCTTTCAACGCAGCCATCAGCTCTTTGGTCTTCTTCGTGACCATTTCCTGAGCGAGGCTGAACGCCGTGCCAAAGTCCTCGGGATCGGTGATCCCTTTACCACCATCCAGCAGTACCTTCAGATCGCGTTCTTTGAACGTCGCCAGATCTTTGTACTGCCCGGGCCGGTTCTTGATCTTCCGAACCGTGGTCAGAGCCAGACCTATCAACCGTTTTCTAATGGCTTCGGTCGCCGCACGGTCTTTGGACAGGGATTCCTGCGCCAACACCATCTCCCACTGGATGCCCGTTGCTGTGGGAGAAACGCGTTGCCTGGCCGAAACGCTTGTCAGCCATTCGCTGCCCTTGTCAACCACAAGCTGAAAGTCCTTGCGCGAGTCATGGTTCAGGCAGATCAGATAGAACTGCAGTGTCTGGCTCTGCAGCCGACGCATCGTGTCGCTCTTGCCAGGATGGCCGAGCAATTCCTTGTAGATGCCCACAGCCCGCTGAATGTCATCCTGCTCCTCGAAGCACTTGCCCTGCCACAGCCGGGCGTAAAGTCCGCCCACCTGCTGCCGGTACTTCTCGTGGACTTCCTCGTATTCTTTGGCCGCGTCGCGAAGTTTCGCCCCGAACTCCTCGGAATCCCGGTCGTACGTTTGAGCTTCGTCATAGGTGCAGTTCGCCAGATCAAGCTGTGCCATGATGTAACGAATCTCAGCCTGCCGCCGTTCTTCAAACAACTGACGCTTCTCGACACGGTCGATGTACTTTGGAAAGCCTTCCCAGTTGGCTTTATGACCGTCATGTGCGGCCTGAAAAATCGCCCGGGCTTCCGCCACCAGCTTGCGAGCCGCGTCCTGAAACGTGATCCGGTTGTCCTTGTTTCCCGGCGAACGCGACTGCCACACCTCGACCCGGGCCCGACCAAGCAGAATCCGGGCGCGTTCCGTATTGGCTTCGGCGGCTTTCGGGTGGTTCGGGCTCTCTGTTGTGAACTGCTTCAGAAACCCAAGTGCCGTATCTAGCTCCAAAGCCTGGACCTCAGGACTGCGGATCGCGGAACTGCGAGTCTTGGCCAGCAGCGTCGTGGCCTTCTCATACGGAATAACAGCGCGGACGTCCGCCGGCACGTTGGGGTCGTCACGCAGTCCGTCCAGGTACAGCAATGCGTACTCGTAGTAACGGAGATCGCGGAGTCCCTCCAGAAACTCGATATACGGCTCGTCGGCCCGGGCGAACGGCGCTGACACAACCGTTAACGTCAGTGCGAGAACCGCTGAGCGGAGCATCCTCATGCGAGACGATCCTTGACGAGAAGAGACAGGAAGTGATGGCAAAACGCATCATGCGTTTCCACCCGACGCCGCGGCAATCATGGAATGACCCGAATGATCACCGGTCGGGAGTCAGCCGGCCTGGCTGCTGAACCGTGGGTTGTTTTGTGAACACGCTTTCGCGTATTCGCCCTCGAAACTGAATTTCGACGTGGACCGCTGAAAATCAGCCCGGGCATTTGACGTGTATAGGGGCGACCTGGATCGAGGTTTCTGAACGACTTCTTCCGAGCGGCGCGAAGGAACGAGTCAGCATAATCCTGCCCGTTAGCGTACGCAACCAGACTCAACACGCAGCTGTTCGTCGAGATTCAACGCGCTCGCCGGTCGTCGCCGGATTTTGTCCGGTCGCTGCGACCAGGCACTGGATTGCGTCGGTCTTCGCACGCGGTAGTCTGTGCAGTCGGCAATTGAGTCTACATCGAGTACGAGGCCAGAACTGATGAGTGATACGTTCGACCCCTATCACAAGTGGCTCGGCATTCCTCCAAATGAGCAGCCACCAAACCACTACCGACTGCTGGGCGTAGGCCTGTTCGAGCCGGATGCTGATGTGATCGACGCCGCGGCGAACCAGCGGATGTCATATCTGCAGGACATGGCCACCGGCCCGCACATGGACCACTCGCAGCGGCTGCTGAACGAGATTGCCGCCGCGCGTCTGTCTCTGCTGAAACCCGCAGCCCGGGCAGAGTATGACGCACAACTCCAGACGCAGATTGATGCGTCAAAACCCCCGGAACCGGAGCCCGCCGCCGCTCCACCCGCTGCAGCGCCCGTTGCTGCTGCTGCTTCGCCCGAACCGGCTGCACCGCCTGCGGCACAAGTCCTGTCTCCGATGATGTTACTCTCGGTTGGCTCGATCGCCGTCGTCACACTGATTATCGGACTGGCAGTCGTTTTCAGGGGAGGAGGCGGTGGCGACAGCGATTCCAACTACGCCCGAATCAAGGTTGTCTGGAAACTCGATGAACGCGAGGGCGCCTTTATGATGATCGACACCGGCGTGCAATTCGACAGCGAAAACACGTTTCCAAAGGACACCGAAACGCTTATCTACAAGATCAAACCCGGCCAGCACCGATTCCGATTCGAGCGCAAGGGATACCGCCCGATTACGACCGGCGACAAGTTTCTGCCGCAGGAAACGCAGACGCTCGAGCTCAATTGGCGACCACGGTAACTCCGCGAAAGCGACAACATGCCCCAGTATACTCTCCCACCCAATAACGGACTCGCCAACCTCTACGGCGGTGCGGTGATGATCTGGGCGGCAGTCTTCGTGGTCATTTCGGTGATCATTCATGTGTGCTTTGCGATCGGGGTTAACCGCGACGCTGCACGGCGCGAACAACACGCCCAGGACACCGTGTTCGTTGGACGCCTGTGCTGGACATTTGCAACATTACTGGGCGGTCCGTTCATGGCCGGTCTGTACTGGGTGATGCATCGATCGACGCTGGCGCCCGCTCCAGAGTCGCCGCTGCGTGTCATTTGCCCGATTTGCGACACGACGCAGCAGTTCGCCCCCAGCGCGGCGGGCACGGTTCGCGAATGTCAGACGTGTCGTCGACCAATCCACATCCCTGAGGCCGACGAGCCTGCGGATGGCGACGGGGCTCGGAGAAGTAGCGATTCGGGCGAACCCTGACACTTAAAGGGTCGATTCTCGGCAAGTCTCTGGAAAAACTACCGAACAATCGGTTTGATAAGAGGGTAATCGCACCAATCACGCGCGTTCTGCGCGCCGCCACCAGCCGTCTGGCATGTCCCGGCCCAGTTTTCACGAGGCCACTGGCGCACTTTCTGATACCGAGGCTACAGGATGGATGACACGTCTGGCGGTGCCGTGGTCGGAATCGATCTCGGTACAACATTCTCCCTGGTGGGTTTCGTAGACGCCACCGGTCGCCCGATGAGCGTGATCAACGCGGAAGGCGACATGACGACGCCCAGTGTCGTTTTCTTCGACCGCTCGGGCGTTGTCGTCGGTAAGGAAGCCGACAAGGCCGCCGAGTACGAACCCGAACGCGTCGCGCGCTTCGCCAAACGTGACATGGGCAAGGTGTCGTTTCACAAGAGCATTCGCGGCGAGCCGATGCCGCCGGAAGTCATTCAGGCGCTGATCCTCAAGAAGCTGAAAGAGGACGCCGAGCTGAAGCTGGGCCCGATCTCGAAGGCGGTTGTCACTGTCCCCGCTTACTTCGATGAGCCACGCCGCAAAGCGACCGAAGATGCTGCTCGACTGGCCGGGATCGAATTGCTCGACATCCTGAACGAGCCAACGGCCGCTGCCATCTCGTTTGGTGTGCAACAGGGGTTTGTGAGCCTCGACGGCCAATCAAGTCAGCGTGAAGTTGTGCTCGTTTATGACCTCGGCGGCGGAACATTCGATGTCACGCTGATGGAGATCGCGGGCAAGAAGTTCAACGCGCTGGGCACCGCCGGGGACGTGTACCTCGGTGGAGTCGACTGGACCGACCGCATCGTCGACCACGTCGGCGAGCAGTTCATGTCCGAACACAACATCGATCCGCGTACGGACGAATGCGCTCTGCAGAGCCTGATCAACGAAGCGGAAGATGCCAAGCGGGCACTGACCGCTCGCGAGCAGGTCAACCTGATGTTCTCTCACGAGGGCTGCCGCCTGCGCACGGTTCTAACGCGTGAGTGGTTCGAGAAAGCGACGGCCGATCTGGTCGACCGGACCGTGACGACCGTGCGCAAGGTGCTGCGTGAAGCGAAGGTGGAGTGGAAAGATGTCACGCGGCTGCTGCTGGTCGGCGGATCGAGTCGCATTCCAGCAGTGCAGGCGATTCTTGAGCAGGAATCGGGGCTTGAGGTCGATCGGTCGCTCTCACCCGACGAGGCGGTCGGTCATGGCGCCGCCGTGTACGCGGCTCTGCTGGCCGGCAATGCAAGTGACGGCATCCGCGACATCGCCGTTAAGAACGTCAGCTCGCACGATCTTGGTGTGCTGGGCGTCGAAGCGTCAACGGGCCGCAAGCGCCGACAACTGATGATTCCTCGCAACTCACCGCTGCCGTGCAAGAGCAAGGCGGCGTTCAAGACCGCAAAAGACAATCAGCCCAACGTCGTGGTCAATGTGATCGAAGGCGGCGACGCCAGCGGCAACAACGCCACGAAGATCGGCAAATGTGTCGTTACGGGCCTGCCTTCAAATCTGCCCAGGAAGACGCCCGTCGAAGTCACATTTCGCTATGGCGCGAATGGGCGCATGCGAGTGTCTGCCTTTCTGCCGACCGTCCAGAAGGAAGCGGAACTCAATATTGAGCGAGCCAGTGGGCTGTCGGAAGAAGACGCGAAGTACTGGACCACGCGCATCGCAAACGGTCTGAACGACGAGTCTCTGAATTCAGGCAGCCGCGCCCCTTCTCAGGCGCTCGAAGCGAGTGGGTCGTCCGCCCCGACCACTGAATCCAGTCCACAACCAGCATCGACTCGAACGCGTAAGATCGCCCCGGAGCCAAAACCTCAGTCGCCCGTCGCGTCCTCAGCACCGACGATCGCTAACGACTCTAAGCCACCGCAGCAACCTGTCGAGAAGACAACGGCTCCAGCACCGCCGTCCCCTGCTGTCGCAGAGCAGATCCCAACCGCCAAAGCTCCTGCACCGACCGCCACACCAGCCGGCGTCAATGAGCAGCCAGCGCAACCGGTCTCGACGCCGAGTGTGCCAGACGTCGCGGCATCCGTGCCCGCAACGCAGCCAGTCGTACAACCGCCGGTACCGCAACAGTCGGTTCCCCAGGCGCCGGCACCACTCGTTGGCGCGGTGGAATCACAGGCGGAAGTTAATCAGCTTGAGGCCCCAGCTCCACACGACGTCGTACCGGAACCAGCCAGTACGCCCGCTCCGGAAACGGCGCGGGTTGATATTCAACCCGAAGTGGCACCTCCAAAGCCGGCCTCCAGTAAATCGAAGAAGAAATCCCAGAAGACGGCTGTCGCGGCAACGGTAGCAGGTGCAGCCGTTGCTGCAGGTGAGGTTGTCGCCTCAACAGGCGAACCCGCCGTTGCACCGCTTCCGCCACAACCTGCCGTGCCACCGGAGGTCGTGCCTGTGCCCGCAGCGGTACTCACGACAGACCCCTCGCCGGAAGCAACGGTCTCCACGGAAACCGAGGCAGCGACCGCCCCGTCTGTGCCGTTCTCAGAGCAGTCGGCCGACTCAGCCGAGGAGCTAAGTCCGGAAGAGGCAGCACCTCAGCTCGACATCGCTGCCGAAGACGATCCGGAACTGGAAGCCGCGATGGCCGCCGTCGCGCGACAGCGGGCCATCAAAGTCATGGCAATCAACACCGGTCTGCACGCGCTGGTGCTGGTCGTGCTGGCGATGATCGTGCTGCCGCAGTCCGCATTGCCAGAGTCGTTCCGTATTGTCAGTTCCATCTCTTCAGAGGAGCCGGAAGAAATGGAAGACGTCGAGATGGAACAGCCGGAGATGATCGAAGACCAGACGATCACTGAAGTGGAAACAGACGTCATCGCGGACACGAACGAGTTGTTCACCATCGACGTTAATGATCTGGCACCAGCGATGACCGTCCAGGAACTGGCCGACAGCGGTGCCAGTGCTGTCGCCCCCGTTAGCGGCGAGATGGGGGGCCGCAGCAAGGCCAGCCGCTCGGCCATGGTCACAAAATACGGCGGCACAGCCGCCAGTGAAGCAGCCGTTGGCCTGGGGCTGATATGGCTCAAGAACCACCAGCGGCCGGACGGAAGCTGGAACTACAACCATTTGACACCAAACTGCGACACGACATGCAGTGAACCCGGTTCTCTGACCAAGACCACGACCGGTTCCACTGCCATGGCCCTGCTGACCTATATGGGAGCTGGCAGTAACTACGCTGACGGCGAATACCAGAAAACGGTCGAAGCGGCTTTGAACTACCTGCTGTACCAGTCGCGTGAGGTTCCGGCCGGTCTGGACATGGCAGTCACTGCGGAAGGCAACGCACGCATGTACGTCCAGGGACTGTGCGCGGCGGCTTTGTCAGAAGCGACGGCGATCAACGAAATGCTGCTGCGGGCCAACCCGAAGGCGAGAATGATCGGCGTCAAGAAACGCAGGGTTCTCCACGAAGACACGTTAAAGCTGAAAGCACACGCTCAGGCTGCGATCAACTTCATCGTCAACGCTCAGTGCAAAGACGGTGGATGGGCGTATCAGCCAGGTGAGGCAGGCGGTGACACATCTGTTGTTGGCTGGCAGATGATGGCCTTGATGAGTGCCCGCTCATTCAAAGCGACTGTTCCAGCACGCACCTTCATTGGCGCTTCCGCCTATCTGGACAAAGTGCGGGCGCCGGACGGTGCTGGCTACGGTTACCGGACACCGGGAAAAGGGCCGGCCACCTCAGCCATCGGACTGCTGTGCCGGATGTACATGGGCTGGAAACGAGAAACCGAGTCTCTGAAACGCGGGGTTCTGTACCTGAGTACCATGGGACCGGCACCGAACAATATGTACTACAACTATTATGCCTCGCAGGTCATGCATCACTACGGTGACGGCGACGGTGAAAACGACAAGTACTGGACCAAGTGGAACGATGTCATGCGCGAGCAACTGGTCTCGACGCAGATCAGGAAGGGACACGGAGCCGGAAGCTGGAATTTGGCCGACGGACACGGCGGAGCGGCCGGACGGCTTTACATGACCTGCCTGGCAACGATGACTCTGGAGATCTACTACCGGCATCTGCCGCTGTACGACCACATCGATGCAGCAAACGTTGCCGAACGCTGAGTACCGTCCCTTCTCCCCCATTGGGGGAGAAGGTGGCCGAAGGTCGGATGAGGGGGACCGGGTACTCGTTGTTGCAGTGCGCACGACCCGCCGGCTTCACCGTTCCGATGCCGGAATGTGAATCGCCGCGAAGCTGCACAGCCCGAAGCCGATTGGTCTCATGCGAGACGGTCTGAGTGCATCAACCGGGTGTCCATTGAAGTTGACATACAGTGTGCTGCCGTCGGTGCTTAACTTAATGCCATAAGTTCCCGCCGGCACATACCCGTACTCGTGTGCAAACGGTCCGGCCAGAAACGCCAGAACCTTGCGGCGCCCGGTCTTAACTTCGTACTGCACAACGGGAGTTCCATGTTCGTACGCCCGGCCGTGCGCACCCGGCAGGTAGTAAGCAAACCGCTCGTCTGGGGACAGGATCATGACCGTCGTGTACTGCCCGGTCAGCCAGTTCAATCCCAGCATCTTCAATTCATTACTCGCTACGTTGTATTGAAACAGCTCGTTCGTCTTGTGCGTCGATCCATAGATCAATCCCGCTTTCGATTCCCGCGTGGATGCTCGCATGCCCGGCGCTTCTCCGAAGGACGCACCGGTTTTCTTGAGTGTCGTTCCGTCGTATTTCCACACTCCACCTTCACCGTTAAAGAGAATGGAACCGTCGGCGGTCAGGGCAAAGTTGCGATTGAACGCCACCGTACCGTCCGGTGACTGAAACACGGGTTTGCGTGTGCTCGGGTTGAACCCCCACAGAGCATCGCCGCTGCCCGCTTCCAGGTTGCACCACCAGATATTTCGTTTTCGATCCAGCCGCGATGTGGCTGAGCAGCGCTTTGGTGGCAGGTTTGCGAACACGACCGTCTTTCCGGTCTCAGGATTAAACTGATAGAGCTGCCCGCCAGGCAGCTGTTCGTTCCACTGGTACTGTTCGTCACCCGCTCGGTTACCAGCGTTTAATGTGGTATTAAAATAGATCTTTCCGTCAGCACCTTCGTCGATTTTTGCATGCACTTTCGACCAGGCCGGTTGCCCTGCTTTTGGCGGCACGACGTCATTCATGTCGATGATCTGTTCGAGCGACTTCGATTGCGGATCCCACCGATAGATGAAACATCGCGCGTCGCCACCCGCATCATTCCCGTGATCGCCGATGCCGCAGTAAACGCGGCCATCCTGCGCGATTCCAATATCTCCCCAGGATGACCACAGGCGACGATTGATCGCATCCGGACCAAGGTCTCGATGAAACGCCAGTTCGACCGTTGGCGGTTCCTTCGCAACGACAAACGGGGCCGCACCGTCTTCGGTCCGCCACTCCACAACAGACGCGGGAACGTCGAGGAAACCGTCCGAACAAAGAGCCACCGTTCCTTTTTTCGCGTCTCGTAATGCAGGCGGCCATTCTTCGGAAACGAAATGGCTGACCGGGTAACCGGCCGCATATGAGATGACGTATTCACCACCGGTGACCGGATAGCCAACAAGCGAATCTCGTCGTTCGAAGTCGGACTTCCCGCGTCGATTCTTCGATGTACGATGGCCCGCTTCCAGATACTTGCCCGCAACCTGAAACACGATCTCGGTCCGGTTCCCGAGTGCGTGGCCGCTGCTGGTAAACACTTTGCCGTCGAGGTCGTCTTTGGAAATGTAGTGTGGCTCAACATCAATGCCCGCTGCCTGCATGTTGTCGACCAGTTCCTGTTTCTCTTTGAACTGACACGTCCGATCGTCGACCCCGTGAACCACAACGACCTTCGTCGTTCCTTTCAGCCGCTTCATCACAGCCAAGTGAGCGGGATGCCCCGGAAAGCGAATCTCCTGAGCGGCCGGAGACAACCAGTTAGGGCTGTTCGGATCCTGACTCCAGCGTGCGTTGAGTCCGCTGCCACCGGGCAGGTTAAAAGCAATGTCGTCACTGAGTTTCGCCATGCCGCACATGTCGATCACACATGCAAATGTTCGAGGCGCCAGTTTGTTGACCATCTGCGTGACGTTTCCGCCTCCGGAACCACCGGTGGCAAACATCCGACCGCCAGCGAACGGAATTGTCTTCTGCTGCAGCCCGTCAAACACAAACCACAATGCGCGCAACGCGTCGAGCCCCTGGAGAAATCCGCAGTCGTAGGGCTCCGGATCTTCAATTGATGCCTTGCGGCCGCTCTGCAGGTAATTGACGCAGATGGCCACAACATCGAGTCGTTGCGCCAGCGCGACGGGATTCGCCGTACCGTCGCAGTTGGATCCGCCCCAGTTGTGTAGCGTCAGCATGAGTCCCGTCGACTTTGTAACGCTACTTAGCAACCCGTCGGGATAATGGATCGAGACATTAACTGTCCGTGGTCCAGGTCGATGAGGCCATTCCTGAGCGGGTATGGCGACGGTTGCATTCTTCGATGGTAATTCTGGCCATGCTTCAGCGGCGGCCTCGACTGGCTGACAGCAGGTCAGCGAGATCAAGCAGACCAATACGTAAACAACGGTCCGACGCGACAAGGCGGCATAGCTCATGCAGTAACTCCGGATAGTGCGAGTGTGGTAGTCGCGCTTACTCAGTCTGTCATCGAATCAAACAAGTACACGGTCTATCAGAATGACCAGAGCCAGTCCCCAGGCAATGAGGGATCGTACGCCGATGGCACAGATACGAATCGCATTGCGGGAGTAGTGTGGCGCCGAGGACATGCCAGTCAGACTACCGAATCGGACTCGTCCGTGCATCGTCCCTGGCTACATCTCCAACTCTTCGATCGAACGCGGCCAGTCATCCTTGAGCAATCGCGACAAGGACCGATCGGCCAGGACCTTGCCGTCGGTCTGACAACGTGGACAGTAAGGGCTCGTTCGCAAATAACTTACCGAATTAGCGGAACGGCGCAAGCCGTCCGGTGCCGCAAAACCGGAGGGCTTGCGCCCTGCCGCTACCTTTGAATCCAGTTACTTAATTGCGAATGAGTCCTAATTGGTCTCGTTGTCCGCATACTTTGAAAGTCGGACAGTGAGCAATCAAGCACCTCAAGCCCGCCGCGATCATGCTGGGCCAGGCTGGCTTCATCCGCATGCACATACAGGGCGGCTCGTTTCTTCGACGCGGCTTCTGTCAGCATCAACGTTCCATGATCGAAACCGAATGCCGCCAGGTCGACCTTGCGCGTCGGCCCGACACCAGGTTTCTTCCAGTGAAACCGGCCAGCGATCATCAGGTGGAAGACGAGAAACAGGTCGCCATCGAGTTCCCAGACGATCCGCTTGCCCATCCGCCGAATGCCGACGACGTCATGCCCAACGACCGCCGAAATTTCCGGCTCGAACGTCCTGACGAGGAACGGGCTGCGAACAGTCAGCGCGTCGATAGTTCGTCCGACAATGAACCGGTTCAACGCGTGCTGGTACAGGCAGATGTCCGGAATCTCAGGCATGCAGGACCTCGCTGCGGCCGACGGCTGACAAAACGACTTGCGAACAGATCCGCATGGCGTCGACCACATGCAGCGAGACGAACATGCTGCCGATCGGGACCATGAGACTGCCGACATGCCGTGTCAGTCTCAGTTGAAACCTCACGCCCGCATTGTTCAAATCCCGCATCACAGTCGCGACCGGTTGAGGCGATTCGATGTGAACAGGGGCAGATAGCTCAGTTGGTAGAGCACAGGACTGAAAATCCTGGTGTCGGCGGTTCGACCCCGCCTCTGCCCACATTTCAGAAGTCTCTAATTCATAATGGGTTAGAGGCTTTTTTCGTTTCTGGAATCACCGGTCCATGGACGGTATTTGACAGCTATTCGTGACCGGACGAGTTGGGACTACACCGCCCTCAGCATTGCGTCGACCGCATAAGCTGCCTTTTGCTGAGCGCGTCAGTCCCATGCACGTACAGGTCGAGGGTCACTTGAACGCGTGAGTGCCCCAACTGCTCCGACACGGTCTTAACGTCGACGTCCGATGCCACCAGCAGCAGAGTCGCGTTGGAGTGCCTCAGATCGTGGAACCTGAACTCCGGATCAACGCCGGACCGCTTCAGGATCGGACGGTAGGAGCGTCGCAGGACGTTCTGACGACGCAGCCAGCCACCTTTGCAGTCCGGGAACACCAGCTCGCAGCCAGACAATCCTTCACGCGTCAGCCGCGTACGTTGAGCTTGCAGGGCTTCCAGTGCCACTGCTGACAGTGGGATCGTCCGAACGCCTTTCTTCGACTTAGGAGGTCCGACAACCAGCTTGCCGTGGACGTCAACCAGCGTCCTTGTGATGCGCAGTTCACGTGCCTCGAAGTCGATGTCCGACCACCGCAGCTCGAACAATTCGCCCTGCCGACACCCAGTGGAGATCGCCAGCACGTAGAACGGGTGCAGTCGGTCCGTCCTCGCTTCCTTGAGGAACGTTCTCATCTGCTCTGGCGAAAACGCGCGACCTACCTTCGTCTCGTGTTTCGGTGCATCGACTCGCTGGCAAGAATTGAACGCGAGGAGACCCCGCTTCACTGCGTCGTTGAAGGACTTCCGCAGGACGCTGTGAACTTTCAACCGGTTGTTTGCGTAACAGAAATGCCCGTTAAGTACAAAAAAACGATTCCTGAACGTCGGCGCCGTGGGCACTTTCCCCAAGGACACGAAGCTGTCACCACGAGAAGGCGAGAGTGTCGCGTGGAACCCCGGTTACACCGACCGGTCAAAGTCTGGGCGAGAGGCTATCGCAGGCTCTGGATATATTCGCTGACCTGTTCCTGAACAGCTTCGTCAGTCAGGGCGTCGAAGAGATTGTCACCGGTCATTGTCCAGTAGCGAGGTTCGCCGATTTCCGGATCCAGTACGTATCGCTCGATGACGGTCCAGACTTCGGGCTCCGCGTCGGGAGTCGCCTTCTTCGTGACGTCCACACCGAGCGTCCACACATCATCCGTCCACGCAATCCACTTGACCGTCAGGGAGTACTTCGGCTGCTCGTTCGCATTGAAATGCGAGTCGTAGGGATGGTGCCCTTCCGCTGCCCGCTTCTCCGCTCTTTTAACGAAGAAGAGTTTCAACTCGGGATGCACCTTCTCCCCCGCGGCTTCCAGGCCTTGTGAGGCAAACGTCTCCCAGAATTCGCCATGGAGATCGAGGATTTCCTTCAGCGGTTTCGTCTCTCCCGCGAAGTCGCGTGGCAGGATCAGCTCTCCGTCTTCACCGACTCCTGCGAAGTTGGTCACAAAGATATTGACCGCTTCGGAAGCATCGGGATGCTGGTACCGAAAGTAGGTCTGAATGCTTGATTCCGGAATGGCCGACGCCGCATCCGGAAACCGAACGACTCCACCCACGATCTTGAACAGAAACTGTTGAAGAGACGTGGACTCCGCAGTCACAAAAAGCTGGTGCTCATCACCACGGCGTTTCAGTGGTACCGCGACGCCGGGTATTTTCCCATTCCCAATCGCAAAGACGATACACGTGTGGTCAAGCATGTTGAGCCGAAACAAAGCGGTCGGTTCCATCTCGAAGTACTTTTCCAACCCGGCATAGAACTTGACGTTGCCCTCGTGCGAATCGTCCGAAGCCAATTGAAGGAGCCCCTCCGAGTCACCGTCGCGCATGAGCCGCACTGCCTGCACAGCAACATCTTCCGGCGTTCCCGCTGTTAATTTTTCGCCAAACTCCGCAAGCGTGAGATCGTAACGGGATTCGGTCAGTCGAACTCCGAACGGTGTTGCCAGACCGATTGCCTGCCCCGACAAAATGAAGGGACGATGGAAAAAGTACGTTTCGAAGGAGCCCGACTGTTCTGGCAGAATGGCAGGGACTATTGGTGACGATGTGCTGCCCGGTTGAGCAGACGCTGGTTGAGCAGGCGCCGGCTGAGGTTCTGAACAGCCGGAAACCGCAACATGCATAAGCATCAAGGAGAGCGCGATTCGGCGCGTCATAATTCAAGCAATTCTGATCTGACGGATGGATGGATGGATGAGTCAGCCGAATAGATGGAGCAGACACATTTGACTGTCCGTCCCGATTATTCTTGGGCTGAATTTCAGAAATCACGGCACTTTTCGAACATTAACCTGCCAGCGAATGCAAGTCGTCTCTTGAGGGTCTCCGAGCAGGGAGACACATCGTCCCGGTGGCCCTCACTCGCGTCCTAACCGCTGATGCGGGCAGATTCGACGTCAGGAGGAGCCGTCTTCCTCGATGGCTCGCCTCTAACCACCACACACGGTCGAGCAGCAGCAACACGTCGACTCGGCTTTCGATCGTATCAACGTTGTGCTTAGTGAGAGCGTCGCAGAGTTAAGGCGACTGCAACGCGATACTGAGTCCTCTTTGTTCGCATTTACAGCGTGCACAGGTCGACGTTGTCGAAGTTGCGGCCGTAGAAGTTCATGTAGTCGACTTTTCGTTCGAGAGCCTCGATCACGTGGCGTGTGTAGCGTATGTTCGTGAACTGATGGGCGCTGCCCAGTCCGCCGGGACTGAAGACGTTGATCTCCATCAGCTTGTCGCCCACGATGTCCAGGCCGACGAGGAACATGCCGTCCTGGACCAGCTTTGGACGTACGATCTCGGCGATCCGCAGGTCGGCCTCGGTGATCACGGCCTCGGCTTTCTGGCCACCGGCATGAATGTTCGAGCGCATGTCGCCGCCGGTTCGGACTCGGCGGAACGCGCAGTACTTACCCTTCACTCGCAACGGTCGCCCGTTCATGACGAACAGACGCATGTCTCCATCGACGGCTGCCGGCAGGTACTCCTGTGCGATGACGTAGCCGTCACGACTGACGGCATCGATCATCTGGTTGATGTTCGACATGTCGTCCGGACGCACAAGGAACACGCTGGCTCCACCGGATCCCTGCAACGGCTTGAGCACGATCGTGCCGCCCTGCTCACGGGCGAATTCCTTGATCTCGTTGTTGTCCCGCGTAATGAGAGTCTTGGGACGTACCTCTTCCGGAAACAACTGGAAGTACATCTTGCTGGCCGCCTTGGACAGACCGTTAGGATCGTTGACGACGATCACGCCGTGGCGAATTGCGATTCTCGCGAACTCGGCGGCCACGGTCGCGGCCCACGGACGTTTGATGACATCGTCGGAAGGCACGTTTCGAAGCATGAGAATGTCGAGTTCATCGACACTGATCCGCTCCCGGATCGCATTCTTACCGGTCAGCTCCGCGTGAAACGATGTGTGCGACTTGTACTTTTTCTTCGTAACGGTTGTCGCACGGGCGCGGACAAAATCGTCGGGATCGTAGGCCAGATCACCGACACCGATCAGGAAGGCGTCGTGACCCAGGTTCGTGGCTTCATGGGCCAGGCGGGTCGTAGTAAATGTGGCTTCCTCGGTGGCAACATCGTTAACAATGAATCCGATTCGCATCGTACTGTCTTTCCTTTTGAGGTCCCTGACTGAATTGCAGGTTAACGACGCCGACTTTCGACATCCGTCTAATGATGGGGAGACCGATGTCCCCCCGACGGTATTTGATTCCTGGCCCTATTCGAGGCCGGCTGTTACGAGGTCTCTGAGTGGTACATCTTCCGTCCGCAGACGGTTCAAACGTTTTTGTGCGTCTTCACTCTGCATAAATCGCGGTGTGAGCGGTGGCGCTGTAAGCACCTGTCGGAATTGCAGCTCACGCATCATAGGGATGTGGCTCGCGGCGATTTTTCCGAAGAGCAGCGGGGCGAGGTCGTCTCCCTGCCGAACGTAATTGACCATTGTGATCAGGCCGCGCAGGTAGACAGCGTCTTTGGTCAGGCCACCGCCCCGGAACACTCGCATTGTAATTGTGTAGGCCATGCGGCTGCTGAAGTCGTGCACTCCGTTCAGGAGTCGGTACGTTTCTACAAACGAGGCTCCGTCCAGCATCGCGCGTACGGCGACGACACGACCTGCAAGTTGACGCAGACGCAGTCCGCTCAGGCCGTCAACGAGGTACTCCGAGAGGACGGCGAAGCCTTCCTGCAGTTCCTCATAGCCCGCCAGTCCGGCTTTCAATTGAAGGAACGGCTGCGATCCTCCGTTATGCCACGTCACAAGGTGAGTGCCGACTTCGTGTTGAATCAACGGGTTCACTCGACCTTCACTGAACAACATTTCCGGTGAGATCAGCAGTTCGCCGCGGGAGACCATCATCCCGGCGACCTGGCCAGTCACCCGGGCCTTCGCTGTGAACGTCGGATCCGTTTGCTGATACCAGGCAATTTCTGCGGATGCCCGTTCAGCGAATTCAGCGGCTTTCAACTTTCGAGGTGTGCCGCGGCCTCGCTTTGGTTTTGCTCGCGTTTCCAGAATGCCGAGTGCCACACTGAACAGGTCGTCTGTCACTCCGCCGAACAACTCAAGGCTGCCGTACTTGAACCGGTCCGTGTTGCGGTCCCGCAGCATGCTGATCTTGCGATCCAGTTCTTCCTGCTTCTCCAGAAACAGGTTGTACAGAGCCGCGTCTTCAATCCGTTCAATGGGAATGGAAAAGAGTTGACGCTTCAGCATCACGGGATCGAACGGCAACGGCGAATAGTGGAAGTCGGGTATCTTTTCGTATTTGACCCGTTTGAATTCTGCCCATGCTGACGATGTGTTGATCGGTGTGACGTTCAGCAGATAGTCAAATTGAGCACCAACTTCGGCGAGCTGTCGGTCGACCTGCCAGACAGATTTGACAACTGCCCGGCGACCGAGTTCATGGAAATGCGGTGGACGATGTGTTGTTTGCGATCGAGCGAAGGCGAAGAATGTCTTGCGGAGTGCGATGGCGAGGCGACGGGCGTGATCCCAAAACGTGGGTGTTGGGGAATCGGGAAAATATCGAGACTCCCTTCCGGTTGATGGTTGAAGTCGGACCGGGAAAGGAGTCTCGATGGAAATTCGCATGGAAGCGGATGGACCGGT
>Ga0209501_10001304_pt1 | contig 27755 bp, 28 predicted proteins | sample ArcticOcean_MG_C_4_FD_187434 | JGI IMG/M metagenome (GOLD analysis project Ga0209501, IMG submission 187434) | Marine microbial communities from western Arctic Ocean - ArcticOcean_MG_CB4_134 (SPAdes) (version 2) | ecosystem: Environmental > Aquatic > Marine > Oceanic | place: Arctic Ocean...
AAAAAACATGAATATTTTTAACATAGGTAGTATGGAAATCATATGGGTGTTAGCAATTGCTCTTATAATATTAGGGCCATCAAGGCTTGTTCAATTTTCGAAAGATCTAAGTAAAATGCTGAAATCATCTAGAAGATGGATTATTGAATTACAAAATTCATTCGACATGAATTATAACGATGAAGAAAAAAATGACAAAAAATGAAACAAAAAACACATTTTCAAATCATATCCAAGAATTGAGGAAAAGAATTGGAATAAGTTTTATAGCTATGATAATAGCTGGAATAGCTACATTTGTTTTTCACAAAGAAATATTGGAGTTTTTAATAAATCCGCCTAATGGGATAACATATTTCCAGACTACAAAACCTATCTACACAGAATTAACAGAATATATTTCAGTAGCTATAAAAGTTTCTATTTACACAGGATTATTAATAGCATCTCCGGTTATATTTTTACAGATAATTTTATTTATAAGTCCAGGGTTAAAAAGAAATGAGAAAATATTTTTATATTTAAGTATCCCAATAATATATTTGGCATTTACATTAGGATTGATTTTTGGATTATATATTTTATTTCCACCAGCAATAAAATTTCTTATAACTTATGGATCAGATATAGCCGAGCCTTATATACGAATAGGAAGTTACATTAATATATTAATTTCACTTCTTATGTGGATGGGATTGATATTTCAGACTCCATTTATTATGTTTATCCTAGGAAAATTAAAAATTATTAATGCTAAAAAATTAAGTAAATCAAGAAGGTATTGTTGGGTGATTGCATTCATAGTCGGAGCAATAATAACTCCAACATTTGATCCAATAAATCAGACACTAGTGGCAATCCCCGTAATAATGTTATATGAGATAGGATTTATATTAGTTTGGCTAATAAACAGAAAATAAACTACGATTTTTTAGATTTCGAGGAAGGAATTGATTTTTGTTCGGTTTCAACATCTTCTGATTGTGTTTTACGAAATTCTTTAATTGCTTTTCCAAATGAACTTCCGATTTCAGGAAGTTTTTTAGCTCCAAACAACAATATCCCAATACCTAATATCGCTATTAATTCTGTTGGACCTAATCCGAACATTTAATCACCTTAATATAATAATAAGTACATAATACTGAAATTAATCTGGTAAATCTATACTTTCCTAATCACACCAACAACTTTTCCTTTTATTACAACTTCTTTAGGATCTAAAAAGAGAGAATCATATTTCGGGTTTTCAGGTCTTAATTCTACTTTGTCCCCTGTGAAGTAAAACCGTTTTAAAGTAGTTTCTTCATCTTTGGGAAGCCAGGCAGCTATCATTTCGCCATCGCTAGCATTATTACTTGATTTCATAATTACAATATCATCATTAGTTATTAATGCATCAATCATAGAATCTCCTTTTACTTTCAAAGCAAATAAGTCAGGATCACTAGATATGTGATTAGGTAATTCAACATAGGGATCAGTATCTTCATTAAATGAAGTTTGATCTGGGTTAACCATTAAAGGTTCACCAGCCGCTATATTAGACAGAATTGGTATCTTGTTAGTATGTTGAGTATCTTTATTTAATTTTATCGCTCTTGATATATCTGATCTTTTATTCAGGTATCCTTTTTTTTGCAGAGATTTTAAATTATAGTCCACTACCGATGTTGATGTTATATTGCATCCATTTTGAATTTCTCTTATAGAAGGAGAAATTCCATATTCAATGTAGTAATTTTCTATAAATTTAAGAATGTTTTTTTGTTTTTCATTTAAATTGCTCATAAATTTAAATGTAGCACATATGTTCTATTTTTGCAATGGATACAAAATATTAATTTAAATTATTTATTTTTACTTAAATAATTTACTTGTTGCAATAATCTGGATTTTTTTCTTGAAACATTATTTGCAGGTAAAGCATTTTTTTGTTTTGCTTTATCTAAAGCAGAAACAGCTTTCTTAGCATATTCTTCAGCTTTATCTACATCTCCCTCAGATATAGCTTTCTTTGTATCTGAGATTAAATTTTTAACTTTTGTTCTATATGGTTGTTTTTCCTGATATCTCCTTGAAGATACTCTAGCGGATTTATTTAATGGCAATATTTCTCCTTATTAATTTATTCTTTTAACGTTTAATACGCTATTAATATTTTCTAATTTATTAATAATGCTATGTAATTGGCTAATACTTTTTATAAATATACTTAACGTAATATAACTATTATCATCTTCATTCTCAGTCAAGCTTCCTGCTATATTAACTCTTTCATCTGATAATAATCCAGTAATATCTTTAAGTAAACCAACTCTATCTAAAGCTTCAACGTAGATTTTAACAGAATATAGTGTTTCATTTAACCCCCATGAAACACTTATAAATCTATCTATTTCTTTTTCGTTAGATATATTAATACAATTGTGCTCGTGTATTGTTACTCCTCGGTTTCTAGTAATATAACCAATAATTTCGTTATCTTGTTTAGGAAGGCAGCATTTAGCTAATCTAGTAGACAAATCACCAACGCCAAAAACTTTCTTTTCAGATGAATCACGGTCAATAATCGGTAATTTTATTGACTTTTCAGTATCGAAATCATTTATATCCAAATTCTTTATTAATTCATTAATCAAGAAAGAGCCATTTCCCAAATCATTTAATAAAGTTTTTTCTGATTGATAATTAGTTAATTTAACAATCTCTGATAATTTCAAATCAATCCCTAATTTAACCAGATCTTCATTGATAATAAGTTCACCTCTTTGTGAATTTTCTTCATACTGAGATTTTCTAAACCACGCTCTTATTTTTTCTTTTGCCGAAGAGGTAATCAAGTATGACAAATTAGGATTTAACCAATCTAAACTAGGCTCTTTTTCAGTTGAACTAGTAACTATAAATATTTTGTCACCGTTTTTTAACACGGTATTTAATGGTACTAATTTGTCATTTATCCTAGCTCCTATAGATGAATGTCCTATATCTGTGTGTACTCTATATGCAAAATCAAGAGGAGTTGATCCAATTGGCAATTCTTTAATCTCTCCTTTGGGTGTATAGACATAAACTTGATCATTAAATATATCTGTTTTAAATGAATCAACAAATTCTTGATCTCCAGAAACTTCTCTTTGCCAATCTAATAATTGTCTTAACCAAATCATTTTATTATCAAAAGTAGCGTCATTATTTGAACCTTCTTTATATTTCCAATGTGCTGCAATTCCATATTCTGCATATTGATCCATTTCAGATGTTCTTATCTGAATTTCAATTGGAAAATTCCCATCACCATTTACTGTTGTATGAATAGATCTATACATATTATCTTTAGGTCTAGCAATGTAATCATCGAATTGCCCTCCAAGCGGGGGCCAAAGGTTATGTATAGATCCTAAAGCTATATAACAATCTTTGACATCCTGAACCACCACTCTAATAGCAAAAAGATCGTATATCTCATCAATTGTTTTATTGTCTTTTTCGTAAGCTAATATTTTTCGATAAGTACTAAATAAATGTTTAGAGCGACCTTTTACTTCGGCATTAATTTTTTCTTTTTTTAATTTGTCTGCTAAAACTTTTGCAGCTTTTTCTATATAATCATCTCTGTTTTTTCTCTTAGTATTAATTAATTTCGCTACAGTTTTATACATATTTGGGTCAAGAATTCTGAATGATAAATCTTCCAATCTCCATTTGAAATCCCACATACCTAATCGATGTGCTAATGGTGCGTAAATTTCCATGGTTTCTTTGGCAAATTTGATTTTCCTATTCTCTGGTAGAGGGTCAACAGTTTCCATATTATGTAATCTGTCACTTAATTTAATCAAAACAACTCTAACATCCTCTGCTACAGTCATTAACATTTTCCTTAAAGTTTGTGCTTCTAACAAAGAGTGTGTTTGAATATTTTCTTCCCATCTTATTTCAGACACATTTTCAACTTCTGTTAATTTAGTCACTCCTAAAACTAATTTCGCAATGTCTTCTCCGAATTCATCTACAAGATCTTCATAGGTAACATCACAATCTTCTATCACATCATGTAAAAGACCTGCAGCAATTGTTTGATAATCTAAATGTAGATCAGCCAAATTGCTTGATGTACCTAATGGATGAGTAATATACATATCACCAGTCAATCTGGTTTGCGTGCCATGAGCCTTCAAGGCATAATCATAAGCTTTTTTAACAACACTAAAATGTTCAGAACTTAGATAAGAACTGACTTTTTTCTCAAAATTTCTATACTGATTTTCTAAATTAGTGATTAGCATCTAAATAACCTAGTACCACTTGAATATACAACTTGTTATTACTAACATTAATTATAATAAAATTTAATAAATAAATTAAAGACTAAAATGTTCAATTTAATTAGAGGTACTAAAGACATTTTACCTCAAGATCAAAAATATTGGGATTATTTTAAAGATAATGCATTTGAATTAGCAGATATTTATGGATTTGAAAGAATCGATACTCCAACTTTCGAAATGACAGACTTGTTTTTGCGGGGAATTGGAATTGGAACAGATATTGTAAATAAAGAAACATATACATTTTTAGATAGAGGTGAAAATAATATCACTCTTAGACCTGAAGGTACTGCATCAGTTTGTAGAGCATATATACAGAATGGAATGCATAATGACGCGCAACCAAAAAAACTATATTACTTCACATCGATTTTTAGATACGAAAGACCTCAGTCAGGAAGACTTCGAGAGCACCACCAATTTGGGATTGAAACAATTGGTAACAATGACGCTGAGCTCGACGGAGAAATAATTAATTTTGCATGGACATTATTAAAAAAATTAGGACTAAAGCACATCAATTTAAAAATAAATACTATAGGAAATACAAATGATAGAAATCAGTATATTAAAAGCCTTTCAAAATATTATTTAGAGTCGAAATGGTCTTCTAGTGAATGTATAGATTGTAACCAAAGAATCAAAGTTAATCCTTTAAGAATATTAGATTGTAAAAACAATGATTGTCAAAATTTTATAGCTAGTGCTCCTACTATGTTTGATTATGCTTCCAAATCTACACTTGAACATTTTGAAAAAGTAAAAAATTATTTAGATTTGTCCGAAATACCATATACTATAGATTCAAAACTAGTAAGAGGATTAGATTACTATACTAATACAGTTTTCGAAATCACTTCAGCTCAAAACAAAAGTCAAAACGCATTGGTAGGAGGAGGTAGATACGATGGATTAATTGAACAATTAGGAGGATCGTCAACACCTGGTAGTGGTTTTGGGATGGGCGTAGAAAGAGTTATTAATGAAATTATATCTTCTAAAATAGAAATACCAACAAAAAATAGAGAAAAAATATTATTTACATCAATAAACAAAAAGTCATTTGAGCAAACAATAAAATTTAAACTTCTAGCCAGAAGTAATGATATAAAATCTGAATTATCGACTATTAATAGAAGTTTGAAATCAACTATGAGATATGCAAATAACAAAGATTTTTCTCACATCATAATTGTTGGGGATAACGATGAAGAAAACTTAAATTATATTTCTATAAAAAATTTAAGTACAGGCAAACAAAGTAATGTAAATGAAAAACAATTATCAGATTTTTTAAATAAAATACAATGAATAAACACTTAGAAAATAAAATAAATGAAATTCTAATCGAATTTAAATTAATTGAAAAAGAAATATCTGAAAATATTTCTTCGAATTATGAAGATAATAAAAGTATTTACGAAAAATACTCAGAATTGAAAAAAACTGCTGATACATGTAAAAAATTTTCTTCCACAAAAAATCAAATCGAAGAATTGGAATCTGTAATAGAAGACCCTTCTTCAAATGATATTCATGAACTCGCAATAGAAGAAATAAAAGAATTGAATAAAATATTAGATGATATATCTAATGAGTTGATAAACAAATTTTTCAATTCTGACAATGATGACACAAGCAATGTAATAATGGAAATCCGTGCTGGGACAGGAGGCGATGAAGCTTCATTATTTGCTCAAAATTTATTTAGAATGTACACAAGATATGCTCAAAGAAATGGGTGGAAATCAAACATTTTAAATACTAATCTTACGGGCTTAGGTGGTATTAGGGAAGTTGTATTTGAATTAATTGGAGAAAATGTATATAAAAATCTCAAATTTGAAAGTGGTGTACATAGAGTACAAAGAATTCCTTCAACCGAATCCAGTGGAAGAATACATACATCTGCAGCAACTGTAGCAGTTCTTCCTTTGCCGGATGAAGTAGACATTGAAATCGGAACAAATGACATCCAAATTGATGTTTTTCATGCTAGTGGAAACGGAGGGCAAAATGTACAAAAAGTAGCTACAGCAATAAGAATAACTCACATAGCTACAGGAATAACTGCAATATGCCAGGACGAAAGATCTCAACTTAAAAACAAAGAAAAGGCTCTTTCTGTTTTAAAAGCTAGAATATATGACATGGAAAGGCGAAGAAAAGAAGAAGAAAGAGCAAAAGATAGAAAAGAGCAAGTGGGTTCAGGAGATAGATCAGAAAGAATTAGGACTTACAATTTTCCACAAAAAAGAGTAACTGATCATAGATCAAAATTCACTCATCACGAAATTGACAAAGTTCTAGATGGCGAATTTAATTCAATTATTGAATCCTTAAATTACCTTAACAATGAATAAGGGATACATAATTGAATATATTAGAATTATTAAAAACTAATAAAAATATTTTAAAAAATGGAAACATTGAAGAATATGATTTAGAATCAGAATTAATTTTAATGCATGTTTTGAAATATAGTAAAACAGAATTAATTACCAATCTAAACAAAATTTTAACCAATAATCAAATAAAAAAAAATAACAAAATTATTATTAAAAGATTATCGTTTCTTCCATTACCTTATATATTAAGACATTCATATTTTTATAATTCAAAATTTTATATAAATAAATCTGTACTTATCCCAAGACAAGAAACAGAATTAATAGTCGATATATGCGCAAATATATTAAATGATTCAAGTCGAAAAACAAGTTGTAAAATCCTAGAAATCGGAACAGGAAGTGGCGCTATCACTGCTTCATTAAGTGATAAAATCAAGTTTAAAAATTTTCATTACATAGCAACTGATATAGATATGAAAACACTGAAAATTGCTAAAAAAAATATTTTAAAAATAAACGAGAACATTAAATTAGATCTTTTAAACAACAATTTACTTAATGGAATAATGGGAGAATATAAATTCATAATATCGAATCCTCCATACTTATCAAAAAACAATATGAATAATCTGCAATACGAATTAAAATACGAACCTGCAAAAGCATTGTTCGCAGGTGAAAAGGGATATGAAGTTTGTGAAAAAATTTTAAAACAAATAAAGGATTTCAATATAAAGTTTGAAAATTTAATACTTGAAATAAATCCGCTAAACGCAAAATACCTAATGAAAAAAACAAACAATTTGTTCAGTAATTATTTTTCTTATTTAATCAAAGATTACAATAAGAAAAACAGATTTATATTGGTTAGTTCAATTAAGATGAAAAACAAATTGAGTGATTTTAGTTATTTGCCTAATTGAAAAAATTTACCTTCAGTTTTAATTGAAGGTGCAATAATCATTTTTGCTTTATGCATATCTCTTATTGAATATGCTCCAACAAAGCCCATACAATTTTTTAAAGCTCCCATAAAATTTTGAGTTCCATCACTAGTAGAAGATGGTCCATTCAATAATGTTTCCAAGTTCCATTTAGTACCAACAGAAACACGAGTACCTCTTGGGAGAGATCGGTCAGCAGTTGCCATTCCCCAATTATAACCATTTCCAGGAGCTTCTTGGGTCTGTGCAAGTGGAGTGCCTATCATTACAGCATCGGCACCAGATGTAAATGATTTACAAAAATCACCTCCCGTTCTAATTCCACCATCAGTTATTATTGAAACATATCTTCCAGTTTCTTCAAAATAGGAATCTCTAGCTCGAGAGCAATCAAGAGTTGCTGTAACTTGAGGTACTCCTAGTCCAGTAACTTCTCTTGTAGTACATGCTGCGCCAGGGCCTACCCCTACTAATATCCCATCTACACCGGTATGCATAAACTCTAAAGCAACGTTATAGCTTACACAATTTCCAACTATTAATGGTACTTTAATCTGTTTCTTTAATTCTGTCATATTTAGGCCAGTAATACTTCTTGAAAAATGTCTTGGAGTAGTAACAGTTGATTGAACAACAATTACATCTGCTCCAGCTTCAATAGCAATAGGGCTTAATCTTTTTGTATTTGCAGGAGTAATTGAAACAGCACACATTACATTATTTGATTTTATCTCTTGTACTCTTTTTGCTATCAAATCTTCTGAAATTTCTTGATTATATACTTGTTGCATTATAGAAGTAGATTTATCAGGTTCGCTAGAAATTATAGATTCTAATACTTCGCTATAATCTTCATATTTTGTATATATACCTTCAAGGTTCAATACTCCCAAGCCACCTTTTTTGCTAAAATCAACAGCAAATGACGGGGAAACCACGGCATCCATAGCGGAAGCTAGAATAGGTAAATCAAATTCTAATTCATTAATTTTAAATTTTGTGTCAGCTAATTCAGGATTTATTGTGAATTCTCCGGGAACAATAGCAACATCATCGTAACCATATGCGTGTTCTAGCATGAAACAACCTTAAATTTGTAAATAATTAAACAGATTATACCTCAGAATATTATCTCATCAAACAATGATATCGAATGAAATCTTTAAAAAATCAATAAATATGTTTTTTTAAAGTACATTATCTAATCCGTACACAAAACCTTGAAGAGACTTAATTTTTCTAACAGCTCTTAAAACGCCTGGCATGAATGATTTTCTGTCAATAGAATCATGTCTTAAAGTTAAAGTTTCACCAAGGCTACCAAACACAACTTCATGGTGAGCTACATATCCTGGCATTCTTCTACTATGAATATTTATCCCTTCAAAATCACCACCTCTTGTATTAAGAATCGATTCTCTATCCGGAATATTTTGTTTGAATTTCCTATTCTTTTTACCTTCTAATATTGACTCCACTATAGATATAGCTGTTCCAGATGGAGCATCAATCTTATTTTCGTGATGCATTTCAGTAACATCTGAAAAATCATAATAATTAGAAATTTCTTTAACCATTTTCATCAATAAATTAGCACCTATTGAAAAATTAGGAACTAAAAATACTGTGAAATTGTAAGTTTTAGATATTATTTTCAATTCATCAATTTGCTTGCTACTAAAACCAGTAGATCCAATGATAATATCAACTTGATTTATTGCACATTCATTAATTATGCTCATTGTAGCTTCGGAATTAGTAAAATCCACTACAACATCAGCTTTATTACTTTTCAAATCTAATGAATCAAATATAGGTATACTTATTTTATCAAGTTCAATTTGTCGAGGTTTTTTATCTATACCAAAAGATAATTCCATATCATCAGACGAGGAAATTGCGCCTAATACATATTGACCCATTTTACCTGATGCGCCATTTACAGCAACTTTAATAATTTCATTTTTCATAAAATTACCCTATTAAGAAGAAATAAACTTATATTACAAACAAGCATAAATAAGATTAATCTTTAAGTAAAGCTTTCCTAGACAATGATATTTTTCCGTCAGGAGTAACTCCTTTCACTTTTACATCTATCACATCACCTACCTGTACCACATCTTCTACATTCGCCACTCTTCTATTTTCCAATTCACTAATATGAACAAGACCGTCTTTAGCAGGTGTAAGTTCAACAAAAGCACCAAAGTCTCTTATACTTACAACTTTTCCGGTATATATCTCACCTTCTTTTATCTCTTTAGTTAATGCTTTAACTTTTTCAAGAGCAATATTTAGAGAATTCTCATCCTCCGAAGCTATAGATACAACACCGTCGTCATTAATATCTATCACAGCGCCACTTTCTTCAGAAATACCTTTTATAGTTTTTCCACCTGGGCCAATTAACAAGCCTATTTTATCAACATCAATCTGATGTTTCTTAATTCTTGGAGCGTCTGGTTTTAAAGATTCTCTAGGATTTGGTAATATTGAAACAATTGTTTCAAGAATATCAGCTCGCCCTTTCTTAGCAATATCTAATGCATTTCTAACTACTTCCATGGATATAAATTTTTTCTTTATATCTAACTGAATCGCAGTAATTCCTGTATCAGTTCCAGCTACTTTAAAGTCCATATCACCATAATGATCTTCAATTCCTTGAATATCTAACATAACATCATATTTATCATTATCAGATATCATTCCAACTGAAATTCCAGCAACTGGTTTTTTAATAGGAACACCTGCATCCATCAAAGCTAAAGTAGCAGAACATACAGTTCCCATTGATGTACTACCATTAGATTGTAAACATTCAGCTACAATTCTTATAGCATATGGAAATTCATCTGCGTCAGGAAGGACTCGTCCTAAAGCTTTTTCAGCCAATTGTCCATGACCTATTTCTCTTCTTCCGGGGGATCTCATGGGCCTAGCTTCTCCTACAGAATAAGGAGGAAAATTATAATGAAGCATAAACCTTTTCTCGTCAAGTGGAGTTAATGTATCTAATCTTTGGTAATCTCTTGCAGATCCTAATGTAACCAATGATAAAACTTGAGTCTCACCTCTGGTAAACAATCCACTTCCATGAACCTTTGGAATCAAATCAACTGAACCACTTAAATCTCTGATTTGATCAAATTTTCTTCCATCTTCTCTGATTTTGTCTTCTAAAGTAATACTCCTGAAAACATCAGCTTTTAATTTATCAATTTCATTATGATAAGTTTCTTCAGTATTTTTATTTTCCATGTAAGAATTTATTATTTCTTTTATTTCATCTTCTTTTTCAGATTTTGTACTATCTTTCTTATACACATCTTTCAATTGAGACTTTAGTGAATCTGTAAGTTCGGAATATATAGATTCATCAAAATCGTAATTAAATTCTACATTATCTTGACTATGTTTATTAATAAAGCTATCTAGGTTATCTATTATTTCGTTATTAACTTCTTGAGATTTTTCGATTGCTTTATACATTAAATCTTCGTTAATCTCGTCACCTTCCGCTTCAATCATCACGACTCCATCTTTCGATCCCGAAACTAATAAATCAAAATCACTATTATCTAATTGCTCATATGTAGGATTAACAACAATTTCGTTATCAATACATGCAATGTTTGATGCAGCAACCTGTATATTAAAAGGAATATCAGAAATTGCTAATGCCACATTTGCACCAACAACAGCTAACCAATCTAAAGGACAAGTCAAATCAACAGCCAATGGTAATATGACTATAGCTACTTCATTCTTAAATCCCTCAGGGAATAAAGGTCGTAAGGTTCTATCGATTAATCTAGCTGAAAGAATAGCTTGCGAACTTGGTCTTCCTTCTCTTCTGAAGAATCCTCCGGGTATTTTGCCTCGAGCATATAATTTTTCTTCAAAATCAACAATAAGAGGGAAAAAATCAATTCCTGCCCTGGGATTACTCATTGTTGCTGTGATTAGTAAAACATTGTCTCTATATCTCAATAAAACCGATCCATTTGCTGCCTTAGCTAATTCGCCCGTTTCAAAAGTTATTTTTTCTCCATCAATTAAGAAATCGAATTTATCTTTAATCATTACTACTCCTTAGATAATTAGGTGATAGGCACAAAAATAATTATTTATTTTCTGATGCCTAAGGAAGTTAATATATTTTCATAAACACTAAGATTATCTTTACTTAAGTAATTCAATAATCTAGATCTTTTTCCAACTAGTTTAAGCATTCCGTGCTTAGAACTATTATCTCCAGGATTTGATCTGAGATGATCTGTTAGTACATCTATTCGATTGGTTAGTTGAGAAATTTGAAATTCTGCAGAACCTGTATCATTATCATGCTTCTTAAATACTTCTTTTACTTCTTTTTTATTCACTTTATTTATTTCTACTATTATTTTTATATTATTATCAGAATAGATTCTAACACATAAAATAAATATTATTACTTAATATAGTAATGTTTTCGGATTTTTTTATAAACAAAGAATTTATCAACAGATATATACAATAATTTGTATTTTATGTGTTATACTCTCTCTCGTGCTAAATTATATAGATAAATTATAAATGACAATGACATCAATAGAAAATACATCAAAAACAGAACAAAAATTAGACTTAAAAAACATCAATCCTAAAGATCTTTTAGATGCTGGCATCCATTTTGGCCATGAAAAAACCAAATGGAATCCAAAAATGAAATCCTACATTCATTCAACTAGAAAAGGAGTTCATGTAATAAATATTTTCAAAACATTAGAAGTACTAAATGATGTTACAAAATTTGTCAAAAACCTAAGCGCTAATGGCGGGAAAATATTAATGTTGGGAACAAAAAAACAATCACAACAAACAATCAAAAATGCTGCGATCCAAAGCAATTCTTCATATGTTGTATCGAGATGGCTAGGCGGCACAATGACCAACTATCAAACCATATTAAAAAGAGTAAAGCACTTAGCGGAATTAGAAGAAGAACAAAAAAATATTGATTCCTCATCATTAACTAAAAAAGAATTAACTTTAATAAATAAAAAAATCAATAAATTAAATAAGTTTTTTGAAGGTTTGAAAAACTACAAAAAACTTCCCGACTGCCTTTTTGTAGTAGATGTAAAAAAAGAAAAAATTGCTATTAATGAAGCAAATATTTTAAAAATACCTGTGGTTGGATTAGTTGATTCTGATTCTGATCCTTCAGGAATAGATTTTGTTATACCGGGTAATGATGATTCAATTAAATCAATAAAATTAATATCTGATGTTATTTCAAATTCAATAATTGAAGGGAAAGGATTATTTGCTCAAAAAACAAAAAGACCCCCTCCATCACAAAAACCTACTGCTAAACCTTCTATAGCAAATGTGAATAAAAAACAATAATATAAAATTAAATTATTACGGAGTCTCAATGAATACTGATTTAGTTAAAGATCTCAGAGAAAAAACAGGGGCTGGTATTATGGCTTGCAAATCTGCTCTTGATTCTAGTAAGGGCGATATAGAATTAGCAATCAAAATCTTACAAAAACAAGGGATTGCCTCTGCTCGAAAAAAAATAGGTAGAAATGCCAAAGAAGGTATAATAAGTTCATACATTCATGCTAACAATAAAATAGGAGTTCTTTTAGAGATAAATTGCGAAACTGATTTTGTTGCTAATACAGAAGATTTCAAGAACTTAGCCCATAATATTACTATGCAAATAGCTGCAATGAACCCAATTTATATAGATAAAGATTCTAATCCTGAAATTATAAAAGAAGAGAAGCCAAATGAAGAAAATTGTTTATATAGCCAAACATTTATAAAAGAAAGCGAGAAAACAGTAAAAGATTTGATCGAAGAAACTTCTGGTAAATTAGGCGAGAAAATAGAAGTGAAAAGATTTCAAAGATTTGCTATTTCAGAGTAAATAATAATTCATGTCAACAGAAAAAAATCCCATAGTAAAAAGAATCTTATTAAAAATAAGTGGAGAATCATTCAAAGGTTCAAAAGATAGTGGGATTGATCCTCAGTCTATTAATTATATGGCACAAGAAATAAAAGAACTTGTAGAATTAGGTATAGAAATAGGAATAGTTGTTGGTGGTGGAAATATATGGAGAGGAGCAGAGGCTGAAAAAGAAGGAATGGATAGAGCTACAGCCGATTACTTAGGGATGCTAGCAACTATCATTAACGGAATTGCCTTACAAGACTCTTTGGAAAAAAAATATAACATCGACACAAGAACTCAATCAGCATTAACAGTCCAGCAAATTGCAGAACCTTATATTAGAAGAAAATCTATCCGACACTTAGAAAAAAAAAGAGTAGTAGTTTTTGCTGCAGGAACAGGGAACCCTCACATGACAACTGATACTGCGGCTTCATTGAGAGCTATTGAAATCGAAGCAGAAATTTTATTGATGGCAAAATTTGGCGTTGACGGAGTATATTCAGAGGATCCCAAAAAAAATAAAAACGCTTCAAAATATGATACTATAACCTATCAAGAAGCTTTAACTAAAAAATTAAAAATTATGGATTCTACAGCATTAGCCCTATGCATGGATAACAATCTTCCCATAATAGTATTTGATCTTTTCACAAAAGGAAATTTGAAAAACATAATAATTGGGAATAAAAAAGGAACTTTACTAAGTAACAATAATTTGATGAAGTAGGTCATTATGGAATTTGAAATTGAGAATATCAAACAGTTTACTAGTGGTAAAATGCAAAAATCAATGGAAATATTAATAGATGATTTGTCTTCAATAAGAACTGGGCGTGCTAGTACAAAATTAATTGAAACAATTAAAATTAATGTTTATAATTCTTTACTCCCTTTAAACCAATTAGCTTCAATAAATGTGATTGATTCAACATTAATTAATATTAATGCTTGGGATAAAAACAATATTGATTCAATAGTAAAAAGTATACAAACATCTGATCTAGGTATAAATCCTGCAGTAGATGGAGAGAACATCAAATTAAATATCCCTCCATTAAGTGAAGAAAGAAGAAAAGAATTATCTAAAGTAGTAAAACAAAAAGTCGAGCAATCTTTCATAGCAATCAGAAATATAAGAAGAACTGTTATTGATCAAATAAAATCAAACGAAAAAAACTCAGAAATTGGGCAAGACGAATCTAAAAGAATGCAACAAGATGTCCAATCAGTAACTGATTCTTTTATTGCAGATATGAATAAAGTTGGCGAAAAAAAACAAACAGATATACTTAACATCTAAATAATGTCATGGATAAAGTTCATCCTAAGAACATCTCTCATGTTGCAATAATAATGGACGGAAATGGACGATGGGCTGAAAATAAAAACCTCGATCGTTCAAAAGGACATAAGAAAGGATTAGATAACATCATTCCAATAGTACAAGAACTAATCGATTGGAAAATAAAACATATTACTCTTTTTGCATTTTCAACAGAAAATAATAATCGTCCATATGACGAAAAAAAACATTTGGTATCATTACTAGAAAATGCATTAAATAATATTGCGAAAAAAACAGATGAAAACAATATCAATCTTTCTTTTATTGGTAATTTAAAACATCTACCAAAAAAAATAATTTCTAAAATTGAAAGACTAAATGAAATAAACAAAAATGATTCATCTAACAAGCTTATAATTGCTTGGAATTACAGTGGTAGAACAGACATTCTTGAAGCAATAAATAAAACAAATGACAAAAAAATTACAGAGAAAAATTTTGATGATTTACTTATGACAAAGAATATTCCTGATCCTGATTTGATAATAAGAACAGGTAATCAAATAAGATTAAGTAATTTTATGCTTTGGCAATCAGCTTATTCAGAGTTATATTTTTCTACAAAATTATGGCCTGATTTTAATACCAAAGATCTAAATGATGCGTTGAATCAATTTATGGAGAGAAAAAGAAATTATGGGGCTGTCTAATATAAGATTAAGAATATTATCAATTGTTTGTATTCTCTCTCCACTTTTGCTTTTAACTTTGTATAGCGATATATTTGCTTTCTTAATAATAATTACAATGTCTTGTTTGATTGTTTACGAATTGATACTTAATCAAAATAAAAATAAAAAAATAATATACGGATTAATAGCAGGGATTATATCAATGTTGCCATTCATAATAAATTCATATTACGATTCTGTATCAAGCATTCAAAATAATACTTTTTATATTATTTCAATATTAATTATATTATTATTTTTTATCTTACATATACCAAAAAAAACTCATTTAACATCAACTTTCATAAACAATCTGACCTCCATTTTATTTGGCTCTATAGTTTCAATATACATAGCCTTGATACTAATCATCAATAAAAAAATATTTTTATTGATATTGATGATTATCTCTATTAGTGATTCTAGTTCTTTTGCTATAGGGAAGATGTTTGGCAAAAATCAACTAGCGAAAAGTATTAGTCCGGGCAAAACCATCGAAGGCGCGATAGGTGGTATAATTCTAACGATAATTATCGGATCATTTGTTTCGTCAATTTTAGTCAAAAACACAATATTAACTAGCATAACATATAATCTTATGCTAGTTTTAAGTGCTCAAATTGGAGATCTGTTATTTTCAAAAATTAAACGGAATAGAAATATAAAAGATTTTGGGAAGCTGTTTCCTGGCCATGGGGGACTGATTGACAGAATTGATTCAAGTTTAATTACGTTTATGTTTGGGTATTTTATTTTTTTTGAATGGATAAAAGTATGAAGAATATATCTATACTTGGCTCTACTGGCTCAATAGGAACGCAAACATTAGAAATATGCAAAGAAACTAACGCGTATAATATTTTAGGATTGACATGCAATAAGAACACAAAATTATTAAACAAGCAAATCAACCTCTTTAATGCTACGTATTTTCATTCAAATAAAGCAATGGAATCAAAAGCAAAAAATATTTCACCAAAAGAAATTGCTGTTGATAAAAACATGAATATGTTAGTGGTTGCCACGGAAGGCCTTTCTTCATTAGAGCCAACAATAAAAGCTTTAAACAATTCTAAAATTGTAGGTGTTGCAAACAAAGAAACTCTTTTATGCGGATATGAATTCATTCTTAATTCCATAAATACAAACAAAGGTAAATTAATCCCTTTAGATAGTGAACCTGCAAGTCTGAAAAATTTACTTGCCATTAATAATAAAAAAATTAATAAGTTAATAATCACAGCTTCTGGAGGTCCTTTTAGAGATAAAAATATAAATGAGTTGTCAGAAATATCTCCAAAAGAAGCTCTAAATCACCCAACATGGAAAATGGGGAAAAAAATATCGGTGGACTCCGCAACATTGATGAATAAAGCATTCGAAGTATTAGAATGCAGTCTTTTATTTAATTACCCGACAGAAAAAATAGAAGTTATAATCAATCCAAAAAGTGATATTCATGCATTAATAGAATATGAAGACAATTCAATCATTGCTTCTCATTATCCTCCAGATATGAAAATTCCAATATCAGAATTTCTATCTGGAAATATTTCTGCAAAATCAAAGCACATCCTTTTATCACAAAAAGATTTGAAGAAACCTGATTTCGAAAAATTCGACCCTCAAAAATATCCTGCATACGAAATTGGCATGTTCTATGGTAATAAAAGAGGTAGTTGGATTATTGCATTATGCGCCTCAGATCAAGCAGCAGTAGATTTATTTCTGCAAAAAAAAATAAAATTTACTGATATACCTAAACTTATAGAATATGTTTTACAAAAGCATATAGAATCAGAAATATTAACAATAAATGATATATATAAGTTATATAATTCTACAATAAACCAAACACATAAAGTAGTTGAAACTAAATGGAAATAACAGGATATATTTTATTTGTACCAATCATATTTTTCATAGTTGTTTTCCATGAACTTGGTCATTTTCTTCTAGCAAAATTATTCAAAATAAAAGTTGAAGAATTTGCCATTGGGTTCCCTCCTAGGATATACGCCAAAAAAATATTTTCCACAATTATAAGCCTAAATATTATTCCTTTAGGTGGTTATGTAAAACTTCCTGATATCGAAAAACCAGATATGGATGATGTTTTTTCAGCAAAGCTAAGCATTAAGAAAATTATAATATTTACAAGTGGATCATTATTTAATTTCTTCTTAACATTCATCATTATTGTCCTAATGTATATGTCTCCTCACCAATCAATAGCAGGAGATATTTTTATTCAAAAAATCGCACCAGGATCTCCTGCAAAACTGTCTGGATTAATGGATGGAGATGTTATAAAACAAATCAATGGAGAAAATATAAATAATATTGATCAACTTATTTCAAGTATAAATAATTCAAGCAACAAACTATCTTCAATTAGAATAGACCGTGTTAAAAACCTTTCGTCATTTAATTCTATACAAGATATACAAACACTTGATTTTAATTTAACGCCAAGAACTTCAGTTACAAAAAGAAAAGTAGTATCCATAGTTGCAGATTCTCTAAAAGAAATATCTTTAAAACAAGCTCAAGAATATAATTCGAACCTTTTAATTGGGGACTTTATGACAGAAGGGAAAATCGGTATATTAATAAATATGAAAAACACCTATCAAACAACAACAAAATTAAACTTCCTAGATTCAATAAGTAAGTCTTATAAAACTAATTCTATGCTATTCAAGAATATCAAATATATTTTCGTATCTGATGACAATTCTGCTATGGAATCTAAATTTACAGGACCTATAGGAATAGCTCAAATTACTAATCAATCTTCAAAACAAGGTTTTCAATCTATAGCAGAGCTTATAGCATTAATTAGTTTCTCTTTAGGTATTTTCAATTTAATTCCTTTCCCTCCCTTAGATGGCGGAAAAGTCTTATTTGAAATATTCACATTAATTAGAAAGGGTAAGCCTGTTCCAAATTTCATAACAAATAGAATACAATTAATCGGAATAATTATTTTATTTAGTTTGATTGTATATGTAACAATGAGTGACATTAGAAACATTATTAATAATTAAATGACTAATATAAGAAAAAATACAAAACCAATTAATATAGGAGATGTACAAGTGGGAGGTAATTCTCCTATTTCAGTACAATCAATGACCAAAACACCCACAACGGATGTAGAAAAAACTTTGACTCAAATATTTAATCTTCATGAATTTGGGTGTGATATAGTTCGATGCGCAGTTCCAGATATGGAATCCGCAATAGCATTAAAAGAAATTGTGAAAAATTCTCCTATCCCAATCATTGCAGACATACATTTTCATTATGAATTAGCAATAGAGTCTATAAATTCAGGAGTAAAAGGATTACGATTAAATCCCGGTAATATAAGAGATAGTTCTAAAATTTCAGACATAGTTAAAATTGCTAAATTAAAAAATATTCCTATAAGGATAGGAGTCAATTTTGGAAGCTTGCCTCCGGTTGGATCAATTGGCAAAACAAAAGGTATATCTAGGCATAAAATGGGAGTTGAAGAATTACCAAAAAATTCAACTGGTAGTGTTACAAATTATTCGCAAGTTGAACATATGATTAGAACTGCATTATGGGAAATTGATATTTTAGAATCCTTACAATTTTATGATATAAAAATCTCAATGAAAGCATTCGATATTGAAACTACTGTAGAGGCTTATAAAGGGATATCTAAATTAGTTCCCTACCCTTTACATTTAGGAGTAACTGAATCAGGGACTAAAGATTCAGGATCAATAAGATCAGCAATAGGAATAGGAATGCTCTTGTACGAAGGTATAGGAGATACAATTCGAGTATCATTAAGTGATGATCCCATTGAGGAAGTGAAAGCAGGTAATAATATTTTAAAAGCATTAAACTTAACACAATCTGGAATTACACTTGTTTCATGCCCTGGTTGCGCAAGAGCAGATGTAGACATCATAAAATTAGCAAACGACGTGGATAAAATAATTCAAAAATCTAAATCCAAATTAAAAATTGCAGTAATGGGATGTGAAGTAAATGGCCCCGGAGAAGCTAAGGATGCTGATCTAGGTATTGCCGCTGGCGTAGGTAAAGCAGTAATATTTAAAAAAGGGAAAAAAGAAAAAATTGTAAGTTCAGAAAACATGCTAAAAGAATTCGAAAATGAAATAAGAAAAATGGAAAATACAAGTAAATGAAACTAAGTAAAATGCTTTTCAAATCTCTTAGAGAAACACCGTCGGATATAGAATTGGAAAGCCACAAAATAATGATAAAATCCTCCATGATCCATCAAGCAGGATCTGGTATATATACATATCTTCCATTAGCTTGGAAAGCTTTAAAAAATATAGAAAATATCATCAGAGATGAAATGGATAAAATTGGAGGGCAAGAATTAAGAATGCCTGTCATACAACCCAAATCTTTATGGGATAAATCAGGAAGATCACATTCAATGGGACAAGAATTATTTACCTTAACCGATAGAAGAAAAAAACCTTTTGTTTTGGCGCCAACTCATGAAGAGTTATTGACAACAATTGTAAAAGAAACTATCTCTTCTTATAAATCTCTACCACAACTAATATACCAAATCCAAACGAAATTAAGAGATGAACCAAGACCTAGAGGAGGACTTTTAAGAGTTAGAGAATTTGTAATGAAAGATGCTTATAGTTTTGATTTAGATAAAAATGGCCTAGATCAAAATTACGAAAAACTTTCTGAAGCATATCAAAATATTTATAATAGATGTGGATTAGATGTAATTAAAATTGAAGCGGACAGTGGGGCAATTGGAGGTAAGGATTCTCATGAATTTGTTGCGATTTCTGATGCTGGAGAAGATCGAATCGTAATGTGTTCAAATTGTAATTATTCAGCAAACTCTGAAAAAGCAGCTTTTAATAAGACAGAGTACACAAAAGAATCCACTTCAATCGAAAAAAATGAAATTCATACCCCTGGCGTGAAAACAATTACTGAATTATGTAATTTTTTAAATATAGAAAATTATAAAACAATAAAAGCGATGTTCTATAAATCAAAAGAAAAACTTATATGCGCTGTTATTAGAGGGGATTATGAAGTTAATGAACTAAAGCTTGCAAGAGCTTTAGGAGATCCTGAAATAGTTCCTGCAGATTCTAATCTACTAGAAAAACACAACATACCTTCAGGTTCAGCATCTCCAGTAGGTAAAAATATATTTACAATTGCAGATGATTCTATTCTTAAATCAAATAATTTTGTTGCTGGTGCTAATAAGCATGATTATCATATGAATAATATTAATATTGACATAGATTTCAAGGCAGATATAGTCGAAGATATTGCACTTATTCCAAATGAAGGAAAATGTATAAAATGTAATTCTGATTTATTATTTAAAAAAGCAATTGAAGTAGGCCATATATTTAAACTAGGGACTGTTTATTCTGAAAAATTCGAAGCAAATTACTTAAATGTAAACGGTAAAAAATCTACTATTGAAATGGGATGTTATGGAATAGGGACAGGCAGGTTACTTGCCGCTATATTAGAACAAAATCATGATGAAAACGGGCCTATATTTCCTGAAAGTATATCTCCATATCATGTTATTATCACAGCTTTGAAATATGAAAATTCATCAATTAAAACATATTCTGATCAAGTATACGAAGAGCTTAAAAGAAATCAGATAAGTGTGATTTTAGACGATCGTAAAGAATCTCCAGGAGTCAAATTTTCTGACGCTGATCTTTTAGGATTTCCAATAAGAATAACAATAAGTGAAAAATTGATTCAACAAAATATGCTTGAATTGAAGTTGCGAAATTCTAAAGAAAGTATCACAATTGATAAAAATGAAATTTTAAACTATCTAAATAAGTGAGATGTATATGAAAGACTTTAGAAGTGACACAGTAACTTTACCCACTCCCGAAATGAAACAAGCTATTTTCGATGCTGAATTAGGAGATGATGTATACGGAGAAGATCCAACAGTTAATGAACTCGAAAGATTAAGTGCCGAAGTATTCGGAAAAGAAGATGCAATATTAGTAAGTACAGGCACAATGGGAAATTTGGTTTCAATATTATCTCATTGCCAAAGAGGTGAACAAATTATCATTGGTGACCAATCACATATTTATAGAGCAGAAGCCGGTGGATTTGCATCACTTGGAGGAGTTGTTCCAAGAATATTACCTAATAATGATGATGGAACGCTAGATTTAAATGAAATTGAGTCAAATATAGAGCCATTAGATATTCATAGAGCCCCTACTAAATTAGTAGCTTTAGAAAATACTGCCAATGTTGTTGGCGGTAAAGTCTTATCAAAAGAATATATGGATTCTGTAAAACAAATATGCGACAAACATCAACTAAATTTACACATAGATGGAGCAAGAATATTTAATGCATCTGTTGCATTAGAAATGCCAGTAAAAGAATTAACTAAAAATGTAGATTCATTAACCTTTTGTTTATCTAAGGGATTAGGTGCTCCAATAGGATCCGTTATTGTAGGGAATAAAGAATTTATTTCTCAAGCTAGAAAGTGGAGAAAAATGGTTGGGGGTGGAATGAGGCAAGCAGGAATAATTGCTGCAGCAGGAATAGTAGGAATGAATAATCATTATTCTCAAATCAGTAAAGATCATAATAATGCAAAACTTTTTTCTGAAGGCATGAATAAATTTAAAGAAATATCAGTAGAAGAAGTACAAACAAATCTTGTTTTTTTCAAATTAAATATAAAAAACCCTGGATTATTAGCAGAAAAACTACAATCAAGAAATGTGCTTGGAGGGAACGCAGGATTCAGATGGAGATTTGCAACTCATTATGGAATCGAAGAATCAGATATTAATGAAACATTAAATATATTTGAAGAATCACTTAAAGAATTATAGATATGTCAACAGATTCTCCTTATCAATTCCAAGAAAGATCTCATATAGAATTAAGAGCTGACACTTATTCATTACCATCACCTGAAATGAGAAAAGCAATGTACAATGCTGAAGTAGGAAACGACGGTTTTGGAGAAGATCCAACTGTAAATAAACTTGAAGAACAAAGCGCAGAGCTTTTTCAAAAAGAATCTGCTGTCTTTGTATCGAGTGGTATTATGGGAAATTTTTTGTCTATCCTAGCTCACTGTAAAAGAGGAGATCAAATTATTCTTGGTGATCAATCACATATTTATACTAATGAATTAGGTGGATATGCATCATTAGGTGGAGTTTTTCCTTGTGTTTTAAAAAACAAATCAGATGGGACGATGAATTTAAATTCTATTTTAGAAGAATTAGATCCATATGAAGGATCAAATGAAGATGTGCACTTAGCTCAAACAAAACTTATTGCAGTGGAAAACACACACAACAGTTGTGGAGGAAAAGCGATAGGTATGAATTATTTTGAAAAATTAAATAATATCGCATCAAAAAAACAAGTCCCAATACATTTAGATGGGGCAAGAATATTCAATGCATGCATTGCATTAGAAAGTAATCCTGCTGAAATTACTAGGAATGTTGATTCGGTTCAATTTTGTTTATCTAAGGGATTAGGTGCTCCTGTAGGATCATTGGTACTCGGATCAAAGGAATTTATAGAAAGAGTTCGAAAATGGCGTAAAACCATTGGGGGAACAACTAGGCAATCCGGAATATTAGCTGCAGCAGGTTTGATTGCTCTTGAAAATTATGAAGAAAGTATAAAAAGAGATCATGATCTTTCAATATATTTAGAACAAAAATTATCTTTAATTGAAAATATAAAAGTAGAAAGCGTCCAGACAAATTTAGTTTTTTTCGAACTAAATGTAAATAATCCTCTAGAAATTTCAACAAAACTAAAAGAAAAAGGAATCAATGGAGGAAGCAGTAGTAAGCGTTGGAGATTTGTACCGCATTACGGTTTGACTAAGAAAGATATTGATTATGTTAGCATGTCCCTCGACAAACTAATTAATAACTCCTAATTTTTTCATTTCTTGTTTTATAATTTTAATAACTAATTCTTCTTGATCATTAAGAATTGTAATTGGATCTATAAATAATTTGTTGTTTTTAATTCTAGATAGCATTGGCGTAGGATATGATTTGAAATTTAAATTTAATTGCCCTGCAGTTATATTTAACATATCGCAATTAATAATAAGAGAATAACTCTTTATACTCTGTTCAGGAATACTGCCTCCTCCTATCATAGTCATCGATTTTTCTACACTGAAAATATCATTAGTAGGAAGCCTTAAGAGAATCTTTCTTGTTTCATGATTTAATTTGTTTTTCCAATCATTAACTAAATCATATATATATATATTAGATTTAGAAAGGATATTCCATAATGGGATATCGTGATATTGATCATTCAAATAAAGTTGTAATGTAGCATGTAATCCAGACAATAAAACTTTGTCTAATCTTAAAGCTCTAGTTAGTGGATGTTTTTCTATGATTTCAACATATTCATTTTTCCCAGCAATAATTCCTGCCTGAGGCCCTCCAATCAATTTATCTCCTGAGAAAAAAACCAAATCTACTCCATCTCTAATAGCATCTTGCACTGTGGGTTCATACTCAAGTCCATATTCTTTTGTGTCAATCAAACATCCACTTCCCAAATCGTAAAAAACAGGGACAGATTTTTTCTTTGCCATGTCAACGATTTCTTTTATATTTGGTTTGTATGTAAATCCTTCTATTTTAAAATTGCTCTGATGAACTAGTAAAATACAACCAGTATTTTCAGATATTTTAGATTCGTAATCTTCTACATAAGTTTTATTCGTAGTCCCAACATCGATCAAAATCGCATTGCTTTCAATTAAAACATCTGGGATTCTAAACCCACCACCAATTTCAACAGATTCAGACCTAGACACTAACACTTCTTTATTATTACAAATAGCTCTCAATGCCAAGAAAACCGCAGCTGCATTATTATTAATAACTAATGCGTTTTCAGCTTTAGTCAGTCTATTTATAATTTTCTTGAATTTTTTTAATCTGCCACCTCGTTTGTTTTCATCTAAATCATATTCCAAATTAGAATAATTAGAGCCAATATTGCTCATTGCTTTAATTGCTTGTTTAGACAATGGAGCTCTTCCAAAATTGGTTTGTAATATAACTCCTGAAACATTTATGATTTGTTTTGGGTGATCATCTGTTAAATCATTTAAATTAGTCTGCAAGTTTTCAAATATCATTTCCATTGTTATATTAAGGGCTGAATTCTTTGCATCTCTGTATTGATCAAGTAAAATTCTCAGTTCATTAATAACTATTTTCCTTGAAAATAATTTAGTAAACTCTTCAAATCTTTTTTGTTCAGATATCTTTTGTATACTTGGAATGTTTTTCAAATAATCGTTTTTCATCTACAATTCAATATGTTTATTATTAGATAATTTAATTGTAAAATAATTATTAATTATAATCATCGCATTCTAATTAAAAATGTACTGTAATAAATGTATAGCTGAACAAGATTATCAAAAAGATAAAAAAATAACGTGTGCATCAATTAAATGTAATAATTTTATATATTTAAATCCAAAATTAGCTGCATTAGCAGTAGTAATAAAAACAGATACAATCTTACTAGTAAAAAGAGATATTATGCCAAACTATAATAAATGGAGTTTACCTGCAGGTTATGTTAATTTTGGAGAATCACCAGAAAAAGCTGTCGTTAGGGAAGTATTTGAAGAAACAAATATTAATATAACCGTAAACAAACTAATCACAGCCAATTATAATGAAGACTCAAAAGTTACAGTTCTTTGTTATAAAGCATATTATGAATCAGGGGATATTAAAATTGGAGAAGAATGTAAAGATGTGAGATTTTTTAATATAAATGATTTACCTGATTTACCATTCGAATATGATAACGAATTAGTAAAATTATCAATTAAAGAATAAGGAGAATAAATGTCAGAAAAAACAGGGCTTGATATTAAGTTAGAATCAGATCAATTGGAATGGTTAGAATCTAAAGTGAAAGAATACGATTTGGACGGTGTGTCAAAAGCATTAAGAATCCTTTTGGATTATAATATATTGGAATCGAATGATGAAGAAATTTTTTCTGATGAAAATATGAGATGTAGGCACTGCTAGTTGAACCAACAAAATAAATTAACAAGAACAATAATAAATGAAAGCAATTTAAAAGATTTTGCAAAAGCTGAAGCTATAGCGTATACATCAGAGCCAACAAAATATTACATAGAACGCTTAGAAAAACTTGCAGATCCCAAAAGAGCTATTGCATTATCAAATGGGGACAAAATCATTGGTACTGCTAATTCATTTTCAGAAGTTATATCATTGCCAGGCAATAAATCAGCTAATGTTTCTGCTGTTTCTTATGTTAGTGTTCAACCAACTCATAGAAGACAAGGGATATTGTCTGAAATGATGAATATACAACTTAATGAATTTTATTCAAAATATAAAGAACCTTTAGCAATATTATGGCCTTCCGAAACAGCTATTTATGGTAGATTTGGTTACGCCCCAACTCATGAAAAACACTATGAAATCGCTAAAAAAGACGTTCAATTTATCCCTGGAGTTGTAAACAAAAATTTTGAAGCAAAATTTTTAGACAAAAAAGAAGCTATAAAATTATTTACCGATTTAAATAATGAGTTAATGAAATCAAGGCCGGGAGTTATGAAATTAACTCAAAAATGGGCTGAAAGAAGAATCAATGATTTGATCGTACACCATTTAGGTACTGGACCATCTTACTTTGTTGGCATATACAATCATGACAACCCTGTTGGATTTGTAACTTATACAATAGAAAATAGTAGTGAGGATGGAGGAAATATGCCAGCATCCTTACATATTTGGGATATTATGTATTTGAATATAGATGCTGCTATTAAACTATGGGATTTTTGTTTAAACATTGATTTAGTTGAGATTATATATGCTAAAGGAGTTCCTGCAGATGACATATTAGAATCAATAATAATGTCGCCAGGGAATTTGAATTCAAGAATAACAACAGGGTTATGGATTAGAATTGTGAACGTGATTGAAGCTCTAAAGAGCAGAAATTATAACAAAAAAGGTAAAATGATTTTCAAGTTAAAGGATTCTATAATTAATGAGAATAACAACACATTCTTACTAGATACAGAAAGTGAAAATTCAACTATCTGTACAACAAGTAATGAGTCACCAGATATAGAAATTACAATTAATGGATTATCAGAAATGTATCTAGGAACATTTAATTTAAATAATTTAATAGCATCTAAAAATATTAAAATAATAAATACAAATATAATCAATTATATAAATGATGCATTCAGGGAAAATATCACACCATTTTGCCCTATGCATTTTTAAAGGAGCAACATGCCTAAAGCTGAAATATATGCACTTGGTAGTGAAATAGTACTAGGGCAAACTATCGACACAAATTCTGCTTGGATTTCATCTAAATTGAATGATCTAGGAATAGAAACAGTACAACACGTGTCAATTGCAGATGATATTGAAATCATAAAATCAGTATTAAACAATTCTGTGAGTGAGATTATTATTATAGGTGGAGGACTAGGTCCTACAGAGGACGATTTAACACGAGAAGCAATTTCGGAAGTTACAGGAATGAAATTATATACAGACCCAAAATTATTAGAAGAAATAGAAAATCGATTCAGAAAACGAGGATTTATATTAACTAAAAACAATGATAAACAAGCTATGATTCCTGAGACTGCTAATGCAATACATAATCCAAACGGAACAGCACCGGCTTTTTCTATTAAGTGGCAAAATAAAATTATTTATGCCCTACCAGGTGTCCCTCATGAAATGAAATGGTTATTTGAAAATGTGGTGCTACCGGAACTGATACAATCATTTTCCATCAAAACAAAAATAGAATACGAGACTCTTAAAGTATTAGGTATGGGTGAAAGTACAGTAGATGACAAAATAGGGGATCTAATGAAAATTGATAATCCTGTTGTTGGATTATTAGCACATCCTGGACAGGTTGATGTTCGAATAACTGCTACAGGAGTAGATGATGAAAGAAAAATTTTGATAGATAAGACAAAAAAAGAAATACTAGAAAGATTAAATGAGACAACAATAATTTCAGAAGATTTAACACCTATTGA
>Ga0209501_10001312_pt1 | contig 27633 bp, 25 predicted proteins | sample ArcticOcean_MG_C_4_FD_187434 | JGI IMG/M metagenome (GOLD analysis project Ga0209501, IMG submission 187434) | Marine microbial communities from western Arctic Ocean - ArcticOcean_MG_CB4_134 (SPAdes) (version 2) | ecosystem: Environmental > Aquatic > Marine > Oceanic | place: Arctic Ocean...
ACCTAATAGAAGACCATAAGCGGTAATCTATGGCTTTTTTATAATAACTTATAACCACTTTTCATACGAGGCTGGCACCAAGATATGACAAAAGATCACAAGGTTTGTTATAATTTTAACAGTGATGACAAAGGTTTTGTATTTTAGGAAATGTATCATTGCCACGGAGGTACCCCAACGTTCCAATCCCCTACCCCGGTTCCACTCTTTTAAACCTAATGAAGGCAACAAGTATCAATAAAGAAGCTTTAATAACAATTTTATCAATAGTTATTGCAATATTAATTGCTTATATAGTTGCTATAGCTGGAAATCAAGGTTCAATTAGGATTCTAGATTTTCCTATGTTTGGATTATGCTTTATTATTATATTTGCAATACAATGGGTTGTTTTCATACCGTCGTATATATTTAAAACAGAACGTTTTTTCGATATTACAGGTAGTCTGACATATTTATCAACAGTAATTATTATTCTGGCCCACACAAAAACAACTGAACTTCGTTCTTTACTTATTGCTGGATGTATTGCTATCTGGACTATTAGGTTAGGAATATTCCTATTTAGCAGAATTAATAAAGCTGGGTCAGATGGCAGATTTGACAATATTAAAACAAATTTCCTTAAATTATTACAAGCGTGGACATTGCAAGGACTTTGGGTAGCTATAACAATTGGTGCTGGATTAGCAGCTTTAACTTCAGTTCAATATAAACCCTATTCAGTTATTGATCTTACTGGATTAATAATTTTCTTAACGGGATTCAGTATGGAAATTATATCAGATCAACAAAAACAAGATTTTAATTCTAAAAATAATTCATCTTTTATAACAACAGGTCTATGGAAGTATTCGCGGCATCCAAATTACTTGGGAGAAATAATCCTTTGGTTTGGGATAGCTATTATGTCGGCAACTAATATGTCAGGGTGGCAATATATTACATTAATTTCACCAATATTTGTTAGTTTACTATTGATTAAAATCAGTGGAATACCAATGGTTGAATCTAGATCTGATATCAAGTGGGGAACCGTGGAAGAATACAAAATATATAAAAAAACCACTCCGGTTCTCATACCTAATTTATTCAAGCTATTTAAAAGAAATTAATTATTGATAGCTTATTTTTTGAATTGATATATACCATTTTTATTTTCGATTAAAAACCACGAGCTCTTAATACTTTGTATATCAGAACTTTGCTTATCGAATTCCAATTCTCTAGCACAATTATGGAATAGGCTACCATTTAATATAGACTCTTCGGTTAATAAATTTAATTCAACCATTAATCTTAAAGCTGCAGCACCCCATTTATCTGGACCTATATCACTACTATCTCTTGAATAATTTTCTGAAGCAATTTTAAGAATATCACTATTCGGATTACTATTATTATTTATTTCAGAAACTAAAGTTGTAGAAAAATAATGAGCTCCACCTTCAACAAACCAAATTGTATTACTATTTTCTTCATCTTGATTTTGTCTATTTTCACATTCACCTTCCATTGCTAAATCTTGCTGAAAAGCATGGTAAAATTCGTGTAACAATAAATTTTGAAAAACTTGCAGCGTTTCATTTTCTCGCATTTGTTGTGTTATCCCCATAGCAACAACTCTAGAAGTGGCACATACGGTATGCATAGTTGATGCATCGCCTCCTTGCTCAAGCCATGCTCTATAATCAGAAATATGTTGATTTAAAGCTCTATTATCGCCTTTAACACAAGGTTCTTCCTTAAGCCATTTTTCAACCTCACCCAATATAGATTCTATTTGAGATGTGGTTAATAGTCGGTCATGTTGAGAAAAAATTCGATCTGCATAATCTGATCGAATTAATTGTTCAGGATTCTTTCTATTTCCAACAGGGTATATAAAAGAAAATATGTTCGATTTTCTACTTTGCATTTTAGATTCTGCTAATGTGACCCATTTTTTAATGTCATTTGTTGGATAATCAGAATAATTTAGTATTGTTATAGTTGGAGTAGTTATAGGATTTGGTATAGGCTTGGAAATAACGGTAGGTGTTGATGTAGGTATTGATGTAGGTGTTGATGTAGGTATTGATGTAGGTATTGATGTAGGTGTTGATGTAGGTGTTGATGTAGGTATTGATGTAGGTATTGATGTAGGTATTGATGTAGGTGTTGATGTAGGTGTTGATGTAGGTATTGATGTAGGTATTGATGTAGGTGTTGATAGTTTTGGTTCAAATTCTTGTAGCATTGGAGTAATTGTTGGTTTTGGCTCTAGATTTTGTTGCAACTTTCCTGAAGTATTCACATCTACAGTTGATTGATTATCTTTCGTTTCTGAAGATTCTTCATTAGAAGAACTTCCGCAAGCTGTTAATGTGAATGTAAGAATTAGTAGTAGAATTATATTTTTCAAGTTGCTCCCAATATATTAATCATCACTGTATACAAAGTTAGTTTAAAAAACTCTAGAAACTGAATATTGTGTTTCTTTACTGAAATTCCGATCTCCAATACAACCGTATTTCAATGGGCTCCATCATTATGAATCTTAATATTATAAGTATCATATTTAGAGTTAATAAGATTTCTATCCATAATAGTATCTTTGTATTATAAATTTACTATTTATAAATTAAGTGAATCTTTAACAGTACTTCCTATGTGACTTGTAGTAGAAATCACTTCTACTCCTGCAGAATACAAGGCTTTAATTTTTTCTGCAGCTCGAGCGGATTTACCGGTGATTATAGCACCTGCATGCCCCATGCGTTTACCTTTTGGAGCACTAGCTCCAACTACTAATCCAAAAATTGGCTTATGGAAATTCGATTTTATATACTCTGCAGCTTCTTGTTCTTTTGTCCCACCAATTTCGCCAATAAGAACTACAGCATCAGTTTCATCGTCTTTTTCAAACATGTCTAGTATATCAATGAATGAAGTTCCTGTAATAGGATCTCCACCAATACCTACACAAGTTGATTGACCAATGCCTAGTTTTGTAAGTTGTCCGACAGCCTCGTATGTTAGTGTTCCACTTCTCGACACAACTCCAATCCTTCCAGGCATATGGATACTTGCTGGCATAATTCCAACTTTACAATTTGAAGTTGGAGATATCATTCCAGGACAATTTGGACCAACTAAAATAGAAGATTTACCTTGCAAATAGTTATAAATCTTTAAAGAATCTAGTATGGGGACACCCTCTGTGATACAAGCTATTGTTCCAATACCTGCATCTATAGATTCAGAAATAGCCTCAATAGCAAAAGCAGGAGGAACAAATACTAATGAAGTATTAGCACCAGTTTCACTAACCGCCTCTTCAACCGTATCGAAAATTGGGACAGTATCTTCAAAAGTGTTACCGCCCTGGCCAGGTGTGACTCCCGCAACAACATTAGTGCCATAGTTTTTACATCTTAGAGCATGAAAACTACCCTCTCTACCTGTAATTCCTTGTACAACCAGCTTGGTTTCTGAATTAACTAAAATACTCACTTATTTCTCCGTTATATAAATTATGAATTTGAAAATTCTTTTCTTGCATCGTCTAAATTATCGATTAATTTAACATCTAATGATGATTCTAATAAAATTTGTGAGCCTTCATCTGCATTAGTGCCTAGCATTCTAACAACAATAGGTGGAATGTTAGTCTCTTTACTTGCTTGAACAATACCTCTAGCTGCAACATCGCATCTAAGAATTCCGCCGAAAAGATTAACAAATATTTTGTTTACATCGGGATCCGAACAAATTATTTTCATAGCTTCAGCAACTTTATCTTCATCAGCTCCGCCCCCAATATCTAAAAAATTAGCAGGTGTGGCTCCTCCTTCTGAAATAACATCCATTGTTGCCATAGCAAGTCCAGCACCATTAACCAAGCAGCCTACATTGCCGTCTAATTTGACGTAATTAATACTACTTTCACTAGCTCGAGTTTCACGTTTATCTTCTTGATCTTTATCTCTCATATCAAAAAGGTCTTTATGGCGGAATAATGAATCATCATCAAAGTTGATTTTTGCATCTAATGCTATTAGTTGATTATCATGTGTGATAACTAAAGGATTTATTTCCACCATTGAACAATCTTTATCACAAAATAATTTATATAAATTACTTATCAATGCAGTAAAAGGGCGAATCAAATCTGAATTGATATTTAGTTTTTTAGCTAATAGTCTCAACTTATAGGGCTGTAGTCCTAATATTGGATCAGCATGAACAGTTAATATTTTATCTGGATATTGTTCTGCAACTTCTTCTATATTGACGCCACCAAATTCACTTGCAACACAGATGATTGATTTCGAAAATGCATCCAATACAATTGCTAGATAAATTTCACGTTGAATATCATACATCTTTTCAACTAACACATTATTAACTGGAACACCTGTTTTCCCAGTTTGTGCAGTAACTAAATTTGATCCTAATAGGCTAGAAGAAAATGATTCAATTTCATTCGAAGATGAAAGTAATTTCACACCACCAGCTTTTCCTCTTCCTCCAGCATGAACCTGTGCTTTTACAACAACCTTAAAATCATATTTAGCAGCGATCTTAGTTGCTTCTTGAGGCGTTGCGGCAACTAAACCTTCAGGAATAGGAATTGAGTAATTTTCAAAGAGTTTTTTTGCTTGATATTCATGGATATTCATATTTAAACCAATCGTTTATTATTTGGCCGTCAAAACACCCACTTTATAAATTATCTATACAAAATCAGTAATAATAACTTATAAATAGTATCTTTAACTATATAATGGTATAGATTATTTCTATTAAATGCAATGATTTGGTCGATAGTTAAATATTTATATAGCCCTACTATTTTCTCAATATTTCTGTTTAATAAAACTAGATAAATTGGGTAATAGACACAGATTTATGCATTGTTTTATCTACTTGTTTTCAAAAAATCGCTGAACATTCTTGGTATTAAGAGCATTAACATTATTTTCTGATACACCCAATTCAATCAATTTGGGTAATACTTTACGTTTAATAAATAGATACCCGTCAGGATTTCTTTCCCATCGTGCAGCTCTTTCAGTCATATTCGCATTGTGAATTCCCAGATTAAAATCATGAGAAAGCATGATACGATCTCCGTACCCTTGATCTATAAGTTCTTTAATAATAAGAGTTCTCGTATTCCAATCTGGATTAGAACCAGGAAAGTGATCTAATCCAAGCCATGCACCCTTATCTAGTATTCCTTTGAGGTAATCTGAATTAGTTGTATCATTACTATGGCCAATACAAACTCGATTTAAGTCCACACCTTCTTCTTGTAAAATCCTAATTTGTTCGTTTCCCACAAATGCAGGGGAATAAGTATGAGTAAGTATTGGTACTTTTGTCTCCAATTGTGCTCTTGCAACAGCACGACTAACAGAATCAAAACGTTCAGTAATTCCTTCTCTATCTGTAGATATTTTTATGACTCCTGCTTTTATTCCAGTACCTTGAATTCCTTCAATTATTTCACGAACATAGAGAGGTGCAATTAAATTGGGGTCTATTCCAACAAATTCTCGTGGTGGTACTATCCAACTACCTGTTGTAGTAATAATATTTATATTACTTTTCTTTGAAACTTCTTGTAATAAAAGCACATCTCTTCCTAAATCAAATGGGGCCATATCTATAACCGTAGCAATCCCTTCATTCTTACATTCTGCAAGATGAGTTGTGGCTGTCTCTATTGTGCTTTCTCTGTCGATAAATTCTGGATACACTTCTTTCATACCAGCAGATGTACTTAGAATATGTTCATGGACTAAAGTATACCCAATCTGTGAACTTTCTATTGTCCCTAAGACAGTATTAATTGATGTCATAATCACCTCACTATCGCTTTTTGGTAGTGTATATATTATAGGTCTTTTGTTAGATTCATAACCACACTCTAGATAGAGAATATGTTTTAGTCTTTAATCTTTGGCGGTCTTGTGAATAATATTAGAAATCCAGACAGAATATAGAGTGCTATAAATACAGAAAATATCATAGTATATGAACCTAATTTATCATAATAATAGCCTGCAAGAATCGGACCTATTGCGAGAGAAATAATATTAAACGGTGTAGTTAATCCTCTAATTGCACCAAGGTTTCCTCTCCCATAATAATCAGCCCAAACAATTATTGACATCAATACTATAGCCCCTCTGAATAAGCCGTAAACTATTGCAAAACAATAAAGCATAAAAAGTGTATTACCAGCAAGTAAGAAATAAGTACCAATACCACTACCAATCATTACGACAAAAGTTAAATATCTGACTGATATTTTTTCTAAAAGAAATCCAAATAAAACTCGTGCAAAACCTGCAAAGATAGCCCATAAAGATATTATCAAAGCTGCCTGTGTTGAAGTAAAACCTTGATGTACAATATGATTGATTTGATGTGTCAGTATTGCCATTACTGATATATTGCTTAATCCAAATGAAAGAATAAGAAGCCAAAATTGATGTGTTTTAGCAGCCTCTTTTGGGGTCCAAGACTTTGTATGAGATTCCAATCTATTATTACTGGGACCCTCTTCATCAGTAAATCTATTATCAGGTAATAATCCATAATCTTCAGGTTCTCTTTTCATCATAAAAGATACCGGTGCCATAATTATCAAATGGAGTATTCCAAGAAATACCCATGCAGTTTGCCAAGAATAACTAGTAATAATAATATTTATGACTGGTATTAAAACTACTACCCCCACTGAACTACCCAAGTCTGCAAATCCTAAAGCTCTTCCTCGAGTAGCTATAAACCATTTGGAAATAATTGTACCGGTTACCAAATTACTAATACCAGTAATAGCGATTGCACCTATTAATCCATAGAATATATAAAATAACCAAACATTGGTAATAAACCCAAGTGTAATCGTCGCAAACCCTGTAAAGAGTGTAGAAATAATAAATAATGCTTTTGGTCCTGAAGCATCAACTCTTGGACCAATAATTGGTCCAAGTATAGTACCTATAGCTTGCCGAATTGCTATGCCTATAGATATACTAGCAATTGACCAGTTTAATGATGAAGACATAGGCTCTATAAACAACCCAACTGCCACAAGCCCAGTCACCGAGTACATTGCATTTGAAATGAAAGAACCTAGCACGACCCACCAACCCAGATATACAGATCGTTTTTTCATACTAGGCATTTAAATCCCACCTTTTAGCAATGCATGTCGATATATATTTTTCTCTGTCATACTTCTACTCTGTCGATATTTCCCATTGTAAAGATCGTTCAACAGATTTATCCCAAGTAGATATTAATCGATTCCTATCTTGATTTGACATTGAAGGATAAAAATTACCCCCGTTTGTCCATTTAGATTCAAGTTCCTCAATTCCAGACCAATAACCACTACCGATACCTGCCAAATAAGCGGCACCTAGTAAGGTTGTTTCTGCTATATAAGAACGATGAATATTAAAATTAGATATATCCGATTGAAATTGCATTAAAGTATTATTGGATGAAGCCCCTCCATCTGCTTTAAAATCTTTCAATGGGATATTCGATTGATCAAGCATTAAATTAATAACATCATTACATTGATAAGCTATTGATTCTATAGCTGCCCTGGCAATATGCCCACGATTACTACCTCTAGTTAGTCCTTGTATACTTGCTCGAGCATCAGGATCCCAATAAGGAGTGCCTAAACCTGTAAATGCCGGAACAAAATACACCCCTCCATTATCGGTAACACTTAAAGCTAATTCCTCAATTTCTGAGGAGGTTTGAATAATTTTAAGCTGATCTCTTAACCATTGTATTGTGGAGCCAGCAGAAAATACTGCGCCCTCAAGAGCATAAGAAATCTGTCCATCTAAACTCCAGGCAATTGTCGATAAAAGTCCTTTATCAGCAGAAATCAACTCAGAACCAGTATTAATTAACAAAAAAGCACCAGTCCCATAAGTCACTTTCATCGTACCAGATTCAAAACAACATTGACCAAACAATGCACTTTGTTGATCCCCTGCAATTCCTGTTAGAGGAGTTGAGGAAATATTATAAAATCCTGCCGATATATCTGCCAATTTCGCACTCGAAGGAACAACTTCAGGTAACATTGATAATGGTATATTCATAATATCCAGAAGCTCTTTTGACCACTGTAACTCATTAATGTCAAAAAGCATTGTACGGCTTGCATTACTTACATCAATTACGTGCTTTGATCCTTGAGTTAAATTCCACACCAGCCATGAATCTATAGTACCAAATGCTAAAGACCCTTTCTCTGCCAATTCACGTGCTCCAGATACATTATCTAAAATCCAAGAAATCTTAGTTGCAGAAAAATATGGGTCTATTGTTAATCCTGTTATCTTTGATATAGTTTTAGACAATCCCTTAGCTTGGAGTTTTTTACAATAATCAGTAGTTCTTCTACATTGCCAAACAATCGCATTATATATAGGTTTGCCTGTAAATTTATCCCACACAATTGTAGTTTCTCGCTGATTAGTAATTCCCATAGAAACGATTGATTGAAAATTTATTTTGCACTCGTCTAATAATAAATTTACTGTGCTTATAACACTTTCAAGAATTTCTAAAGGGTCTTGTTCTACCCAGCCAGGTTTAGGGAAATATTGTGGAATTTCCTGGTATTTTGAAGCTACTAAATCACCTTCATGATTTACTAACCCAGCTCTAGTGCCAGTAGTTCCTTGATCGATAGCTAGTATGTAATCCGGATTTTTCATAAACAAACTCACAGAATTTAGTAATTCACACCTGGTAATGTAAAATTTGGGTAAATATTTTCAGAAAACAAAACATCTTCTTCCGTCAAACCTGAATACACCAATACTGAATCAATACCAAAATTTACCGCACCCAAAATATCAGTTTGTAATTGATCCCCTATCATTATCATATCCATAGTCTTTGTCCTTCGAAAAGCTTCTTCAAAGATCTCCTTATATGGTTTACCCAACCTTGTTATATCTAATTTAGATTTATTTGGGTAGCGAATATCTACAAATTTTTCTAACCACAAAAGAATACTACCCGCTCCAATACCAACATAATTTGTCGTTTTAGGATATAAGAGATCTGGATTTAACAAAACTATAGAAATAGTTTTCCCTTGATCAAGTATTTCAAATATTTTATTTATAAGATCTTCAATGTCTGAAAAAGAATAATTGTCTGGAGAAGCCCCTATAATTAAAACTTCAAATTCATCTTGATTAATTACTCCTCCTGCATCTGCAATATAACTAAAACAGTCATCTGTACCTAATACTCTACATTGAGAGCCAATAAGATTATTATTCTCAAAATAGCGATAAATTAATGAACCAGCTGTAATTATTTTTTCTTCAGTAATTTTCAGGCCCAAGCCTTTATAAAATTCCGAAGAAGTTGCAACGGAACGTGATGCATCATTTGTGACTATATAATAAGGCTTCTTGATATTATTTAGATGATCAATCAAGAGTTGCGCACCAGGCAATACTCCATATTCGTTCACTAGGACACCATATGCATCAAATAAAATTGCTTTATAATTAGTAACAATGTCATTAATATTAGTATTGGGTATATCAGAAAACTTCACTTAACACCTTAAAATCATTCTTGACCTTGTATGAATGCTGAATGAAAAGGGTCAACCCCTCCTCTAACAGTACCATCTTCGGATTTTGTTATAACTACGGGGCTGGCAAAACTAGGAAAACCTACATCTAAAGAGTGGTCTCCAATAATTTGAAACCTATGCCCTCGTGGCTCTAATTTTGATAAAACCTCAGAAGAAATTCGAGGATCAGTACTTATTACTTTAGCGCTACAATCTATCCGCGGAGAATCAATAGCTTCTTGCGGGCTCATACCATAATCTATGCATTTAACTATCAGCTGTGTTACACAATTGGTGATACGACGACCACCAGAAGCACCTACTGACATTTCGACACCATTGTCACCTAGAACTAATGCAGGAGTCATATTATTTAATGGGAATTTTCCCGGTTTTATAGAATTTACTCTATCTGCAATTGGGTCAAACCACATCATTCCATTGTTCATGATAACTCCAGTTGTTTTGGGAACAACCCCAGAACCAAATCCAGACATCAGGGTATTAGTTAATGAAACTGCATTCCCGAATTTATCAATAACTCCTAAATGAGTTGTCCCTTTATCTTCCGAAGGAATACTTGCTGGAAGCACTTCTGTTGGCTTCCTACGTTCCTCAATCCATGGATTGCCTGGTCGATAATTAATTTCTTTTCCATCTGAATATTGTGATAATCCACTCATTTCTTGAAATCGAGTTTTTATATACCCATCAGAAACAAGACCATCCCAAGGAACATCGACAAAATTTGGATCTGCTAAATACTTAAATCTATCAACATATGCCATTCGAGCACTTAGGATATATGCATGTATCATCTCGATTGAATTATGCTCAATTTTACTTAAATTAAAGTTGTTCAATAATTTTAATGTCATTGCACTAGTTGTACCTGCGCATGCAAAAGGAGGTACACGGATAGTTTTATCTCTGTAGGAAAATTCCAATCCTTTATCCCATACGAATGGAGTATATTGAGCAAAATCTTCAGTAGTAAGAATTCCACCATTATCATGTACATCTTTTACAATAGCATTAGCTACATCACCTTCATAAAATCCTTTGGAGCCATATTTACTGATTTGTTCTAACACATCAGCTAAATCTGGTTGTTTAAATTTATTTACATCATTTATATCGCTTGTAGGCATTACTCCTGATGGCATTAATACTCGACGTAATTCATCATATTGAAAAACAAAACCCATCAGTTTACCAATGTCATATAAAAGATGCCAATGAGGTGTAATACCTTCTCGAGCTAATTTAATAGATGGGGCAACCAAATCTGACCATGGCATCGAACCATACATTTCATGGGCTTTGTATAACCCAGCTACAGCACCAGGTATAGCTATAGATTTAAATCCATGAATATTTTCATCATTTTTTACACTAGCCCATCCAAAACTACCTACCCCCTGTTGGCTAACTATAGAATACATATCAGGGTTTGCACTCAAAGATGCTTGCATGGGAAAGCCTATAACTCCTCCCTTTTCACCAACCTGGAAATTCAGATATCCACCACCACCAATGCCACTAGATGTTGGTTCAACAACTCCTATAGCAAAACATGCTGCTATAGCCGCATCGATAGCATTCCCACCATTATCTAAAACAGATTTTCCAACTTCTGTTGCATACCGATCTTTTGTTCCAATCATACCAGAAGTTGATATTGCTTCAGATTTTACTAAACTCACATTGCTTTGATTATTAATCATAATTTTATCCTTTAAATATTATTGAAAATTGTAAGTTAATTTATTAATTCATTCAAAGTATTAGCGAAATAATCGATATCTTTTTTTGTTATTCCATAATGTGGCACAAGTCTCCATCTTTTCTCACTGTGATACGGCCCAGCCTTTATTCCTTTTTCATTTAATTTTTCTGAAATTTCAAAAGGATTCTCTACATCCAATTCTAGATAAACTAAATTTGTTTCAACAGGTTCAACATGCACTTTTTCTAATTCTAATAACCTTTTTTCAAGATATTTTGCTAATTCATGATCATTTCTAACACTATTTTCATAATTATTTAAAGCAACAATACCTGCTGAAGCGATTATCCCTGCTTGTTTCATAGAACCACTTATTATTTTTTTCCATTCTTTAACTTCATTTATAAAACCCAAACTACCAACAACTAAAGACCCTACTGGTGCCCCTAATCCTTTTGAAAGACAAAATAATAATGAATCTGCTTTTGCCGTTAATTTTTCAGGAGATATCCCTAATGATACAGAAGCGTTAAATATTCTTGCTCCATCAATATGTATAGGGATATTATTTATAGATGTAATATCATATATATTATCCATATCATTGACACCTAGAACTTTTCCTCCACAAAGATTATGGGTATTTTCCACAACGACAACTTTAGGTTTTTGCTGGCTTTGTTGATAATCGATATGATTATGTATATCTTCTAAATGTATCATTCCTCTACTATTAGTTTCTACTGATTTAGGGATAATCCCTAACAATTGCAATAAACTTTTTTTCAAAGATTCATTTCTATTAAATTCTCTATTATATGTATGAGAATTATCTCCAATAATTACACTTTCACCTTTTTTGCAATAAGCCAATATGGATAACAAATTACCCATTGAACCACTAGAAACAAATGTTGCAGATTCTTTGTGGAAAATTTCTGCGCTCATTTCCTCCAATTTATTAACTGAAGGATCTTCTCCAAAACCATCATTACCAACCTCTGCACTATACATAGCATCTCTCATTTCAGAAGTGGGTAGGCTAAACCCGTCTGCTCGTAATTCAATGTATTTTTTTTCCTGCGGCGAAAAAGCATCTACTATTGCCATATTTTCCTCTCGATTAAAGATACTAAATTTGGTGGGTATAATACCAGAGTTACGTACATATTTACATAGATAAACACCTTCTTAATACATTTTATATGCTAGAGGTTACATAGCATATCTAAAAGTGTTACCATTCACCTGTGTGGAATTACAAATTAGTTAGATTATGAAATTACCTTTAGCTCTACAAAATCCCAATTTTCGAGCCTTTTGGGGAGGCACCCTGATATCTGTTATAGGGTTCCAAATGTTAAGGTTTACTCAATTTTGGCTCATATATGATATTACAGATTCTTCTTTATACATTGGATATTTAGCACTAGCCAATGGAATCCCTACAATTGTCTTTAATATAATTGGTGGCGTATATGCAGATCGATTAAACCAAAAAGTTCTTGTATTTATTACACAATTATTATTAGCAGTATTAATATTTGTTTTGTTTTGTTTAACCTTTATGGGTGTAGTAAATGAACTGCATATTTTAATTCTTGCATTTTTATCAGGATCTGTAGAAGCTTTTGACCAACCAGCGAGAAGAGCCCTCTATCCGAGTCTAATTGACAGAGAAGCAATTCCTAGTGGAGTTGCATTACTATCTGGAATTTGGCCTGGTACAAGAATAATCGCACCAGCTATAGCTGGTTTTCTTATTGTATGGACCTCAGTCGCAACAACTATACTAATATCAGCGATTGGTTTTTTGATCATGGCAATCATCGCAATAAATCTAAAGGTAAACTTTACCCCTCAGCAAAGAAGTACTTCTCCGTTAGAAGATCTTCTAGAAGGGTTTACCTATATAAGAGCACATTCAATATTTAGATTCATTATTAGTATCACATTTTTTCAAAGTTTCTTTGCATTAGCATATATCCCTATGATGCCAGTAATAGCAAAAGAAGTCCTAAGCCTTGGTCCTGAAGCTCAGGGTGTTCTTCTTGGTGCAAGTGGGCTTGGAGCATTATCAACAACAATTGTTATCGCTATAAAACCAAATCTTGGTTCTAAATTTTTCCATGTAGTTATTGGAAGTTTCCTTAGTGGGCTATCTGTTGTGTTTTTTGCTCTTTCAACCATACAAAGTGGATCGTACTATTTGGCCATTGTCTGCATGTTTATTGTAGGTATTTTCGGGACACTTCCAGCCATTTCTGCACAAAGTTCTTTACAACTTTCTGTTCCAAATAATTTACGGGGAAGGATCATGGGTCTGTATGGGTTAACCTTTAGCCTTAGGCCATTAAGCGGTTTTCAAGCTGGAGTAATTTCCGGATTCACGAACCCTACATTTGCAATAGCATTTGGTGGAGCTGCTCTCAGTATCTTTACAGTTGCAAGTTTCATTACAAATAAGAACGTACGAAATTTTAATCAAATAATTGATAAACAATAATTTCATTTCTTTTTCAATCTAATAATGATAATATAAAATAGGTTTTTGTTTACGAAGTATATAAACCTAAATTATCTGATGAAGACTATTCTAATAACATCACTAAACCCCACCGAGGGTAAAACTTCTTGTGCTCTCGGTATCACGAAATCCCTCAATAACAAGGGATATAAGTCGACATGTATTGAATTATTTAATTCAAACAAAGAATCAATTGAAACAAAATTCATTAAAGAATTATATCCAACTGAACTTGGATCTTTTCCTTACACGCTAACAATCACCAATAACTCTTTAGTAAATAAAAACGAAATTCTTCAGGATATAAACCAATTCAAAGATACAACTGATTATTTAATAATTGACGCACCAAGCCTTGCTGACATTCCTCAAGAAGTTACACAATTCTACTCAGAAATACCTGAAATTAGTACTGTTTTAATTATAAAATTGGAACCCTCTGATTCTCTTATTACTCTTCAAGCAAAATTAAATAGCGCAGCTACACTCATGGAAAACACTATTAGTAGTGTGATATTCAATTCTGTCCCAAAATATTCTGAACGAACACTAGAATCCTACATATCTCAATTAAACGAACAAGCTAATATTCCTATATTAGGCTTTATGGCACAAAGTAGAACTATGAAAGGAATTACACCAAGTAATATTTTGAATATAACCCAAGGAAAATTAACTGCGGAACATCCTGTAGAATATTATGAATCAAAAATTATAGAGAGGATTATGATTGGAGGAATGGTGCTAGGTTCAGGAAAAGATTATTTTAATCGATTTAATAAAAAAGCAGTATTAGTTCGAGGGAATAGACCTGATATACAAATGGCTGCCATAAATAATAATACAAATTGCTTAATACTCACAGGTGAACATACTATTACTGACTATATAAAGTATCATGCAAGTGAAGAAGAAATTCCAATAATTTCAGTTGATGGTAGCACAAATGAAACCCTAAATTTAATTTCCTCTCAATTCATTGAACTAGATTTATTACATAGATCAAAAGTTGAACATATATCAGAACTCATAGATCAACATATATTGTTAGACAATTTACTATAGGAATAATAGTTGAAGGTTTTAGGCAATCATTTATTAGTTGAGGCGAAGAAATGTAATGCAAGTCTACTCAATGATTTAAGTTACATAAAATCTATCATGACTAGTGCTGCAGAAATATCTGGTGCTACAATAATTGGAAAAAACTTTAATAAGTTTTCTCCTTTAGGAGTTACAGGTATATTAGCAATAGCTGAATCTCATATATCTATACACACATGGCCAGAATACAATTATGCAGCAATAGATATTTTTTCTTGTGGCACCACATTTAAACCACACAGAGCTGTAAAGTTTTTAATAGAAAAATTAGAATCTGAAGATTTCGAAATTAAAGAAATTAAACGTGGTATAAATAACACTAATAATTTAGAAACTAATATAAATTCTTACTATAATGAGCAATAAAACTAACAGTTGGTATATTGAAAAACTTACTGAAGATTTCTCTTTTTCCTTACGACTAAATAAAGTTATTTACACTGGGAAATCCAAATTTCAACAAATTGACATTATTGATACGAAACCTTTTGGCAAAACTCTCATTTTGGATGGTAAAACACAGTCTTCTGAATCAGATGAATATATTTATCATGAATTATTAGTCCAACCTGCTCTCCATTCTCTAAATAATGTAAAGAATGTTTTTATAGCTGGCGGTGGAGAAGGTGCAACTGCTCGAGAAGTTTTATGTCACACTGGTGTTCGTTCAATAACCATGCTAGATCTAGATGAAAAAGTAGTTACGTTATGCAAAAAATATTTGCCTAATCATCATAAAGGTAGCTTTGACGATAAAAGAATGAACTTAATTTATGAAGACGCATCAACATACTTAGAATCAACAAAAGAAATTTATGATCTAATTATTATTGATATACCTGATCCGTTAGAATCCGGACCGGCATACAAACTGTTTACTCAAGAATTTTATTCAGTTGTATCAAACCACCTAAAAAGTACCGGAATGATGGTTCTACAAGCCGGTGCTTGTGGCCCACTAGACCATAAAGACATATTTACTGCTATATATAATACAGTGCAAAGTATTTTCCCTATAACACGAGGATTTAATGGTTTTATTCCTAGTTACAATTCTGTTTGGGGATTTATCATCGGATCAAAAAAAATAGATCCTGCAGTAATTCAACAAGAAAAAATTAATGATAGGATAGAAAAAACACTAAATACAAAACTTAAATATTACGATGGTAAATTGCACGAAGGACTATTCAATTTATCTAAAGAGATTCGAGCTTCAATAGAAAACGAAGATAGAATTATAACTCTTGATAATCCGATATTTATTGTATAGTTACACTTCAGGAACAACGATCTGAGCAGAAGCAATTAATTGTCCTAATTGATTGGTTCCAGTTAATTCAACTTCAAGCTCAATCTTTCCAGTCTCTTCATTAACATATTTATTATTAACTTTACCTGAATATTTCACTTGATCGCCTGGTCTGAATGGCTCTAAAGCTCGCATACTAAATTTACTATAGACTAAATTTTGATAAGGAAACGATAATTCTAATGCTTCCATCATATGTCCACATGTTGCTACACCCATATTGACAGTCCCGGCAAAAATTCCTGTCTTTGCATATTCAGGATCTGTATGTAAATTCTTACGCACTTCATCAGTTTCTGTAGGAGTTGCTCTATTATTAACCTTTGCATACATATCAATAGTTTCTTGAGATTCAGTTTTTGTCATTACTATTAATTCGTCACCAATAGATACATCATTAAAATTTGTTATACTTGCATTGATAGGCATAATGCTCCCTTCTGAATATTTATATTCGCGTTTTTTGTCCCGCAGATCTTTCCCAAATAATATTGTAAAGATATTCTGCCACTAATTCATCTCTTTGGTTCTTTGCTTGAATCTTAAAACTTACAAATTTATTACCACTTTTAGTTTCCCACCTGTTAGAAATTTCGGTAGTACTAGTAATAGTATCACCAGCCAATACAGGAATACCAAAAAATTTAGCTTCTGTACCAGCAAAAGGAGTACTCCTTGGAGATTTAGCATATTTCTCTGGACCTACGTAACCATAATTTTCAAAAATGTCATGCCTTCTCATTGGCGCAAAACTATATATCATAGATAATGGTGCAACAAGTTGCTGAAATCCCTGTGATTGAGCAGCAGTCGTGTCATGATGTTGTCGATTATCATTTTGTATCGAATTTGAATATGAAGAAATATAATCTTCTGTAATTTCTATAGTTAATGGAGGAGCTGAATGCCCTATTTCCATAACATCCCATGTATAAACTACTTCTTCCTCTGCGTTACTCATAATTATCCCCTTTAATCACTTTCTTGGATTGTAGATTGCTCATATAACTGAGTCAAGTATAAAACTATAAGTTACATTTCAAAATTAATATGTGATATTATTTGACCATCCAAAGATTAAGAAAATCGAACTGGAGGAATAGCAAATGCAATTTGGAGTATTTTTACTTTTACAATCTCCTGATGTCCAACCTTCCCCAACTATATATGATGAAGCAATACAACAAGCAGAGTTAGCTGACGATCTCGGATTCAACACGGTTTGGCTAGCTGAACATCACTTTTCAAGTTATGGATATCTTCCTTATCCTCTAATGATGGCAGTTAAAATAGCTGAACGAACAAAAAATATCCGTGTTGGTACCGCAGTATTGGTATTGCCTTTACATCACCCATTAAAGTTAGCAGAAGAAATAGCCATGGCTGATCAATTAACAAATGGGAGAATTGAAATTGGATTTGGACGTGGATATCAAGAATATGAATTTGATAGATTAGGTGTAGATATAAATAAAAATAGAGAAATGTTTGATGAAAGCCTGGAAATTATATCGAAAGCCTTACAACAAGAAACCATAACATATGAGGGAAATTATTACACAATTCCTGAGACAGCAATTTTCCCAAAAACTATTCAAACCCCTCACCCTGCTTTTTGGATCGCAGCACAAAGCCCTGATAGTATTAAGAAAGTAGTTCAAAAAGGGTATAAGTGCATAACTGGAGGTTCTAGCGCACCATCAGGAGCAGTGAAGCAAAACTGGGAAGTTTTTCAAAATGCAGTTGAAGAAAGTGGAGCAGGATGGCCCCAGGAATTTGCTATACAAAAACAAATCTATGTCGCCGAAACTGAAGACGAAGCTCGAAAAGAATTAGATAATGCTATGTGGCACTACAGGTTAGTAACTGCTCTAAGAGCAAACACACAAACAGTGGAAAAAGGAAAAGCTATAGAATCCATTTTGGATAACGAACCTGATTTAGACACCGTATACGATGAATGGTTAATATTTGGAAACCCAGAGACATGCATTAAAAAAATACAAAAACTTATTGATACGACGGGTATTACATCTTTGAATTGTGTATTTAAAATTGGAAGAATGGACAATGAAAAAGTAATGAAATCAATGAAACTTTTTGCTACAGAGGTTATGCCTCAATTTAAAGGTGTCATTGGAACAGGGCAAAAAGTAATAGTAAAACAATAAATAAAACATGATGCAGCTTATGAAACAAAATATAGTTCCAAGTAAACTCATAAATAATCAAAAGATAATCTTAACATTAGGAATCCTTTCTATTTTAGCTGGTATTTTTTCTGCATGTTTTATTGAATCTAAGGAACAAATTCTTTTCACACAAGGAAATTCAATATATTTAATTGATTCAGATGGAAACAATTTAAAAAAATTAGTATCTAAAAGTCCCAATAGTTCTCCTTCATGGTCTCCAAAATATGACAAAATATTGTTTATTTTAGATGCAAATGCGATTGCAACCGTTCATAGGGACAAACTGGATGAAATACAAATTTTTGAAGGGTTTAAACAAGGCTTAGAAATCAGCGATTTACAGTGGTCTCCAAACGCAAATTATATATCTTTTAATGCAGACAATAATATTCACATTTATGATATCAACTCTACAGAAGAAGTATTACTACTCCAAGGATACTCATACCACGACTGGTCAAGAGATTCAGAGTGGATTGCAATTTCTTCTAGTAATAGCGATAGTGGAGGAATTATTCAAAGAAACCCTCTGGGTGTAAATGAATTAAAGAAGACAATAGATCCTTCACATTTTTCGCCAAAATGGTCTCCTCGAAATGAAAAATTGGCATTTTTAAAACCAGATGAAGGTGTTAATCATTTATATCTTTTAGATGTAGAAAATAACAATGCTTCAAGCGAACCTGTATTACTCTATAAAGACTTAACTCCTGGAACTACCTATTCTTGGTCTCCTAATGGAAAATTTATTGCTTTCACCTCTGCTAATAATCAAGAAGATAATGATGAGATATATATAATTAATATTGAAACATTCGAAAAAAATAGACTAACAATTAATTCAAACAAATCTGATCGAAATCCGGTATGGTCTCCTGATGGTAGTAGAATTGCTTTTATTTCAAGTCAACAAGAAAGCAATTTAAATAATATTTTTGCTGCTTATATCATGAACGTCGATGGAACGAAACAAGAAAAGGTTACTGAATACGCCCTGAGCAATCAAACTCTTAGTTGGTACGCACACAATTAACGACTCAAACGGGGATATTAGGTAGCGGCCTGATCTTCATAGGCATTAGTTGGATCTAATTGGGCTGTTTTTATATGATCAGGGGATATAATCCCACCAGAAAGCACAAATTGCAAAGCATCTGAAATTTTAAGATCAGTATCGTATATTTCGTCTAAATTTACCAAAACAACAAATCCTGAATTAGGCATTGGTGCAGTTGGTACATATACCACAGCTTTTCTTTCAAAATCTGATGGTTGCACAATACCAGTTAAAAAACCAACAGACCAAAAGCCTTCACGAGGAAACTGGATAAGAACCACACGTTTAAAACCAGTTTCTCTGCTACCTGAAAAAGATTCTACAAGTTTCCTAGTAGACAAATAGATTGGTCCTACCAGTGGAATATTTAGCATAGTTTTTTGAAGCAAACTCACAGCACTTCTACCAGCTGCAGTATAAAAAGCAAATCCTACTACATAAATTATCAAAAGAGCAGATATAACACCTATACCCGGAAAAATATTGAATGGAAGTTTATCATCTAAGTGATATTGCTCATATAATAATCTTATGGCAGGATTTAAAATCCCATCAATAAATTTAAATAAAAAATCTACTACAATATAGGTAAGAGCAAAAGGTATAGCAAGTAAGCTTCCCGTCAACAATGTATTGCCGAGATGCTTGAGTATTATATTTTTTAACCATTTCATAAATTATCTCGCTTATTGTTTTGATCTAGGTATAAGTCTAACAGAAATAAAACACCTGTGCTCATGAAAAATATAAATTACAAATGATTCCTGTAAGAAAGAGTAAAATATTTTACTCTTTCTTACAGTGATCTATTGACTTAGATGACTGTGAATGGTAAATTTCGTTCCGGTATAATAATTACATTAAGTTATTAAAAAGTTATTAAATTATGATATTTATGTATTAAGGAGAATTTTATGAGTTTATTACCACTACTTGTACTCGGTGCTGGGGGTTTAGCGCTTTTGTTCGCAGCTTATCTTGCATATAAAGTTATTTCAGAAGATCCTGGAAACGAAAGGGTCCAAGAAATTGGGGCTGCTATACACGAAGGAGCTATGGCTTTTTTAAGTAGAGAATATAAACTTCTCGCTGTTTTTGTCGTGGTTATGACCATAATACTTACTGTGTTTATTGATTACGATCTATTAAACAAAATTGAAGGATCTAATTCAGGACTTCCTTCAACAGCTATATCATATATATGTGGAGCGTTTGGTTCAGCTTTAGCAGGATTTATAGGAATGCTTATTGCAGTAAAATCTAATATGCGCACTGCTACAGCTGCTACAAAGGGATTAAATCCAGGTCTTAGAGTTGCTTTCAATAGTGGATCAGTTATGGGTATGACAGTTGTAGGAATAGGTATCATTGGAATTACATCACTCTATTTAATTTTTCAAGATGCAAGGATTATTTCAGGATTTGGATTTGGAGCATCTTCTATCGCACTTTTTGCTAGAGTTGGTGGAGGAATATATACAAAAGCTGCCGATGTTGGTGCTGACCTTGTAGGGAAAGTTGAACAAGGTATACCTGAAGACGATCCAAGAAACCCAGCAGTTATTGCTGATAATGTGGGTGATAATGTAGGTGATGTAGCTGGTATGGGAGCTGACCTTTTTGAATCATACGTAGGATCAATTATAGCCGCAATAGCTCTAGCTACTACTACTACAATATTTGCTGCTGGTTCAACTGAATATGATGATCCTCGCTTTATTTTACCTTTACTAATTGCAGGAATTGGAATTATTGCATCAATAATCGGTACATTCCTTGTTAGAACTGGTGAAAATGCAACAATGAATAAACTTTTGTGGGCACTTAGAACTGGAATATTTACTGCAGGTGGATTAGTAATCTTAGGAACATTAGCCGCGGTAAATTACCTAGACTTTCAACTTGCCGCAGATCAATCAAAATGGGATTTTGTGTGGGTTGTAGTAGTTGGTATTGTTGTGGGACAAGTAATCGGAACTGCTACAGAATATTATACTGCTTATGAATATGGACCTACTAAAAAACTATCTGAACAAGCGCTAACAGGCCCTGCAACCATTATAATTGGGGGTATGGGTTTAGGAATGATTAGTACAGCTATTCCAACTATATCAATTGTCGCAGGTATTTTAATTTCTTATGAGTTAGCTGACATATACGGAATTGCACTAGCAGCTGTAGGAATGCTCTCAACTTTAGGTATAACCTTAGCAACTGATGCTTATGGACCTGTAGCTGATAATGCTGGTGGAATAGCAGAGCAAGCACATCTGCCTAAAGAGACACGAGAACGAACTGATGCACTAGACGCGTTAGGTAACACCACTGCAGCAACTGGAAAAGGGTTTGCTATTGGTTCAGCTGTATTAACTTCATTAGCTCTTATGGTTGCATATGCTCAATTAGTTAACATAGACTCTTTAAATTTATTAGAACCGATCGTTTTGGTAGGTCTTCTTATTGGATCTGTTTTACCATATATATTTTCATCTATGACAATGCAAGCCGTAGGCAGAGCTGCTAACAGTATGATTCAAGAAGTTAGAAGGCAATTTAGAGAAATCCCTGGCATTATGGAAGGCACTGGAAAACCTGACTATGCAAAAGCCGTAGACATTAGCACAAGTGGATCTTTAAGAGAAATGGTTTTACCAGGGTTATTAGCTATTATTGCTCCTATTTTAGTTGGATCATTAATGGGTAAATATGCTTTAGGCGGAATGCTCTTAGGGTCGATTGCATCTGGATTTTTACTAGCTGTTACAATGGCTAATGCAGGTGGTGCTTGGGATAACGCAAAAAAATACGTTGAACTTGGAAACCATGGGGGGAAAGGATCTGCGGCTCATGAAGCTGCAGTTGTAGGAGACACCGTAGGCGATCCTTTTAAAGATACAAGTGGGCCTTCTCTAAATATCCTAATAAAGCTAATGGCCATGGTATCTCTTGTATTTGGACAACTGTTTATTTAAAACGCAGTGTAAATAAAATATACTTAAAAAGCCTCTCTTTAACTTGAGAGGCTTTTTATATTTTACAAAAAAGGATTAAATTGCTTTTCATGAGCTATTGTTGTTTCATCACCATGACCAGGTAATACCAACATTTCATCTGGTAAAACAAATAATTTTGTCCGTATACTATCTAAAAGAATCGCTCCATCCCCACCTGGAAGATCAAAACGTCCAATACTTTCATGGAATAAAGTGTCTCCGCTAAATATAACCTCATCTACTAGAAAGCAAACACCTCCTGCAGTATGTCCAGGAGTATGCACGATTTTTACTATTAAATCCCCTATACTGACTAAGCGATCAGGTACCAAAAAAAAGTCTGGCTCTGGAGCTGGTAAATAGTCTGGAATAATCTGCTCCAGCCATTCGCTTCCATTATTAAGAATACCTAAATCAGCCTCATGAAGAGCAAATTCAGCCTTACTTGTATCCACCAATTTAGCAACTGCTGCGGTATGGTCTCCATGCCCATGTGTATTAAGAATATATCGTATTTTTTTTCCTAATTTATTTACTTCAAAAGATATTCTGTCAGCTTCTCCTCCAGGGTCGATAACGATACATTCATCACTAGTATCTGAAGAAAGTATATAAACATTTTCTGGAAAAGGGGGAACAACTATCCTTTTTATTTCTGTACCTTTAGAATTAGAAAACATGTAAACCTCAAATAATTACTCTAATGGCATTCCGTCCATATTAGCCCATTCATTCATAGAACCGTCATAATTTGAAACATTTTCAAATCCCATTAATTTTAATGTAAACAGTACGTGCGCCGCACGTATTCCACCTTGTCAGTAAGTAAAAACTTGTTTTTCCCTAGTAACTCCAATGGATTGGAATATCTTTTCTAGTTCACTAGAGGATTTAAAACAAGACATATTATTTGAATCAATTAAATCTAGCCATTCTGTATATACACAAGATGGAACATGTCCAGTATTCTTATTTCCCCGTGAATTTTCTCCATTATATTCATCAATTGTACGAGCATCCCAAATCATATCTGAATCATTATCAATCGCTGCCAAGATCCTCTTAGAATCTGCTATCAAAGAATCATCCTTATGAGCTATGAAATTTCCTTTTGGCACTTTAGTAGAGACTATAGTTACAGGTTTGTTCTCACTAATCCATTTTGTCCACCCACCATTGAGAACTTTAGAATTTATATGACCATAGTAATTTAACACCCACCAAAATCTTGTCGCATTTAAAGAATTCCGACCATCGTAACAAATTACTAAAGTATCACTATCTATCCCCAAATTACTCATGAAGGCTTCTACTTCATCTGGTGTCATAACATGTTTGGAAGAATTAGCACTTTTAACAAAAGTATTGCTACCAACATTAACAGAATTAGGTATATGAGCTCTAAAAAAAGAATCAGGTGGGTCACAATCAATTATTCTGATATTAGGTTTATCTAAATTTTCCAATAACCATCCAGTATCAGCCAACATATCAGGTTTATAATAATTTTCACTCATAACAAAGTTCCCCGCTTTTTGATCGTCATGTTAACATATAAAGACTACAGTATTAAAAGAATAACAATAGTATGTTTGTGATGTAAATAAGTCTTTGCAGCCATTATGATAAATTTGAAAGGAAAAGCAACTTATGACAGAGATGGACACCATAGTCTCACTTGCTAAAAGGCGAGGTTTTGTTTTTCAGTCCAGTGAAATATATGGAGGACTAGCTTCCACGTATGATTACGGACCACTTGGAGTTGAACTAAAACGAAATATTCGCGAAAGTTGGTGGAATCACTATATAAGCCAACGGGAAGATGTCGTAGGAATAGATTCTGCTATTTTGATGGCTCCTTCAGTTTGGGAAGCGTCAGGGCATGTCCAAGGCTTTTCGGATCCACTTGTTGAATGTAATAACTGTAACCAAAGATTTCGATTAGACCATTTAGAAAATCAAAAAATTTGCCCGAACCCTTCATGCAAAGATCAACCTTTGTCCCCTCCAAGGCAATTTAACTTAATGTTTAAAACCTTCTTAGGACCTGTTGAAGATTCTGCGGCCCAAGCATACTTACGACCAGAAACTGCTCAAGGTATTTTTGTTAATTTTCAAAACGTGCAAACAACTACTCGTAAAAAAATCCCTTTTGGTATCGGACAAATTGGAAAATCTTTTCGCAATGAAATTACAGTCGGGAATTTTCTTTTTCGAACAAGAGAATTTGAACAAATGGAAATGGAATTTTTTGTCAAGCCTGGCTCTGACGAAGAATGGCATGAGAAATGGATTAATTATAGCTTAGAATGGTACGATAAATTAGGAATATCCAGAGAAAAAATTCAAGTTAGAGCTCATGATAAAGATGAATTATCTCATTACTCAAAAGCTACTTCCGACATAGAATATCTATTTCCTTGGGGATGGGGTGAATTACAAGGAATCGCTAACCGAACGGATTTTGACTTAAAAGCGCATACTACTCATAGTGGTGTTAGACTCGACTACTTTGATCAAGAAAATAACGAACATTTCACACCCTATGTAATTGAACCTGCAGTAGGTGTTGATAGAATATTTTTAACCCTATTAATTGATGCGTATAGAGAAGAAGAAATTAATGATGGAAAAGAAAAACGGGTTGTTTTGAAACTTGCACCCCAAATCGCCCCAATACAAATAGCAGTATTACCTCTTTCAAAAAACGAAAGATTAGTACCCAAAGCAAGAGAAATATTTACTCTATTAAACCAGCATTATAGTTGTGAATATGATGACGCACAAAGTATTGGTAGAAGATATAGAAGACAAGATGAAATTGGCACTCCATTATGTATTACTATAGATTTTGATACAATTGAAAAAGACAACAACGTTACAATCAGGGATCGAGATACTATGAAACAAATAAGGGTTCCTCTTACCGGATTACTTGAACATATACAAAAAACAATGCTTTAAGAATGAAAATATTACATTTCGCTGATCTACATATCGGAGTTGAAAATCATGGCTTTCCAGACCCACAAACGGGTGTTTCAACAAGACTCTTAGACTTTCTAAAAACGTATGACGAAATGATTGAATATGCAATAGATCAAGAAGTAGATCTAGTCGTATTTGCAGGCGATGCCTATAAAGTGAGAGATCCTTCGCAAACTCACCAAAAAGAATTTGCTAATAGAATTATAAAATTGGCAAATAATAACATTCCTACTTATCTAGTAGCTGGAAATCATGACCTACCAGCGATATCAGGAAAAGCAAATGCTTTAGAGGTGTTCCCTATTTTCAATCAAAATTTGGTTCATGTTTCAGACCAATTAAATACAAGTATAATTAAAACTAAATCAGGACCAATTCAAGTCATCGGATTACCTTGGATTAAGAGAAGTCAATTTCTTACAAGAAAAGACACTCAAAGCTTACAGATCGACAAAATTACTGAACTATTAGAAGATCGTTTAACAAGAAGTTTAATGTGGGAGATAGAAAAACTTGATAGTACTATACCCGCAATTCTAGTAGGTCACGTAACTGTAGCTGGTGCAACAGTAGGTACTGAGCGAAGCATGATGTTGGGCCGTGATCACACAATACTCACATCCACTTTAGCAAGTCCACTACTTGATTATATTGCTCTTGGGCATATTCATAAACATCAAATTCTTGCTAGAAACCCTCATGTGGTATATGCGGGTAGTCTTCAAAGAGTTGATTTTTCTGAAGAAAACGAAGCTAAAGGATTTTGTGAAATTGAACTAGATCCAGAAAAAGAGACTGGATCCCGTATGATAGATTTTAAATTCAATCCTGTTGCAGCACGGGAGTTTTTAACAATTGATATTGATATAGTCAATAAACTTGATCCAAACCAACAAATTGCTGAGCAATTACAAAAAACAAAAGTCAATGATGCAGTTGTTAGAGTGAGAATAAATGTTGATGAAAGTATTTCCTCCTTGATAGAAGAAGCAAGTATTAGAAAACATCTTAATGAAGCTCATTTCATAACTTCTATTACAAAAAATATTCAACGTACAAATAGAACCAGGATTACTGCCGAAGCAAGTAAAGGGTTATCGTATCGTGAAGCTTTAGATTTATATATGAATTCGATTAATCTTGACACTCAGAAAAAAACAGAATTAATGGAATCTCTAGATAAATTAATCTTCGAAAATGAACAAGAAAATGAATATTAATTAATTTAGGAGGAAATATTATGTCTAAAACAAGTTCAGGGAAAGTTATTTCAGTAAATGTAAGTCCTGAAGGTGGTGTTCCTAAGTATCCCCAACCGCAAGTGTTTATTGATCAATATGGCATACCTGAAGACTATCATAGTGGTGAGATAAATAAACACTTGAAATGCGGTGCTACTGAGCCCAATGTACCCAATAGTCGTCCCATATCTATCGTATCTTTAGAAGTCTTAAACGAAGTAAGTACTTTGCTTGGCATTGATTTAAAACCAGGTGATTTAGCAGAAAATATCACTATTGATGAACTCGGAGATTTATCTGATTTAGTGGAAGGTGATAATATTCAAATTGGAAAAGAAGTAGTTTTACAAGTTTCTGGCCAAAACAAACCATGTGGAATACTCAATGTATATCACGATTCAGTAGTAAAGTCTCTAGTAAGTAAACGTGGAGTAACAGCAATAGTTATAAAAACTGGAATAGTTAAGCCTAAAGATAACTGTCTTATTATTAAAGGTAATTAATTCATGAGAAATTCTAGAAGCTTACCAATACTCTCTAACCACAAATCTGAAATAATTCTTTTAATATTAGCAATATCTGCTATTATTTTGACAGTTTTCTTACTCCAGGAACGAACACAAAAAGCTCCAGACTTTCAGGCAAAAATTTATCCCAATTTAGAAGAAAGTTTCAAGCTTAGTGACCATAAAAATAAACCGGTTTTAATTAACTTTTGGGCTTCATGGTGTGTCCCGTGTGAAGTTGAATTTCCTCACATACAAAAAATGAGAGAGATTTATAATGAAACTGATCTAGCCATTTTTGGAATAAATTCTTTTGATTTAGCAGAAGATGCCATACAGTTTACAGAACGTTT